>ERZ802824.426-NODE-426-length-23295-cov-19.6747_pt1 | contig 23295 bp, 23 predicted proteins | sample MGYA00345650_ERZ802824 | MGnify/ENA primary metagenome ERZ802824 (study PRJEB30503, sample SAMEA104212361) | marine metagenome | biome: Westerlies Biome; feature: [SRF] surface water layer (ENVO:00010504) within the epipelagic zone...; material: water... | reverse complement strand
ATCTCTGCTGATGTTATATCAACTGTTAGCGATGAGTTGCCTAAGGTCACACAGCCTGACACTGAAAATGATTCTTCATTATTAATTGTTGCATTTTGACATAATTTTACCGATTCAATTGTAATTGAATATTCATCTGCATTTGCATACTCTAAAGTGTCTGCATAACTGAAAGTGTTTATAAAATAAATTAGAGTTATTATTATAAAATTTTTCATTAGTCTAATCTCCCTATAACAACGCCTTCGCTCTCTGTTTCGATTTTCATTTTGTTATCTCTTTCAACTTTTGAAAGTAAAAGATGATTGACAGTTCCAGAAGCAAAAGCGTTCTCACTTATAAATTCATCAAGTGCTGAAGTACCATTACTACCTGGATATACAAATGTGATCGAACCAAAACCATCTGCAGATGTAAAGTTATCATCAGAATAACCCACCTCTAACATAATATTTTTTGTAATTAACATTTCTAAGGATAGTTCGCTTCCATCGGTATCTGTAGAAAGTTTATCGGCTTCCCAATCAAAATAAGTATAATGAATTTTTGCCCATGGAAGAAAAGGGACTTGACCTAGTGCATGAATATCATATCCATCTAATACTCTCTCAGTATTAACACCAACTTTTGTGGAGCTAGATATTGAAGAATAATAATTCGCATAAGCTTCAAATGCATTTGATTTAATTTCTAAGCCCAAACTTGACCTTGTATTGTCTTCGTCATCAACATCCAAAAAAAGATTAATACCTAAGATATAGTTGTCGTTAAAAATCTTTCTATAACCAAGGCCTAAGTTTATTGCGACTCTTCCATCGTTTCTAATGTAGTAATGATTAAGTTGTATTTGAGAAAAAAAGGAATGCTCTGTTGATAATGAAAATGGTCTCACCATCATAATTGAATATTCAGGTTTTTTATTTTCTAATCCTTTTACTTCTACTTCAGTCGCTCCTGGACCACCTAGAAAATCTAATATAGATTCAGCAGCAAAATTATTTATTTGGCTAATATTCTTTTTTACAACATCATCAACATCACTGCCTGCGAATGAGGTAGATGTGAACAATATTGAAAAAGCTAATAGTAATCTCCACATTTATCTATTATAAAAGGACTAAAAAAAAATACGAGTTATTTATAATGTTTTTTTAATAGATATGACCCTATGGTTCCCACTAATATAGCTAGAATTAAATTAACGAATACAATCATTAGTATTACAACTAGAACAATAAATATATCAATTTTTGACTTAGATTTAATATTATAAAAAAAATTCCAATCAATTATGTCATAACCAACTTTTAATAATATAGAAGCTAATATTGCAAGTGGAATCATTGCTGCATAGTTTCCAAAAAATACCAGAATCATTATTAAAATGACTGAATGAAGTAATCCTGAAAATGGCGTTTTACCTCCACTTTGAATATTTATAACAGTCCTCATTGTCGCACCTGCTCCTGCTAAGCCGCCGAGAAGTCCTGAGAAAATATTTCCAATACCTTGACCAATAGATTCTTTTCTAGGCAAATGATTTGTGTTAGCCATATTATCTGCAACTACGGATGTTAATAAACTATCAATAACTCCTAATGATGCTAACATTGCCGCATAAAATATTATTTCAGGTAATTCTGTTAATGTCGGGACGTAAATTGAAAAGCTAGGAATTCCAGATGGGATATGACCAATTATTGTTTGATTGGTAAAATAAAAACTTGCTAGTAATGAACCAATTATTAATGCAATAACTGGACGCGGAATATATGAATCTATTTTTTTTGAAATAAATACCAAGACAAATAGCCCTGCTAAACCGATTATTAATGCGTCTATTTTATAATCTGAAATATTTTGTAATTTTGTTAAAGAAGATATTACGCTTCCTTCTGAGCCAAGCCCCAATAAAACTGGAATTTGTAAACATATAATAATTATCCCAATCCCAGACATAAACCCTGTTACTACACTATCAGGAATTGTTTTTACGTGGTCACCAAGTCTAGTACAGCCTATTAATACTTGCATCAAACCTGACAAGGATATAATAAAAAAAACAATTTCAAGATTTCTATCAAAATATAAAAATATTGATGCTACTACTACTGTCATTGGTCCGGTAGGGCCAGAAATTTGAGTTGGTGTTCCTCCGAATAAAGCTGCAAAAAAACCAACAATAATTGCACCGTACAAACCTGGCAATGGGCCTAAACCAGAAGCAACTCCAAATGCTAAGGCTAGAGGCAATGCTACAACTGCAGCTGTTAAACCACCAAAGAAATCTCCCCGAAGATTGTTAATATTAAATCCATGGAATATTTTCATAGTGATTTTTTACCGAAAGTATATAAACTGGTCCTAGGTTAGAAGTGCTAACATTTCATCGGTATATGTAAATTTTTCTCTTGGTTTACCTTTTGGCTTACCATTGTCAACTTCATGCTTATCAATAACTCCCCATTCGATAAAATTAATATATCTGACTTTATTAGAAGCTAGAATTTCATGAATTTTTTTATTTCCTAACTTTTGTTTTTTATCATTTAGCTTTTCTATATCTTTCATTAACTCTTCTATTGTTTCATTAGCGCAGGCTTTGTTTGTTCCTATAATTCCACTTGGACCTCTTTTAATCCAACCAGCTGTATAAAGTTGAGGAACGACAATATTGTTTTCATTATCTTCAGTAACTCGTCCTTTGTCATTTGGTATTACACCCCATGCGTCATGAAATGGCACACCTTCTAAAGCAACACCTCTATATCCAATACTTCTAAATAAAAGTCCTGCTTTTAACTCTTCTAATTCTCCAGTACCTCTAGCAGATTGTTTAAACGGCTCTCCTGAAAGAGCATTTTTTTCAAATACTACTGTCTCAAGTTTTTTATTTCCTTTAAGTTCTACCGGGCTTCTTAAAAATTGTATATGACATTTTTTTGGTTTTACATATGGTCTTGTCCAAGGAAAACTTCTGGCCTTATGAGGACTTTTTGGTTCAGCATAACCAGAAAATAACTCATATATCTTTTTAGCAGCCCTACCTTTTCTATCAGCTAATTCATCTTCGCTAGATTTATTTAATATTGCTTCTGATGGATCAACAAAAGTATCGCATTCTTGAAGCTCACCAAATTCTTTAAGTTCTTTTGAAGTCATTGCTCCTTGAGCAGGACCTCTTCTTCCTACCACATAAATATTTTTAACTTTACTTGTTTCTAAAACATCAAGTGCATGCTGAGAAATATCTGTACATTTTAATTCGTCAACAGTTTTTGAAAGTATTCTTGCAACGTCAGCTGCAACATTTCCTTGCCCAATAATAACTGCTGTTTCGTGTGATAGGTCAAATTCTCTTTCTCTATATTCTGGATGACCGTTATACCATGCTACAAATTCTGTAGCTGTATGACTTCCTTTTAAATCCTCGCCTGGAATGCCAAGTTTTCTATCAGTTTCAGCACCCATTGTAATAATAACCGCATGATGAGTTTCTTTTAATTCATCTACAGTGATATCTTTGCCAACACTTACATTTCCAAAGTAATTGAACTCCTCTGGTTCTGCCATTACTGCAAATTTTTCTATACTTTTTTTAATTAAAGGATGATCTGGAGCAACACCAGTTCTAACAAGTCCATATGGGGCGCATAATTTTTCAATTAAATTAACTTCAACCTTTAAATCTGAATTTATTAAAGCATCAGCAGCATAAAAACCACTTGGTCCTGCTCCTACTATTGCAACTTTCAAAGGGTTATCTGAACTTCCTAATTTGCTCATTTTTTCTCACTCTGTATAAAAATTATAAACCTAATGCTTCTCTTTTATCTTCTGCGCCTTCTAGAGGTTCAAGAGTATCTGTAATATTTGGGGTTTCTTGAGATCTTTCTTCATTAATATCTACCCAATGTTCTTGACCGTCAGGAAGATCATCTTCTTCATAAATTGCTTCTACAGGACACTCTGGCACGCATGCACTACAATCTATGCAGACATCTGGATTTATGTACAACATTTCATCGTCAACATGAAACGCTTCAACAGGACAAACTGAAACGCAGTCAGTAAATCTACATCCTCTACAATTATCTGTTACTACTGTTGTCATAATAAATACTCCTAATAACTTAACTAAATTATATACCTACGCAGAAAAAACTAAAAGTTCACCACGATTCATTTCTATAGCATCTCCACTCCATCTGTGGAATGATCCTTCTGTAAATTCCTTATCAATTTTAATTTGCGTATTATCTTTTAAATATTTAAGTAATAATTTTAAATATACTGGACTATATAAGCAATCGTAAGAAAAGGTGGGCAAAATTTCTATATTATCTTTACAAATTATTGTGCCTCTTTTCATTCCTGCGCCAGTCCTAATTCCCATTTCACCAAAGGTTAGAATTGTTCCAGAATTCATATTTACTCCTGTAAAATCACCACATTTACCTCCAACTACAATCGTAGCATTTGCCATGCCATGGCCTAATTCATTTTTAACATTTCCTTCAATAATGATTTCACCACCAGACACACCTTTTGATGCTCCTCTGTAAGCACAAGCTACACAGTGCCCGCTATTACCGGCAATATGTATCCTTCCGCCAGACATCTCTGGCGCTATCCAGTCGCCAGTACTTCCATTAACTTTTATAAATCCACCAGACATTGCTGAGCCTAAATGCTGACCAACATCACCTTCTATAAACATTTCACCGTCAGCCATATTTGCTCCCAAATATTTAATTTGGTGAATGTCACCTTCAACTTCCAATGATGTTGCTTTATTATTTGAAACAGAAAAAAAATCAGCTAAATTTACTTCTCTATTGCCGTGGTAAATTTTAAGTTTTTCAATCTCTTTAACTTTTAAACTATTTATTATTGCAGGAGTAATACATTCTGCTTCTGTTGGAACCTCAGGTTGTGTATGTAGTTTTAATTTCATAATTTTATTTTTATTTATTTAACAAGGTCTTTTAAAAAGAATTTATATTTACCAAGTTTTCCGCCAAAATTTCCAGCTGTTATTTGAGTCACACCATCTTTTGCAGCAGCTTGCATTCCAACACTCATTGCCTTAGCAACTGCTTTTTCATCAGCACCATCAACAACGATTTCATAACACACATTGACATTTTCTGGAACAGCTGAGTCTTTAACAACTCCTTTTATGGTTGGACAATAAATATGATTCGTAGATGCAATTAAAGCTTTATACTTCGAACCAACTTTACTTCCACTCCTTACTACTCCTTTCGGGAAAGGCATTATTACATTCTCAACTCTTTTCATAACTTTAACTGCATCATAACAAGCGTCTAAACATTCACTAACATTGTTACCTAATATATAAAAATTACCTCCGCCAACAGATTCTTTAACTCCAAAACTTTCTTGGATAATAAACTCTCCATCAAATACAGGAATTCTCCAATACCTTTCGTTATTAATTTTTTTTCCTATTTGATGACCGTCGCCAAAATATCTTAATGCTCCGCCAACGTTGATGGTGTCATCTGTATTAAAACCACTAAAACAAGCAGTAGTAGGGCAAGTCATAACACATTGCCCAATTCTTTCTATCAATCGTTTACCCAAGCTTTCTTTATCCATCGTAAAAAGCAAGATACTGTATCCTGGTCTACCATCGGGTGTATCTTCAGGCGTGAGCTTCATATCAATACCAGCCTCACACTTGCAGCCAATTACTGATGTCGCCATTCCGGTCATAGCGCGCGCAGCACCTTCAGCCCAATAATCATTTTCTGCTGTAATAATTACTTTTGCGGACCACATTGAAAATGCTTCTGCGTATGTATCAACAATTTCTGTATTATTAATTTTCATATATACTATTCTTCTTCTTTGTTCCTATTACTTTTCCTAAGCCATGTAAATAATCATCTTGAATTGCATAATTTTGATAATTGATAGAATAAAAATCATCAAAAAAAGGTTTTATAACTTTCTCAATCTCTTTATCATAATCAGGAGCTACGCGTAAAACTTTTTTGTCAGTATAATCACTAACGAATTCATGGTCCGCAATTAATAATTGTCCTGCCTTCATAACATATCTTGGAGCATTAAACATTTCCTCTTTATCTTCTAGCATATCGTATACAGTTACATCTGCATCAGCGCCAACTCCCAAATGACCTTTATCTTTCAAACCTAGACACTTTGCGGGACCAGCTCTTGTGATGATACAAATCTCGTTCAATGTATACTCTCTTTTTAACTCTCCTAATATTGTGCTATTCATTGCTTTTTGATTAACGCTTTTCATTGCTAATTTTCTGAATTCATAATCCATTAATAATTTTATTACCAGTGGATAATTTGCAAACGATCCTCCATTTGGATGATCTGTTGACAAAACTATTCTCCAAGGATCTTTTGATAATAAAAATATTTCTAACCCTATCGCCCATTGTAATGCATGGGTATAAATCATTCCTTGGTAATCAAATGGTAAAATACCACAGCCACTCTCACACTCAGTATCTGCATTTACCCATTTTTCTTTTTTATAACTTCTTAACAGATATGTTAGAGGAGCGTCAGCTGTCATAAACATTGCTTTTCCAAACATTACTTGTCCAACATCACATGTTATATTTTGATGATCATTAACGTAATCAGTAATTTCTTTAGATGCAGATTTTGGTGGTTTTCCAACTTCTCCAGCGTAACTATTAAACTGAATATGAGCGACATGCAATCTTCTGTCACCCGCTGTTTTCATACTTTCTAAAGTCGTATCAAAGTTACCACTATGCCCAAGATTGTTACAATGAATATGTGGTGGGTGAGGTAATCCCAGCTCATGAACAGCATCAATAAATGCTTCAATAACTTTTCTTGGTGCTATATCAGTGGCCTTACTGTCCTCATCAATACTTTTTACATTAAGATTTTTGTGACCTTTCCAAGGCTCGTCTCCACCAGGATTTACTAATTTAACAGTGTATGCTTTAGTTGCATTTAACCACCATGCAACCGCTTCTTTAAATTCAGCAAACCTTCCTTCAGCTATCAAACTTTGTAAAAATAAATTATTACCCAAGAGAACATAAAAACCATTATCAATAATTGGGGTATCATACATTTCTTCCAAAGCATGCCTTGCAGTTAAAGGTGGGACTGCTGCTTCCATAGCAGTGGTGTAACCAAGTGTTGCATATCTATAACCCGTAGCAAATGTTGAAGGCACTATTCCTCCAGATCCGGACTGAGTATTAGGTGTTTTGAAGTGTGGGTCTAATCTATGATCTTCTGGCATTAATTTTCTTGCCAAATTAACTTTAGGTCCAGTTATATGACAATGAATATCAACTCCGCCTGGCATTACCGCCATACCTTTTGCATCTATCACTTTAGCAGACTTAGAAACTTTAGAGACAATCTTTCCATCTTTAATGCAAATATCAACAACCTTCCCATCGATATTATTCGTTGGATCAAAGACTATACCGTTTATGATACGAATTTCATTATTCATAATTTAACTTAAACCTTTATAAATTTTTTTGATTTGTATGAACTTACATGTACTTTTTAGTTGCGTATGGTCTATTTGCTTTCTTAGACAACTCATTCACTTTTTTTCTAAGTTTTGTTAGTACCTCTAAGTCACTAGGGAATGGTGAATCAAAAGCAGGCCTTAAACTAATCGGAACATCATCCATTCTATAAACTGTTCCGCCTGTATTAATTCCATACGTGCTTGTTTGAATAGAAACATGGGCTGCCTCACTAGTTGGAGTATTTTTAGTATCTATAGATATTAATTTACATTTATCACTAGTTAAATGATCTATTGCAGGTTTTGGAAAATTAGCTACTGGATCACTTGCTATAATTAAAGCAGCATCTGCTTCTTTTCTTGATAAAGTATCAACTGTTGTAAATTCTCCAGGATTAAATCTTGGATGTCCTCTACTAAAATTAACACCAAATGGATATCCTGTTTGCCAAGATACAACATTATCAGCACCCGTTACATTGCCGTGCCCTCTTGCTGGTTTGGCTACAAAATGTGTAAATTCATTTAAATCTGTAGCTAAAGCCATTAAAGCTCCAGAGTTGAAATGCCTTCCTCTAGTCATGGTTAAACCCATGCCAAAAAATATCACACCATAATTACAATTTTTCATTCTTTGAAAAAGATCTTCAACAACTTCTTTTTCAACACCGCAAATATCTTTACAGTCATTAGGAATATCAACACCTTTACATGCAGCTCTTAACATCCACAATAACTCAAAATCTTTTCCAGGTTTTAGCTGAAGAAATATATCTGAAACACCTGCTGTTTTCGTATGTCTTATATCTACTATCACAACTGTTCTATCATCTTTACCATTTGGGGTGTACATACCTTCAGGTGTCACCGCATATCTAGCAAAATGTCGTGGGTGTGCTTCCGCTGGATTTCCTCCCCAGTACATTACAAAATCTGCTCTATTTTTTACCTCTCCCAACGTCATTGTTGGTTCTCCAACGCCTTGGAATGCCATTCCTGAGGGACCATGACAAACCGATGTTGTGGTATCAATTGTACCACCACAATCATCCATTATAGGTGCACAGTGTCTTTGTGCCTCACATACTGTGTCACTCATGCCATATAATATTGGGAATTTTGCGTCCATCAAGATTTTAGCCGCTTCATCGATTGCATCATCTAATGGAACTTCTTTACCAGCAATTCTTGCAATCGGTTTATCTTCTATCACATGGTTTAAAAACCATGATTTACCAAGAACACATGCGTCTTTGGCTTTAGTTATTACTTTCTTGTCCATGTCTACTGTTAAAGTTATATCGTCGCAACAACAACCACAAAAAGTACATGTAGCATTTTCAACTATTTTTTCATTTACTATTTTAATGTCTTTGCTTGCAGCACTCATAATATCTCCTTTATTTACTTCAACAATAAATTAACTTACCGCTGTTCTTGGCGGTAATACCGTTTTCTTTTTTACGCCTTTCTTAATAAATTCCACATCTATAGTCATTCCTTTTGAAGCAGGCATGCCAGATCCACAAGTCTCGCCATCAAATAAGCAACTTGACGGAGGGCCATAAGGAATAAATGCATAACCAACTGGTAACTTGCCTTCTTTTAAGACTTTTACTTGAACTTCAGTTTCACCTATGTGATTACTTATTTTTACGATGTCGGCTGTTTCCAACCCTATCTCTTGAGCGTCTTCGAAGCTTAATTCCAACGTAGTTGTGACTCTTATATACTCTTCCTTAAGCTTACCCTTGTTCAGTCCCACTCCCTGTTTCGAAGAGCGGCCTGGTATGAGTATTAATTGTCCTTTCATTGCATCATTACGTTTTTCCTAAGCCTTTAAATACCTGAATATTGTTATTTATCTATATTAACTTATGCTTATTAAGATAACCTATTATGGGATATAAAACAACCGTCTTATATTACCATAGTAGTATATGGAGCCGCCTGTCAGAATCGAACTGACTACCTGCTGATTACAAAACAACTGCTCTACCAAATGAGCTAAGGCGGCAATTTTCAACCTTTCAATACTACAAGTCCATCAAAAAGAAGTGATTCTACATGTATTAAAGGGTAGTTACAATTATCTATTATATCTTTAGCATTTCCTCCTGTTACATATATTTCCACAACAGAATCCTTGGATTCGAGCATTTTATCTAAAATGTTATTTATTGCATAGTAGGCAGATATTGATGATCCATTTTCAATACAAGAACGAGTATTATTGGAAAAAATATCACTAGATAATAGTTCCTCAGAAAAATCAAAATCTAGCATTTCGTGAAATATATTGTCAATCAAATTTTTGCTGGGAAGAATAATTCCACCTATATGATTTTTGTTTGAGTCAAGATAATCAATTGTAGTCGCAGTACCAGCATCAATAACTATAAGGTCATTTTTTGTTTTAACAGATGCACCAACTAAATTTAAAGCCCTGTCTGCTCCTAATCTTTTAACATCATCTTTATAAGCTAAGGAAATATGTTTCTGACAGTCTTCGGATGAAAAAAACTCAAGAATATTTTTCATGTCTGGAGGGAAATCACTAATAATAGAATTAATAATATTTTCATTTAAAACATTACAACAAAGAATTTTCTCGCACCCCATACTTTTAATTTTTATAATTAAGTCGTCAAAAATTAGTCTGTCGTTATAGCTATTTTTTTGAAATAAAATAATATTACCATTTTCAATAAATGCTATTTTATAATTGGTATGACCAAAATCAATTGCACAATAGTTCATCTTTAACTATTTTAACCTCACTAAATTCATATAAATTAATTTTATTGTCATGAAAACAGCAAAATTTTCCAAACTCATTAATACCCATTAAAGTTGTTTTTATTTTTTTATTATCAATGATAATGTTTTTTACCTTATTGTAATTATAGTCTATATCATTCCAATCTTCCGAAAGATTTTTATAATCGCAGAATTCAAATTCAGATAAGGATTCTAAGACTGCATGAAGTAAAATTCCTGCTATTTTATTCCTAGTTAAATTTGGATTTTTTTTTATAGATAATAATCCTGCCACATCTTGATCAATACTTTTTTTGTCATTATCTGAAACCTTTAGATTTAACCCAACACCGACCACCAAATATATTTTAGAATCTTTTCGGTAAACTAAGTCAATAAGTATTCCCCCTATTTTCGCACCTTCAAATATTAAATCATTTGGCCATTTAGTATTTATCTTCTTAAAATCATTTTTATGAAGCTCTTTTACTAACTTAATAGCAATGTAATAATTTAACATGTGAGGTATTTTTAAAGCCTTTTCGAAATTCCATGCAACAGAAAAACAAACATTATTTTCTGTTGAAACCCAAGATTTGTCAGATAGCCCTCTGCCTTTAGTTTGATTTTCTGCAAAGCATGCATGGCCATTTGGATACACACAATTCTTTTCCATCAGAACATTGTTTGTTGATGATGTACTTTCAAAAACCTGTATTACTGGCGTGAGTAATTTTGATTCTATTGGAAGAGAATCCCGTATATAATACGGATTTAGTAAATCATCAAAATTTTTCATGAATAAACCTACAAATAAAAATTTTATTACTAATATAGTTGATAATGATAATAACACTAATAAATTTGGTGGGCGAGTAAACACTCGATTTCCGCCTGAGCCGAATGGGTATCTTCATATAGGCCACGCTAAATCAATTTGCTTAAATTTTGAAATTGCCAAGACCTACGGTGGCAAATGTAATTTAAGATTTGATGATACTAATCCAGAAAAAGAAAATATAGAGTATATTGATTCAATAAAAAATGATATTGAATGGCTCGGCTATAAATGGGACTCAATACATTATGCCTCAGATTATTTTGAACAACTCTATACCTATGCACAAAAACTTATTGAAAATAACTATGCTTATGTTGATTCTTCTTCATCAGAAATTATAAAAGAAGAAAGAGGAACACTTACAGAACCAGGAATAAAAAGTAAAGATAGAGAAAGGCCGTCTGATGAAAGTTTAAAAATATTTGAACAAATGAAACAAGGAAAGTTCAATGATGGTGAATATGTTTTAAGACTAAAAATAGATATGTCCTCACCAAATATTAATATGAGAGATCCAGTGATATATAGAATAAAAAAAGTCGAGCATCATAGGACAAAAAATGATTGGTGTATTTATCCAATGTATGATTTCACACATTGCATTTCCGATGCAATTGAAAATATCACGCATTCTTTATGTACTTTAGAATTCGAAGATCATAGAGATCTATATGAATGGGTGATTGAGAAAATTAATCATGAAAATCAACCGAAACAAATTGAATTTGCTAGATTAGCTTTAGAGCACAACCTAATGAGCAAAAGAAAATTAAGTGAGCTTGTCGAAAAAAATTATGTTGAAAGTTGGGATGATCCGAGAATGCCAACGTTATCAGGGATGAAAAGAAGAGGTTATACACCCAACGCAATAAAAGATTTCTGTAATCGAATAGGAATTACAAAAAAAAATAGCGCTATTGAAATGGGTGTTTTAGAAAATACTATTAGAGAAGAGCTCAATCTTACTGCGAAAAGAGTTATGGGTGTTTTAGATCCTATAAAAGTTACATTGGTTAATTATCCTAAAGATGAAACAGAAACAATAAAAGCAACATACAATCCAAATGATATTAACTCTGGAGAAAGAAGCATTAGCATCTCAAGAAACATCTTTATTGATAAAAACGATTTTATGGAATTCCCTGAAAAAAAATATTTTAGACTTGCGCCCGGAAAAGAAGTGAGGCTTAGACATGCATTCAATATCACATGCGAAAAAATAATCAAAGATAATAGCGGCGAGATACTCGAATTAGAGTGCACTTATGACCCAATCAGTAGAGACATGAGCAAAGGAAATAAAGTAAAAGGGATGATACATTGGGTTGATGCCAATAATTGTATAGATGCGCAGATCAATGTGTATGATAGACTTTTTTCAGATTCTGATCCAACAAGTGTAGACGATATTAACGAGAATTCTTTAATGGTTAAAAAAAGTTCTAAACTAGAAAAAAATATTGACTTAAATAATAATGATGAGAGATATCAATTTGAAAGGGTTGGATACTTTATAAAAGATAGTAAATCTTCAAATGAAAAGATTAGTTATAATAAGATTGTCTCTTTGAAAGATTCTTGGAAAAAAATAAACAAAAAAGGAATTTAAATGAAAATAATTAGATGGGTTTTAGGAAGAATTATTTTAATTTTGGACTTTGCTACTAGGCCAAAAAAAATGAATAGAGATGTTGATGAACAAAAAAAATTAGACGCACTGCTAAAGAATCATAGTATGTACCAATTTCATACCTGCCCTTTTTGTGTAAAAGTAAGAAGATATTTAAGAAAAAATTCATTAAATATTGAAATTAGAGATGCTAGAAGTGATTTAAAGTTTCGTAAGGAATTGAAGGAGTTTGGTGGAAAGATTCAAGTACCATGCTTACGCATAGAAAAATCTCAAAATGACATTGAGTGGCTTTATGAATCTGATGATATTATTAGTTATTTTGATAAGATACTGCAGTCTTAAGTACTAGACATATAAATTAAAGATATGTAATCTAATAAAAATTTAAAACATACAGGAGCTATTATGACTCAGGCAACAGCAAGACATATATTAGTTGAGACAGAAGAACAATGCCTTAGCTTAAAAAAAGAAATCGAAGACGGACTTGATTTTGCGGAAGCTGCAAAAACAAACTCCTCTTGCCCATCAGGTGGTAATGGTGGTGATCTTGGTTCATTTAGCCCAGGGCAAATGGTAAAAGAGTTTAATGATGTAGTTTTTACTGAAGAACTTAATAAAGTTCATGGACCTGTTCAAACTCAATTTGGCTATCATTTGATTGAAATTACAAGCAGAGAAGATTAGTTTTAATATTTTTTATAAATACCTGTAAAAATATCAATATCTGATTCTACAAATATTTCATTTTCATCAAATAAAAATATTTTTATGCCATCCTTTATAATTTTTTCTTTAGATAAAATGTTATTCTGGAAGGTGTAATTTATTTCACTAAATCCATTTAGGTAATGCCATGCATACCCTTGCAAAGTATATGCATCATCTTCTTGCTTTTTCAATACAAGTTCAATATTTTTTTGTGGATCAACTTTATTTTTTCTCCAATCCACAGAATCAATATGCCTGTATCTTATAAATTTTTTATTTATTTTTTTTTCAACTGAAATAAAGTCAGAGAAAATAAAACCTTCAATGCCTTCATGAGATACTAAATACCATTTTCCAAATCTATAATTATTTACAATCTCGACTTTATTGGAGTTCAAAAGCTTCAATCGAACACTAACGTTGGGTTTAAGAAAAAAAACTTTTTTTATTAAAACTTTATCATTTTTTTTAATTTTCTTTAATATTTCGCTATTTTTTGAGTTTATTAACGGAATATCTCTTAAATTTATATTATTTTTATTAATGATCCCGTGAGTATTTACTTGTTGATGGTATGTAATTATATCTTTTGGTATATTTTCAAAGCAACTTTCATATATACTTTTACAGTTATATAAGTTTGCATGAGAGGTTAGGCTTACTAAGAAAAGTACCAGAACTTTTATGAGCAATCTAATCATATTCGTTATCTTTCCATTGTCTAGTATATTTAAAAATTTCAGATTCTTTATTCAGTTTAAGGTTAAAGTGATTCTCAACTGAACTTATAACGTCCTTATGATCAAATCTTAAAAAAGGATTAATTTTTAACTCATTTTCTAGTACTGATGGAACAGAATACCTGCCTTCTTTTAAAATTTTTTTAACCTCTTTCTCTCTTGCAATTAGGTCTTGATTATTAGGATCTAGCAGTTTGGCAAAACCAATATTATCCAAAGTGTATTCATGTGCGCAATAAATCAAAGTTTCTTTTGGCAGATTTTTTATTTTGGTTAGCGCTTTATGCATATCCTCATGCGTACCTTCAAATAATCTCCCACATCCACATGAAAATAAGGTATCTCCACAAAAAAGTTTTTTATCAAAGTAATAAGCAATATGGCTATTTGTATGTCCTCTAACGTCTAGCACTCTAAACTCTTCATTAAGTGAATCTAATTTTATTATATCTTCATCCTTAACGATATTATTCGCAGGGATTCTAGAATCCGAAGGGCCAAAAATATTTACCTTAGGAAATACATTTTTTAACTTAGATACTCCACCAATATGGTCATTATGATGATGCGTTATTAGGATATCTGTTAGTTCTAAATTATTATCTTTTAGGGATTTTATTACTGGAGCACAATCTCCAGGATCTACTACAACTGCGCTTTTCTCATTATCTTCGTGCATTAACCAAAAATAATTATCAGTGAATGCTGGAATTTGAATAATATTCATATTTTTTTATTTAACTTCTATACTAATACCTATTATAAAGTAGGCATTTTAAAAGACTATACAAATATAGAAGTTAATACTTCTCATAAAGATATTTCAAATTTGAGTCAATTTTTTCATATAATTGATTAATACTTAATATTAATTTCTTTTTATCTTTTTCTCCAACAGGATCGGCTAACCCCCAATGAATCATATCCATTTTGTTTGGCCAAATTGGGCATACTTCCTTTGCTGCACTATCGCAAACTGTTATCAAGACATCAATTTGAGGAGATTCTTTTTCTAGAAAAACATCCCAGCTTTTAGAATACAATTTTTCAACTGGATAACCAAGTTCCTTACAAAAAGTAAGCACGCCTTGGTTAATTTTTCCAGTGGGCTGTGAGCCAGCAGAAAAGCCGATAAATTTATCACCATAGAACGTATTTGTAATAACTTCACTCAATATTGATCTTGCTGAGTTGCCGGTACATAGAAATAAAATATTTTTTTTATCCATTATTTATTTATTTTTATTCTGAAAAAGATCATATAAGACTCCTTCTCGAAGTGCTCCATTTGCTTTAGCTATGGTATTAATTTCTAAAATTATCGTTATTGTCTGTAAAATTGCCAATCCTGATAACATTATGTTTAGTCTATTTATATCTATGATATTTTTTAATGAATTTTTTTCCTTATCATAAAGGTTTTCATAGTTTATCAAAACATGACTTAAATAATCTAAGTCTTCTAAGGAATATTTTTTTTCAGTCTTATATCCAAATGAGTCTAGAGATCGTATAACTGCTTTTACTGTCCCCGATGTACCAAAAGCAAAAAAATTTTCTGCTATTTTGGAGTCCATATTATCCCTCTTTAATTCATGTAATTCTGAAAAAACATCGCTCAAATATATTATTGATTCATACCAATCTTTAATGGATCCGCTAGTTAAAAAAAATTTATCATTTAAAGTCGAACTACCAATATTAAAACTGAGAATTTTATTTATTAAACTATTTTTCACGCAAATAATTTCAGTACTTGATCCTCCAATATCTAAAATATAATAATTTTTTGGTGAAATGTTTGTTGTATTTACTACTCCATCGTAAATTAGTTTACCCTCTTGATCTGGGGATATGACTTCAATAGATAAATCCAAAGTATTTTCCATAGCTTTTAAAAAATCATTATCATTAATATTCCTTAATGAATTGGTACCAATCACTTTTAAATAACTTGGTGGGTTTTTTTTTATAATTTTTGATATTCGTGATAAAGCATCAATTGACTTTTTTCGATACTTATTTTTTACTTCTCCAGAACTTTTTGCAGCCAAACCAAACTGTACAAATTCTTTATATTTAAAATTATTTACTATTTTTTTACCGCTAAATTCAACGATCTTTAAATGGAAGCTATTTGAACCAAGATCTAAAACTCCATATTTATTTCCCATCTAACTCTCCATGTAATTCACATAAATTAATTTGTGATAAATTTTTCTTGTTGCCACTTCCCGCATGCTTTTTAAAATATCGCCCTCTTGAGTCTAATCGCCATAAATTGCCATTATCTTTTAGAGGTAATTCAAAACACTCTGTAACTATTCTTTTTTTAAATATATCTGACTCTATTGGAAACATGATTTCGACTCTATTATGAATATTTCTTGTCATCAAATCAGCGCTTGAGAGATATAAATCTTTCGAACCAGCATTATGAAAATAATAAACTCTTGAATGCTCTAAAAATCTACCAACTATAGAATAAACTTTAATATTGTTAGATAGATTTTTGACCCCAGGCTTTAACCTGCATTCACCTCTAACAAACAAGATTATTTCTACACCAGCCTGAGATGCCTGATATAGATAATCAATAATCTTTGGCTCTGTAAGCTGATTTAGTTTTGCCATAATCTTTGAATTTTTGCCAGATTTTTTATTTCTAATCTCTTTTTTAATCGAAGAAATAATTGTTTTACCAATTTTAAAGGGCGCTACTATTATTTTTTTGTATTGCAACTCTTTATTGGAGCCAGTTAATTGTATAAAGTAGTTTTGAATGTCATTTCCAATATCTATATCGCTGGTAATTAATCCATAATCCGTATATATCTTTGCGGTTTTTTTATTATAGTTTCCTGTAGACAGATGGGTATACTTTACCAATTTTTTATTCTCTCTTCTTACAACTAATAATGCCTTACCATGAGTTTTAAAACCTAATACTCCATAAGTAACTTTAACTCCGCTATTTTCAAGTAATCTAGAAATTTTTATATTATGTTCCTCGTCAAATTTAGCTTTTAATTCAACAACAACTAAAACTTCTTTGCCTGATTGTGCAGCTTTACAAAGTAACTTTATAATTTCAGAATTTTTTTCAACTCTATATATAGTTTGTTTTATTGATATTACTTTTGGATCATCAACGGCAGCTTTTAAGAAGTTTATAATTGATGTAAATGAATCATATGGATGGTGATATAAAAAATCATAATTAGAGATAGTTTCAAAAGCTTTTATTGATGATGATGTCATTATGTTTTTTTTATTTGGTAAGTATTTTTTAAATTTTAAATCATCTTTTTTAATAACATCATAAATTGTTTGAAGCCGCATCAAATTTACAGGACCATTAACTTTATATATATCATTATCATTCAGTAAAAATTGTTTTTTTAAGAATCTAATAATGTCATTAGGACAATCATTCACTACTTCTAACCTTATGGCCTGACTATAAATTCTATCTGGTAGTATTTTTGTTAAAGAATCTTTAACATTTTGCAAGTCTTCGTCATCAAATACCAAGTTACTATTCATTGTCACTCTAAATTGGTGGCAACCTCGAACTTTTAAACCAGGAAATAGTAAATCAATATTTTCATGAATTATTGAAGAGAGAAAGATAAATTTGTTAGCTCCATTAAATATATTTTTAGGCAACTCTAATTGTCTTGGTAATACTCTTGGGGCAGTAACAACAGCCATTTTTTTGATTTTTCCAAATGCATCGCTTCCAGTTACTTTTACCATAAAATTTAAGCTTTTATTAGGAACTTTTGGAAATGGGTGACATCCACTTAATTCAGGTGAAGTACTGTCAAGACCAACTGGATTTAATACAGGAAGAATATTTGCTATAAAATATTTTCTAAGCCATTTTTTTTGTTTTGTATTTAATTCTCTTCTTCTTAAAAATACTATACCCTTTCTTCGTAAAGCAATAAAAACACTTCTTTGAAGGAGATTATATTGTTCTTTCTGAATTAAAATAGTCTTTTTTCTTATTTCTTTATAAAGTAAATAATTAGGATTATTTTTTTCTTTAAATGAAGATTCCTTTATATCTAAAATTTTTCTTAAGTAAGCTACTTTTATCTCAAAAAATTCATCTAAATTATTACTAGCAATACACAAATATTTTAATCTTTCGAGTATTGGGATATTTTTGTCTGCAGCTTGCTTGACTACACGATGGTTGAACTCAAGAAGACTTAACTCTCTTGTAAAAAGGTTATTTTCTTTCATTACTTCTTCTCAAATAAATCACCAAGCTTTTTAGTCTTCATAATAATCCTTAATAAATGTTTGGTCAGATATTGGTGGTCGTGCATATCCTATATCGGATTGTCTTTCTGGTAAAGTGATTGAATTATATTTTATATCGTCATAAGGTATCGAAGATAATAAATCTCTGATGCAATTTAATCTTGCTTTCTTTTTGTCGTCAGCTAAAACTACTTTCCAAGGTGATAATTTTTTATCGGTATAATTAAACATATGATCCTTTGCTTGAGAATATTCAATCCACCTAGATCTAGACTCCAAATCCATAGGACTTAGTTTCCACTGTTTTGTGGGGTCTTTTATGCGATTTTCAAAGCGACGTTCTTGTTCTTCATCGCTTACAGAGAACCAATATTTGATAAGAATTATACCGTCCCTAATTAACATTTGTTCGAAAATTGGACAAGAGCGGAGAAATTCTTCATGTTCCTCATCAGTACAAAATCCCATAACTTTTTCTACACCCGCTCTGTTATACCAGCTGCGATCAAAAAGAACCATCTCCCCAGCTGCAGGCAGATGAGGCACATACCGCTGAAAATACCATTGAGATTTTTCTCTTTCTGTTGGAGTACCAAGCGCAACAACTCTACAGACTCTTGGATTTAATGGCTCTGTAATTCTTTTTATTACTCCTCCTTTACCAGCTGCATCTCTTCCCTCAAAAAGTACAGCAACTTTCAAACCCTCTTTTTTAACCCATTCTTGTAGTTTTACAAGCTCAACTCTTAAGGTTTTCAATTCTTCGTTATATTTTTTATTTTTCAATTTTTTTACTATTTATAGAAATTTACTTATTTATTATAGAAATTTACTTACTTATTTTTTGTTATACATAAAACAATGCAAATTCAATGCCATATAGAATTTATAAATGCATAAATAGTTTTAAAATAATACAATTTTAATATTACAAATTAATTAAATTATCTATAATTTTTTAACAATAGTTTAATAAAATTTTAAAATAAATTTAACAAAACCATCAAATTTCCTTAACATCTTTTGATTATTGTAACGCCATATGATATTAAAAGAACCATTTAAATACAGGTCTGTTTTTATATCTGATGTTCATCTTGGCTTTAGGGGCTGTAACGCAAAGCTACTGACTTCCTTCCTCCGAAATATTGAATGTGAATATCTCTATTTAGTTGGAGATATTATAGACATATGGTCTCTAAAAAGTAAAAAGTATTGGCCTCAATCTCATAACAATGTTGTAAGAACAATTCTTGGTAAAGCCAAACATAATACAAAAGTTATTTACATCACCGGTAATCATGACGAGATGATAAGAGATTACGGAACTCTGATGCTTGGCAATATTTTCATAAAAGAAAAGGAAATTCATACAACTGCTGATAATAAAAAATTTTTAGTATTGCATGGCGATCAATTCGATGGAGTTGTTAAGTACCAAAAATGGTTGTCAAAATTAGGTAGCGTTGCATATGACTATCTTCTATTGATTAGTGCATTCATATCTCACATAAGAAATAAATTTAATCTACCACATTGGTCTTTATCTAATTTCTTAAAATACAAAGTTAAAAACGCCGTAAGTTATATAAGTAGTTATGAAAAAGCAGTAAGCCACACAGCAGAAAAAGAAGGTGTGGACGGAATTGTTTGTGGACACATTCATCATGCAGAAATAAGTATGATAAATGAAGTTAAGTATATGAATTGTGGTGATTGGGTTGAAAGCTGTACTGCACTTGTAGAAACACATGATGGTGAAATACAGTTAATTAAATGGTCAGATGTTTATGAAAATTTATTAAAAGAAAATAATTCAGTTGTCAAACTTAGAACAGGATAAATTAATAAATGAAAATTATAATTATTAGTGACGCATGGAAACCTCAGGTAAATGGGGTTGTAAATTCACTAAATATGACATGTATAAAGCTTAGAGAAATTGGGCATAAAATCGAAGTTATTGGTCCTGATAAATTCAAAACATTTCCTTGTCCGAGTTATCCATCTATAAAACTGTCTTTGTTTCCAAAGAGAAAACTTTTATCTATTATTGATGAATACAAACCAGATTCTATTCACATTGCTACCGAGGGTCCATTAGGACAAGCAGCAAGAAAAATTTGTTTGAATAATAAATGGCGATTCACTACTTCTTACCATACTCAATTTCCTGAATATATAAAAGCGAGAATCCCAATACCTTTATCAATCTCATATTTTTTTTTAAAAAGATTTCATTCTAAAGCAGAAAAAACCTTAGTGCCAACAAAGTCTATGGCGGAAAAGCTTAAAGATAAAGGTTTTAAAAATATAACTATCTGGTCAAGAGGTGTAGATAAAAATATCTTCAAACCTAGTAAAGTAAAAATTAATAATAAAAGAAAAAAAGCTATATATTTTGGAAGAGTCTCTCCAGAAAAAAATATTGAAGCATTCTTAAATATTAATCTTGATATAGAGAAAATTATTATCGGCGATGGCCCATCATTACCTAAGTTAAAAAAAGAATATCCAGATGTAATATTTTTAGGGGAAAAATTTGGCCATGAATTATCAAGAATTGTTGCTGAATCTGATGTTTTTGTTTTTCCAAGTAAAACAGATACATTTGGGATAGTAATTATCGAAGCACTTGCATGCGGAATTCCTGTAGCGGCTTATCCAGTAACCGGGCCTAAAGATATTATAGAACACGAGGTTACTGGATACTTGAGTGACAATCTAGATAGAGCAATAATTGGGGCTCTAAAAATAAATAAAAATAACTGTATACAAGAATCAATGAAATATTCTTGGGAGAACTGTTCAAAACAGTTTGAATCTTCACTATCATTAATTAACTAATATTTATATGAATATATCAATTATAGGATGCGGTTATGTAGGACTTGTTACAGGCGCTTGTCTCTCTCAAGTTGGGAACAATGTATTATGCTACGACATAAATACACAAAAAATTAAATCATTAAAGAAAAATAATGTTGATATTTTTGAACCTAACTTAGAAAATATTATTGAAAACTCTCAATCTAGTAATAAAATTCGATTTACTTCATCTATGAAAGAAGCTATAAAACATGGAGAGATAATATTCATATGTGTAGGCACTCCACCAAAAAAATCAGGTGATGCTGATTTATCAAATGTGTTTGAAGTTGCAAAACAAATAGGAAAAAATATAGACAATTATAAAATAATCACTACCAAATCCACAGTACCAACAGGAACAACAAAAAAAATTAATAATATTATTCTTAAAGAACTTAAGGCTAGAAAAAAGAAACTTGATTATGTTGTTGCCTCAAATCCAGAATTTTTAAAAGAGGGGTCAGCTGTAATTGACTTTAATAAACCAGATAGAATAATCATAGGAACAAATGATTTAGTTGCAAAGAAAAAATTTTTAAGTTTATATGCCCCATTTAACAGAAATCACCATAAAATTTTCTTTATGAGTCCTGAGTCTGCAGAATTAACAAAATATGCTGCAAATACAATGCTTGCATCTAGAATCACATTTATTAATGAAATTGCAAATATCGCAGATTTGGTTGGTGCTGATGTTGAAGATGTGAGAAAAGGTATTGGGTCAGATCCTAGAATTGGATATAACTTCATATACCCTGGATGTGGTTTTGGTGGATCTTGTTTGCCAAAAGATATTAAAGCTTTACATCATATTGCAAAAAAGAAAAAGTATGATGCTAAGTTTATAAGAAATATTGATATTGTTAACGAAAATCAAAAATTAATTATTGTTAAAAAAATTACAAAACTTTATAAAAATAAATTAAAAGGTAAGACATTTGGAGTTTGGGGATTATCATTCAAACCAAATACAAATGATATTAGAGAAGCACCAAGCAGAATTTTAATAGACCGCCTACTAAACAAAGAGGCAAAAATTATTGCATATGATCCAATAGCTAATTCAGACTTTAAAAAAATATATAAAAGTGAAAAAAATTTAAAGTTAGTTGATAATATGTATTCAGCAGTAAAAAATACAGATGCGCTAATTATCAATACGGAATGGCAAGAATTTAAATCCCCTGATTTCGACATGCTTAAAGCAAAACTTAAAGAACCAGTAATATTTGATGGGCGAAATATTTATAATCCTGAAAGTATATATAATAGAGGATATAAGTATTTCTGCATCGGAAGAAATTATTTAATAAAATAATTTATAAATTTTGTTTATTACATAGTGAAAAATTATTTGGTATGGTAGTTATTTATATAGAAACTTACTATGCCAAAAAAAATATTTATAATCCTTGGGAATCAACTTTTTCCAATTAAAAATCTAAAATCATTTAAAGATGATCATATTTTTTTCATGTGTGAAGATTATGGTTTATGCACGTATGAAAAACATCATAAACATAAAATTTTACTTTTTTTATCTGCAATGAGGTCTTACGCAGAGGATTTACAGTTAAATAAATATAAAATTTTATATAAAAAACTTGAGGATAAAGATTTTAAAGATTCGTACGAGGATAAATTAAAAAAAATAGTTTTATCAAATAAAATTCAAGAAGTTAGTTTTTTTGAGATTGAGGATAAAAAATTTGAAAAAAGAATTATAAGTTTTATAAAAAAATTAAATATAAAAATAAATATGATCTCTTCACCAATGTTTATGTGTTCAAGAATAGATTTTAAGGAGCATATCGAATTAAATAAAAATAATTTAATGGCAAATTTTTATAAATACATTAGAAAAAAGAATAATATATTAATTGAAAGTTATGATAAGCCGGTTGGAGGAAAATGGAGCTTTGAT
>ERZ802824.420-NODE-420-length-23508-cov-99.9062_pt1 | contig 23508 bp, 23 predicted proteins | sample MGYA00345650_ERZ802824 | MGnify/ENA primary metagenome ERZ802824 (study PRJEB30503, sample SAMEA104212361) | marine metagenome | biome: Westerlies Biome; feature: [SRF] surface water layer (ENVO:00010504) within the epipelagic zone...; material: water... | reverse complement strand
TGTGTTAAGCCTACCGCCAGCGTTCAATCTGAGCCATGATCAAACTCTTCAATTAATATCATGTTTTGTTGATTTTTATAAAAAATCTAAATTATTTTTTCTCGTATTTTGAACACCCACACGAGTAACCAAATATTTTTAAAGAACAACCGCCTCAAAGGACGGACGCGTATTCTAACCAAGATAGTTAGAAGAAGATACCTTTTTTTTGATATATTTTTAATTAATTTCTTTGTCGACTAATTTTTGTGAATTTAAGAATTTCATCTTAGATCTTAGTTCATTTCCTACGGTCTCAATAGGGTGTAATTTTGTTGCTTCTCTGTTACTTTTCATAAACGGTCCTCCAGAGCCATCATTACTTTGTCTGCAGTCATCTAAGAACTCATTTGCAAAATTTCCAGACTGAATATTTTCTAAAATTTCTTTCATAGCGACTTTAGTTTCGCTGGTTATAACCTTTGGGCCACTCAAATAATCACCATATTCTGCAGTATTGGATATCGAGTAATGCATATTAGCAATTCCGCCCTCTTGAATTAAATCAGTAATTAATTTTGTTTCATGTAAACATTCAAAGTAGGCCATTTCTGGACTATAACCTGCTTCCACTAATGTTTCGTAGCCTGCTTTGATTAAAGCTGTTATGCCTCCACAAAGAACTGCTTGTTCTCCAAATAAATCAGTTTCTGTTTCTTCTTTGAATGTTGTTTCTAGAACACCAGCTCTAGTTCCACCATTAGCTTTAGCATAAGACAAAGCTATATCTCTTGCTGAATGTGATTCGTTACTATTTGCATCATGAAAAATAGCTATTAATGATGGAACCCCTCCACCTTGAGAGTATGTGCTCCTAACAGTATGACCAGGGCCTTTTGGAGCAATCATAATAACGCTATTAGTTTCGTCGGGGACTATCTTTTTAAAATGAATATTAAAGCCATGCGCAAAACCTAAAATAGCTTGCTTTTTTAGGTTTGGTTTAATCTCTGTCTCATAAATACTTTTTTGAAATTCATCTGGTGCAAGTATCATTACTAAGTCAGCATCTTTAACTGACTCAGAGACTGTATTGACATTTAATCCTGCCTCTTCTGCTTTAGCCCAGGAAGATGAGCCTTCTCTTAAACCAACAGTAACATTTACACCGGATTCATGAAGATTATTGGCATGAGCATGACCTTGAGAGCCATAACCAATAATTGAAACATTCATGCCTTGAATAATTTCTAAATTTGCATCGTCTTCATAATATATTTTCATAATGTTCCTTTATCTAATTTTATTTTTCTTCAACTGCTAATAAAACATCTATAAGTTTATTTATCTGTCTTAAAATTTGTCTTAATAAATTATCATTTACAGTTGTAGTTATAGAAAGATGAGAGACTTCATTTTCTTTCAATTTTATATCAAGCAGATCTTCTATGTGCCTATATTTTTCAAGATTAGTTACAGGATCAACATGCAAGCTTTCAATGTTATATCCTCTTTGATGAAATAACCCAACAACTCTTACTAAAGATCCAGGCTTATTTTCTAAAATAATTGAGAGTTTTCTTTGCATCAAGCTTTTTTTCCTTTATCCAACCACATATCTTTTAAACTACCATTTGGTGCAACAAGCATTGGATAGACATGTTCTCCAGGATCTACATATACATCAACAAATACTAATTTATCTTTCATTGAAAAAGCATGCTCAAGCCCACTTTTTAAATCAGAATTTTTTTCGATTTTAATACCTACATGTCCATAGGACTCTGTAAGCTTTACGAAGTCAGGTAAAGAGCTTTGATACGTACTTTCTGAATGCCGCCCACTATAGTTCATATCCTGCCATTGTTTCACCATGCCAAGGGCCTCATTATTAATATTAATTATTTTGATAGGTAAATTATATTGCAGGCAAGTTGATAACTCTTGAATACACATTTGAATACTACCTTCACCTGTAATACAAACAACCTCATCCTTTGGAAAGGCAAATTTAACACCCATAGCTGCCGGCAAGCCAAAACCCATTGTGCCAAGGCCACCAGAATTGATCCACTTCCTTGGTTCATCAAAGTGATAGTATTGTGCTGCAAACATTTGATGTTGACCAACATCAGAAGTTACATACGCATCTCCTTTTGTGATTTGATATACATGTTGAACAACTTGCTGCGGTAATATTTGATTTTCATCGCCTTCAGAAAGATATAAGTCATGCTTTAATCCATGTTGTGTCTTCCATTCAGCTATTTGTTTCCTCCAGGAATAAATTTTTTTAGGATCATAATCTTCTTTAGATTCGTTCAAAGAGTTAATTATTGCCTTAAGTGAATTTTTTACTTGGCCGAAAACAGCGATATTTGCCTCAATAATTTTTGATACCGAAGAGTGGTCTACATCAAAATGAATAATTTTTGCCCCAGGTGCAAAAAGTTTAGGTGTATTGGTTATCCTGTCGTCGAATCTTGCCCCTATAGCAATAATTAAATCAGCATTATGCATAGCCATATTTGCTTGATAAGTGCCGTGCATACCCAACATACCCATAAATCTTGGATCAGTTCCAGGATATACACCTAAACCCATTAATGTATTCGTTACAGGAATGTTTAGAATTTCATTTAATTCAAATAATTCTTTAGATGCATTACTATTTATAGCACCTCCACCGGCATATATGACCGGTTTTTCTGCTTCAAAAATTGCTTCCACAGCTCTTTCAATTTGCTCTAAATCTGGTTCTACAGGTGGGTTATATGATCTTATATTTACATCTTTTGGATACTCGTATTCATACAAATTATCTGGAGCTGTTGTATCTTTAGGTATATCTATTACTACAGGACCAGGTCTCCCTGATGTGGCAATATGGAATGCCTCTTTAACGATGCGAGGAATTTCAGATGCATCTTCTACTGTATAACTATGTTTAACAATTGGTCTAGAAATACCAATCATATCTGTTTCTTGAAATGCATCAGTCCCAATAAGATGACTTGCTACTTGCCCAGAAATAACAATCATAGGTATAGAGTCCATGAAGGCTGTGGCAATGCCTGTGATTGCATTAGTTGCACCGGGGCCTGATGTTACAAGAACTACTCCTGGCTTACCTGTTGCTCTAGCATATCCATCAGCTGCATGTGTTGCACCTTGTTCGTGTCTTACTAAAATATGATCAATTTTGTCTTGTCTAAAAATAGCATCATAGATATGCAAGGCTGCCCCGCCGGGGTAGCCAAAAATAAGCTCTACACCTTCATCATGAAGAGCTCCCATGAGCATGTCAGCACCTGATAATTTCAATTTTTTACCAAAAAACAAGTAAGAATAAGGTTTATATTATTTTATTAATCAAAAAACAAGTTTTTCTTATACTTTTAAATATGTTTTTTTAGCATATCAATCAGTTTTTTTACGTCTTTAGGGATAGGTGTTTCAAAAGAAATTTCTTCATCAGTTTCTGGGCATTTAAAACCCAAGTATCTAGCATGAAGAGCTTGTCGCGGAAATGATCTAACAATATCAATAATTTTTTGAGACGAATCTTTCATAATAGTTCTTCTTGGATCATAAGTTTTATCACCAATAATTGGTAATTTTTTTGAAGCTAAATGCACTCTTATTTGATGAGTTCTTCCTGTTTCAATCCTAATATCTAAAATTGAATAATTACCGATCTTTTCTTTAAGCTTTACGTAAGTTAACGCCTCTTTCCCATCTTGTCTTATGGACATTTTAGTTCTATTACTTTTGTCTCTTCCAATAGCATCATTAATTTCAAAGCTACCCAAGGTTTCGCCTGAAACAACTGCAATATATTTTTTAACAACTCTTCGTTCCTGCATTTCGTTTATAAAATAATTTCTAAATGCATCATTCTTAGCAACCAACAAAATACCTGAGGTATCTTTATCAAGCCTGTGAACAATTCCGCATCTTGGTAAATTTTCTAATTCTGGAAATCTATTAATTAACCCATTTGCTAATGTGCCGTCATAACATCCTGATCCTGGATGCATTACAAGCCCGGAGGGTTTATTAATAATAATGAAGTCTGAAGTTTCATGATTGACATCAAAACCTATATCTTGTGGATCCCATGAAACTTTTTTTTCTTGGATAGGATTAATCTCAATCTCATCATTTTCATGAACTGTTTCTCTTGGTTTACATAAATCACCATTGACTAATATTCTTCCTTCTTCGATCCACTTTTTTATCTGTGTTCTTGAGTAGTCTTTAAATAATTCTGTAGCAGCCTTATCAAGTCTTTGATTGGCAAATTCGATTGAAACATTTTTTATTGTTGGCATATGAACTTTTTAAAAAAAAATTAATCTAAATAGATGTTTTAAAACTTAAATTACTATAATGCAGGTAAAATGTGCAAATAATGAAATATAGACAAACTTTAAAATTACTATTCTTGACACCTATTGTAGCTCTCTTCTTGGTTGCTTGTAATTCTGATGGAGAAGAAATAGAGCAGCCTGAAAAAATTTATTATGATCAAGCTCAAAAAAGAATGGCCTCGAAAAACTTTTTTGGTGCGATTGAATCACTTGAAGCTATTGAGTCAAGATATCCTTTTGGTAAATATGCTGAACAGGCCCAAATTGAACTTATTTACGCCCATTTTATGAATTCAGAGACAGAAGCCTCTCACGCAGCTGCAGAAAAATTTATTAGGCTAAATCCAAGGCATCCAAATATTGACTATGCATATTTCATGAAAGGGTTGTCAAGCTACACAAGAGATAATAGTTTTATTATGAGAGTGACTGATACTGACTTAGCTAATAGAGATATATCAGGGGCCAAAGAATCATTCTCAGAATTAACAGAATTTCTAACAAGATATCCAGAAAGTCAATATGCTCCTTATGCCAAACAAAGAAATATTTATCTAAGAAATATGATCGCTAGAAATGAACTCGCAGCTGCAGATTATTATATGACTATAAATGCTTATGTTGCATCAGTTAGAAGGGCAAATTATGTCATAGAAAATATACCTAACTCTAGCGAAAACTACAGGGCTTTAAAAATACTAGAGAGTGCTTATCAAGCACTAGGATATTCTGATTTGCATGAAGATATAATTAAGATAATTGCACTTAATTATGACGAATCAGAATTTGAGCAAACCGATGATAGCTCTGGATGGTCTTGGAATTTTTTAAGGAACCTCAGACCCAGTCCCAGTGATTAGATTATGCTTTTAAAGCTTCTTCCTTTATTAATACCATTAATTATTTATCTTATTTTTTTTGTTGCCAAATCATATTTAAAATCATTATTTTTAAGACCTAGTCATAAAAAGAATGAAACTATGATTGTTTGTTACCAATGTGGTACTTATACACACGAGTCATTACTTATTAAAAAATTTGGTAAACAATTCTGTTCTGATAAGTGTTCTAATATTTAATCTTTCTTAGAATCAAAAACATAGCTGGAATATATAAAAGAGCTGTCATTGTCGCACCCAGAACTCCAATACTCATTGCCCAAGCAAGGGGTCTAAAGAATACACTTGCAAATATCAGTGGAAGAAATCCGCCCAATGTTGTCAAAGATGTGGTAATGATATGTCTCGTTGATCTAATAACAACCTCAATTAATTCTGCCTTTGAGATATCTTTTTTCTCAGCTTCTTCTTTAATATGAGATAAAACGATAATCGAATCATTGATAGATAAACCAATAAGTCCAACTGCACTTATAGTTCCTATGAATCCATAATTTTGTTGTCCAATAAATAAACCTAAAAAAGAAAGTCCTACAGACAATATAGCTACTGAAAGTATAAGAGCTGTTTGTCTAAATGAATTTAGAGCAAAAACTAAGCCAACAATTATTAATAGAACATACATTGCAGCTGAAGAATAAATTTGAGATTGTGACTCACCCCTGGTCTCTGCCTCACCAAATTGCTTTATAGAGTAACCAATGGGGAGTTTAGATTTAAAAACCTCAACATCCTCTTTTATAAATTTTTCAGTTTCAGATGGAAGAGTTTGAGTCCAAATCCATCCCTCCACCATATTGACTCTTTGTCCGTCAATTCTTGTAATTTTAGAGGATTTATTTGTTATAGAGCTTTTGCCAAAACTATCAATATATTCGAAGCCACTTCCAGAAGGTACTGTTAAAAAACTAGCATTACCTGTTAAATCTTCTTTTTCAGTTAATCCTTTTAATCTAATTGGGATTTCTTTATTTGAATCCAGCATAGTGCCTACAATTATTCCATTATTTGCAGCATATAATTCATCTGCAATAAGATTTGCATTTACTCTGGAAAGAGAAATATTTGAGTTATTTAATTCAAATTCTATATTTGTACTTGTATTTGAAGTATCTGATTTGGTTAAATTTACTCCTGGAGCATTGCTAATTATCAGCTCTAGTTCCTCACCGAGTTCTTTTAATACCAAAGGATCATCTCCATATATTGCAAAACTAACATCAGCAAAAACTGGAGGTCCTGATATATATGAATCTGTAATAATGAGTATGTCAGGGTTTTGTTGGACTATTAATTTTGAAAGTTCTGGTAACTTTCTGATCATCTCCTCATAATTTTTGGCATAAAATACTGATTGAGCCATATTATTTGACCCTTGTTTTTCTTTGCCGCCAACAACGTTCATTAATACTCTAGGAGACATCCTTCCTACAAACCAATAATCTTTTTCAATCTCAATCAAACCAGAATTAAGAACTTGTTGCCTAACTAGCATAGCTCTCTCTAGAGTTTGCTCTGATGAAGCATTGCTTGGTAACTCTATATTTATACGGAACATGTCTCTATCGTTAGAGGGGAAAAAATCTTTTGGTAAAGTATTAAAAAGTAAAAAACCTAAAAAAGGCAAAGAAATAGAAATAATAATTGCCCGCCTAGGTATTGCAAAAGCCCAAATAAGAAAAGATCTATATTTATTTAAAATTTTTTCATTATGATAACCTTCATTATGTATTTCGACATTTCGAAAGTATGGTATTTTTTCCATGTAGCTCATTAAGACAGGCACCAAAATTAGGGCTAAAACCAAGGAGGATACAATTGACATAATTACAGTTAAAGCCATTCCTCCAACAAATTCGACACTTGAACCCTCACCTGTAACAATCGGAAGAAAAGAAAAGACGGTCGTGCCTGTTGCTGCTGCTAAAGGAGTTGTCAATTGCTTAAGTGTCTGAGAAATTGATTCATTGATTGAAAGGCCTATGCCTCTTCTATGTTTGTAGTCCTCCACCACAATGATTCCATTATCTATCAACAATCCAAGAGCAATAATAATTCCAGTTATTGAGGTCATGTGAAGTGGCAAACCGATAAGTCTGCAACCAATCATTACCAGACAAATTGAAAATGGCAGTATCAAAGTTACTATGATTGCTGGCCTTAATCCTAAAATAAAAAAACTTATACTAAGAACAAAAAAGGTAGCTAGAGAAAAGCTTTTTATTAGTTCATTGAATTTAGCAGAAGTATAAAGGGATTCGTCATAAATTTTTTCAATTGATATTTCACTAGGAAGAGATGCTCTCATTTCTTCAGCTACTTTTGATGCTCTACCGACATAATCACCAACCCTTTGATCCATTGTTCCCATTGCCATAACAGATACAACAATTTCTCCGTTATACAAGAACATGTCTTCAATAGGTGAAACCGGTTTTTTAGAAATTTCTGCAATATCTTGTAGCTGAATAATCTCAGCATCATTTATAACTCTTATGGGTATTTCAGATAGCTTTTGAATACTCTTTATGTTGTCTTTAAGTCTTATTAAAAATTCAGAATTTTTATTAGATGAAACACCTACAGCTTTTTTATTATCAAATGATTTTAATGCCTCTGAGATTTCCCTATACGTTAGACCTAGGGAAGTTATTTTAGTAGAGTCAACCTCGATAAGAATTTCTTCATCTGCTTCACCGTATATTGCTGTAGCATGAGTTTCTCCTATGGAGCTAAGTTTCCTTTTTAGTTGCTCGGCAAGTCGAGACATTAAAACTATTGGAGCTTCACCCTCCCCATTCCACATTAGCGCATATTGAACGGTAATCGGTGGACCACTATTCCTATCAAGTACAATATTTGCTCCAGGTGGAGCTCTAATCTGAGCTAATTTGTCCTGAACTTTTGACCATGTTTCCTCTATTAAATCCTGGCTAACAGATTGTTGTAATTCAACAATAATGGTTGCATATCCATGAGATATTATTGTCTCCAATTCTAAAATTTCTACAACTTCCCTAAGTTTTATTTCTAATTCGTTAATAACCTGAGTTTCAATTCTTTCTGGAGATGCCCCAGGATAAAAGACTCTGACTCCTGACCACCTTTGAGCTAACTCAGGATTTTCTTGAATAGGAACTGATAAGGCAGATGATATTCCTGCTAAAATAATAAAAGCTAAAGTAAGAATTAATATTCTTGGTCGTTCTATGAAAATACTTATGAATTTCATTATAAATTGATAATCTTACCTTCAATGATTTTTTGCGCGCCGCCAAGAATGACTAAATCACCATTTTTAAGAGTGCCATTTACGTAAGCATATTCACCTTCGAAATATATAATATCCACCAAGTCTCTCACTACAATTCTTTCTTGATTAATTGTATAAATTGCCCAAACCCCTTGCTCTGATTGAGATAAAGATTTGATAGGAACCCATGTTCCTTTTCCGTTCATTGTCATACTTAGCTTAAGTTGGGCAATAGATCCTGGATCAAAAAACGAATTAAAATTAAAAATTGCTAAACGATTATCCGAACCTCCTGGAGTCATAGGAGCAAGTCTTTCTAAATAGCCTTTTACTTCTTTATTAGCAATCTTAAATAAATATTCATTACCTATCTGTAATTTATCAGTGTAGCTAACAGGAATAGAGATATGAGCCTTAACATTTTTAGAATCCAATATTTCTATTATTGGAACTCCTCCATTTATCACGGAGCCGGTATCTAAAAATCTATTTTGGATAAAACCATCGAAAGGAGCTAATAACTTGGTTTGTTCAAATTTGACTTTATAAAAGTTATATTGAGATTTTGCTATAAGTTCTTCTGAATTTGCATTATCTAAATCTTGGATAGAAATATGTCCCTGAGATCTTAAATCTCTATATCGTGCAAGAACTTGCTTAGACAAATCATACTTTGCTTTTGCTTGATCAAGTTGAGCAGAAGCTTCCCTACCATCTAGTTCTGCAAGTATTTGTCCTTTTTTAACTACATCGCCTATGTCTACATTAATAATACTAATTTTTCCTGGGATCTCAAATGCTAATTTGGATTGCTCAGAAGGTAAAAGTTTTCCTGGAAAATTCCTTGTGATTTTGTAGGAATCAAGCATCTTGACTTCAAGAATTTCTAAAGCGGTCGCAGTGATATTAAAAATTAAGAGTGTAAAAGATAGAGTAATTCTATTTTGCATATACTTTTTCATTTGACTTTCAATAATAAAATAATTAATGTTAGCAGTGTAAACATAATAACTAAAATGTAAGCACTGTCAACATTATTATAGAATGAAATCTTATCATCATGGGAACTTAAAAGAAGAGCTTACAAGAGCTGCCTGTATATTATGCGAACGAGATGGTTATACAAAACTAAGTATAAGAAGTTTGGCAAAAGAAAGTAATGTCTCTCAGACTGCGCCATACAGACATTTTAAAACTAAAGAATGCGTCTATGCAGCTGTTGCAGAGGAAGGCTTCAATAAAATAGGGATGATCACTTATTTCGATCCTACTAAAAAAATTAGTAAGCAACATTTAATTGAGAATTGTAAAAAATATATTAACTTTGGTTTACGAAATGCAAATACTTACGATTTAATGTTTGGCACTGCTGTTGGAAATTTTTCAAATTATCCTAGTCTTTTAGAAGCTGCAAATAGTAGTTATGCTAATTTAGTAACAAATCTATCTCGCCTCACTGGAGAAACTGAAGAAGTTATTTCAGCAAAATGTATTACCATTTGGTCTGTTGTTCACGGCTTAGTTGGTATTTTAAGAAAGGCTGAAATGGTTGGAGATGATATTGATAAAGATTTAGGGGGTCCTATATCAAAAGCTCAAGATATAAGTGAAAACTTAATGCCCTATTTAGACAATGTTATGACCGGAATTATTGAGAACCGGACAATGCTATGACCAGAATTATTTAGAGTTAAGTATTTCAATAGTTATCTTTTCAGAATAAATTGGTTCGCTATGAGGAACATGCGAGAAGTCACCCAATAGTAATTGAAGTGTATGTTTGCCAGGATTTAAAACAATAGTCGTCTCGGTCTGACCTTTTCCAAAATGGATATAGTTATCAGTGCTTGGTATTGGTCTATTCAAATTTGGAAGTTCTGCATTGATGATTAGATGGTGATGTCCAGAATCAACATTATTTATTCCTGCTGGTGCAATATTAAAGTTCTTAATTCCAAAAACTAATCTCACTTCTCTTGATTCACTAACAAAGTTTGTTTGAGGTGATACGAAAAAAACCTCTGGGTCTCCTTTTTTAGAATTATCAGATATTGAAACATTGCAAAATATTATTAAGAAAAGGATATTTAATTTATTCATAACTTCCATCTACATATATAAGTGTATCTATATCATTACTATATTTTGATTCAGTTACTTTTGCCACCACAATACTATGAGTATGATATGAAATTATTTCGTCAACTTTGCAGAAAATATTTGCTTGGGCATTCTTTAAAAAAGGTATATCTGTTGTATCCCATTTATCATTCTTAAATCTATTTTCTTCTTCTTGAAAAGTACTACATAAATTAGATATGTCTTGTTGACTTTTTTTTAGGAGATTTATACAGAATTTTGAGTCTTTGATTATAGAATCATGAATACCTGCAGTCTTATTAATACATACTAAAAGACTTGGAGGATCAATAGAGACTGATGTGACAGAAGAAACAGTTATTGCATTAAGATTTTTATTGTCATCAACGTTTGACATTATGCTTACTGAGTAAACATAACTTCGCATTGCTTTTTTAAAATTATCTTGAATAGTCATTGATGAATTATACTAACTTTAAATTAAAATAGATTTACTAATTAAGTATAAATATTCAGCACATCTCTAAAAATAAGTGAAAAATAGCATTAGGATTTCAGGAGGCAATTTAAAAGGTAAGAAAATACCTTTTGATTTTAAAGATACTCTTAGACCCACTTCAAACAAACTTAAAGAAATTATTTTTAATTGGCTTCAGTTTGAGATTCAAGATCTTATTTGTTTGGATTTATTTGCCGGTACTGGTTCGCTTGGAATTGAAGCCTTATCACGAAATTGTTCAAGAGTAGTATTTGTAGAATTAAATAAAAAGAATTATTCAGTCCTTTCACAAAATGTTATAGATTTAGATCTTAAAAATAAATCAAAAATATACTTTAAAGATGCTTTTGAGTGGGTAAAGAAAAATGATTTATCTATGTTTGATTTAATATTTATAGACCCTCCATTTAATGAAGAACTCGAATTAAAAGTTCTTAAATCTTTAACACATAAAAATGAACTAAAATCGTCATGTAAATTTTATCTTGAATATAGCAAATTTAAAGAAATAGAAATTCCTGATAATTTTTTAATTATCAAAGAAAAGTTAGTCGGTGATGTAAAAGCGGTATTGTTAGAAAAAAAATGAAAATCAAAATAGCCACAAGAGAATCTAAATTAGCTCTATTTCAAGCAAATATAGTTGCGAATAGAATTACTGAATTAAATAATGATATTGAAATTGAGTTAATGCCAATGAAATCAGAAGGAGATCAAACAGAAAAACCTCTTCATGAAATTGGTGGAAAAGGTCTTTTTATATCAAAACTTGAATCATCTCTAGAAGATGGTACATCAGATATAGCAGTTCATAGCTTAAAGGATGTTCCTGCAAAACTTAATACTAAATTTACAATAGGAGCTGTGCTTGAGAGAGAATCATCTTCAGATATGCTTATGTCTTCAAACGGAACTTCGATAAGAGATTTTCCTTTGAATTCAGTTATTGGGTCGTCAAGTCCGCGAAGAAAGTCTCAAGTTAATAATATTAGACCAGATATTAAAGTTGTAGATGTAAGAGGAAATATCGAGACAAGAATTAAAAAATTAAATGATGGTCAATTTGATGGCCTTATTGTTGCTAAAGCTGCACTAAATAGATTGGAGATAGATACTAGTAACTGCTATGAATTTACTAAAGAAGAAATGCTCCCCTCTGCATCTCAAGGATATGTTGCTGTTGAATGTTTAAAGTCCAATCTGGAAATTCTAAATATACTGCGAAAAATAAATAATGAAAAACAGATGATATTAGCTCAGGCTGAAAGATCTTTTGTTTCTGCAATGAATGGTTCATGTCTTTCTCCGATTGCTGTTTTATGCAGTGAAGAAGAGAACAATATTTTAATATCTGCAAAAGTCCTTTCTCAAGATGGAAAAGATAAAATCTATATGGAGCTGAACTCCTCATACGAAAATATATCTAACGATATCGATTCTTTAGCTAGTGATTTTATAGCAAATGATGCTCACAATTTAATTTTAAAATAATGATAATAAATACCAGGCCTAAAAGTCTTTCAAAAAATATTATCAAACTTAGTAAAGATCTTGGTATAGATTTAAATAACGTTCATCTTTCTGAGATTAAATCATTAATCTCAGAAGAAAAAAAAATTGAATGGGAACCAAAACTCAGTAAATTAAATGATTACAGTAATCTTATTTTTACGAGCCAATCCTCGGCAGCATTAGGTCTAGAAATACTTGCTTCACATATTAGTACGTGCAAGATAAACCAAAAATTTATATGCGTTGGTCCTGCCACAAAAAAAATATTATCTGATCAAGGTATAAATTCTTACCTCCCTCAAATAAAATCATCCAAAGGGATTTTAGAAATGATTAAAACAAAATTCTATGGCAAAAGTCTCATATTTTGCGGAGAAAATTCAAATAGATTCCTTCAAGACAGTCTTAAAGAAATGATAGATGAAATAGTTTGTTACAAGCCTGTTTTCAAAATAAATGAATTAGCTAATATTTATGAAGGCAGAGATATTATCTTAATATCAAACTTTCTCACTGCTGATTTTATTATGAAAAATTTAAATTCTAAGATACTAGCAAAGAAAATATTTGTAGTTGCTTCAGAAAGAATCAAAAATAAAGTTTTAGAAAAGTTCAAAGATAATTCATTTGATCTTAAGGTTGCAAATGACTCCTCTGATAATGCTATGTTGAAAAAAGCTTTAGAGTTTATTTAGATTTCTTTCCGTTTCCACTTTTCATAGAAGTAAAGAATTCATCATTAGTCTTATGAGATTTTAATCTATCTATTAAGAATTGAATTGCTTGAGCGTCCTCCATTTCATCAAGAATTTTTCTAAGGACCCACATTCTTTGAAGTTCATCTTCAGCGGTAAGGAGATCCTCTCTTCTTGTGCCTGATCTTCTAATATTTATAGCTGGATATATTCTCTTTTCTGCAATCTTTCTTTCTAAATGAATTTCCATGTTACCGGTGCCTTTAAACTCCTCATAAATGACCTCGTCCATTTTTGATCCAGTTTCAACAAGAGCTGTAGCTAAAATAGTTAAGCTACCTCCTTCTTCTAAGTTTCTTGCAGCTCCAAAAAATCTTTTAGGTCTTTCAAGAGCATTAGAATCTACGCCACCACTGAGAATTTTTCCAGAAGCTGGTTGAACTGAGTTATATGCTCTTCCCAAACGAGTAATTGAATCAAGCAAAATAACTACATCTTTTTTATGCTCCACTAGACGTTTTGCCTTTTCAATAACCATATTTGCAACTTGAACATGTCTTGTTGGTGGCTCGTCAAAAGTACTAGCAACAACTTCACCCTTAACAGTCCTAGACATTTCAGTAACTTCTTCAGGCCTCTCATCAATCAGCAAAACAATAAGTTCAACTTCCGGATTATTGCTTTTAATAGAATGGGCAATACTTTGAAGCATTAAAGTTTTACCAGCTTTAGGAGGAGAAACGATTAAACCACGTTGACCTTTACCAATAGGAGCGATCAAATCTATTATCCTTGAAGATAAATCCTCATTAGAACCACTTCCTTGCTCAAGTATTAATCTTTCATTAGGAAAAAGTGGTGTTAAATTCTCATACAAAATCTTATTTTTAGTTTTAGAAGGCTCTTCTCCATTAATCGTATCAACTTGAATAAGTGCAAAATAACGTTCTTTATCTTTTGGAGTCCTTATCTTTCCTGCGATTGAATCTCCCTTTCTAAGACTAAATTTTCTAATTTGACTAGGAGAAACATATATATCATCTTCACCAGCACAATATGACCCTTCAGGAGAGCGCAAGAAGCCAAAACCATCATTTAATATTTCTAATACACCGCCACCATATATATCTATACCTTCAGATGCTTTATGTTTAAATATTCTGAAAATTATTTCTTGTTTTTTGAGTCTGCCAACATTTTCTAGGCCTAATTCCGTGGCTATATCAACTAATTCGTTTATAGGTTTTACTTTTATTTCGGTAAGGTTCATGTATGTGATTCCATTCTTTTTTATATGAGAAAGATAGTAATAATATAGATGGCTAATTGCCTAGATGTGAAAAATGATAGTTCTTTTTAATTAAAGATGCAAAGTTTATGTCTAAAATTAAACTACAGTATTTATAAATTCCTCTAATTGTTGTTTGCTTAAAGCCCCTATTTCTGTTCCTGCAGGCTCCCCGTTTTTAAATATAATTAATGATGGTATTGATCGAATTCCATATTTTGCTGCAATTTCTCTGTTCGAGTCTACATCCATTTTACATACCTTAATCTTATCTTGATTCTCTGATGCAACTTCTTCTACGGTAGGAGATAGTTGCTTACAAGGCCCACACCATTCAGCCCAGAAATCTACCAAGACAGGTAGTTCTGAATTTAGAACATCATTTGTAAAATTTTCTTCATCATGTATTTCAATTACATCGCTCATTTGTTTTTTATCTCCATGGAAATATCTTTTGCAGAGTAAGTAAGAATTGCATCTGCTCCGGCTCTTTTAAAGCTCAAGAGAGATTCTAGCATAACATTTTCATCAAGCCACCCTTTATTAATTGCTAGTTTAAGCATGCTATATTCACCGCTGACTTGGTAAGCAAACGTTGGTATTTTGAAGGTTTCTTTTATTGAGGAGATAATATCTAAATATGGCATTCCAGGTTTAACCATTACAATATCTGCCCCTTCATTAATATCCATAGCAACCTCATGCAAGGCTTCATTTTTATTTTTTTGCGACATTTGGTAAGAGGCTTTTGATGAATTTCCTAAGTTATTTGCAGAATTGACTGCATCTCTAAAGGGGCCATAAAATTTTGAATTATATTTTGCTGCGTATGAAAGCAGGATTGTATTTTTGTAATCAGCATTTTCTAATGCCTCTCTAATAATACCGATTCTTCCATCCATCATATCTGATGGAGCTATTATATCCGCGCCTGCATCGGCTAAAACTAAGGACTGTGATTTTAGAATCTCGATTGTTGCATCATTATCAACATAGTCATCTACTATTATTCCATCATGTCCATGATCTGTATAAGGATCAAGTGCCACATCAGAAATAATGATTATCTCAGGAAAAGCCTCCTTAATATTTCTAATGGATTTACATATTAAGTTAGAACTATTAGTGGATTCGGTTCCTTGATTATTCTTTTTTGAACTATCTATCACTGGAAAAAGAGCAACAGAATTTATGCCTGAATTTATAATATCTTCAATCTCTTTTAAAAGTGCATCTTCACCAAATCTTAAAATACCTGGCATTGATTCTATTTTCTCTGTTCCATGTAAATTTTCTTTTATAAATAAAGGTTGAATTAAATCATTTGATGAGAGGTCATTTTCAGATACAAGATCAATAATATTAGAATTAAGTCTAAGTCTTCTTAATCTACTTTTAGGAAATTTTCTATCGATAAACATATTAATCCGTTATTGCGCCAAGACTTGCAGATTTTACACTCCTTGCAAACTTAGCTAAAACACCTTTTTTTGGTGGGCTCTTAGGATTGACCCATTTTGCCATTCTTTCTGCTATTTCCCTTTCAGAAACCTTAAGAATTAATTGATCATCATTTGCATCAATTAAAATAGTATCTCCATCTTCTACGATAGCTATTAAGCCACCATCTGCAGCTTCAGGAGTTATATGGCCAACCACAAAACCATGCGTTCCTCCAGAAAAACGTCCATCAGTAATAAATCCTACTTTATCTCCAAGACCTTGGCCCATAATCGCAGATGTAGGCTTCAACATTTCTCTCATACCAGGACCGCCTTTTGGTCCCTCATATCTTATAACAACAATGTCTCCAGCTTTTATTGATTTAGATAAAATTGCTTCTACTCCATCTTCTTCAGAATCAAATACCCTCGCAGAACCCTCAAATGAAGTTCCTTCTTTTCCTGTTATTTTTGCAACAGCTCCTTCTTTTGCAAGATTTCCATAGAGGATTCTCAAATGGCTGTTTTGTTTAATAGGATTATCAAAAGCCTTAATAATATTTTGATCTTCTTTGTAAGGATCTATATTTTCTAAATTTTCAGCAATGGTTTTTCCAGTTACAGTAATACATTCTCCATTTAATAAGCCTTTATCTAATAAAGTTTTCATTAATGGTTGTATGCCTCCATTAGCATTTAACTCAGACATATAGTGTGATCCAAACGGTTTTAAATCTGCCATCACAGGAGTTTTCTTTCCAATTCTGGTGAAGTCATCTAAATTTAAATCAACTCCAATGGCATGTGCCATTGCAAGTAAGTGCAATACTGCATTTGTAGATCCACCAAGGGCTATTACAACAACAATAGCATTTTCGAATGACTCCTTAGTCATTATGTCCGAAGGTTTAATATCGTTATCAAGTAAATTCATAACAGCTAATCCTGCCTCTAAACAATCATTTTGTTTATCTTTAGATATTGCGTCTTGACTGCTACTTCCTGGAAGACTCATTCCAAGAGCTTCAATTGCAGAAGCCATAGTGTTTGCAGTATACATTCCACCACAAGAACCAGGGCCTTTCACTGATATCTTCTCAACATGGATTAATTCAGATTCCTCTAGGTCACCTTTAGAAAATTCTCCAGTTTTTTCACATACAGTTACATAATCAGTATTTTCCTCACTTGGTTGAATAGAGCCTCCATATATAAATATGGATGGTCTGTTAAGTCTAGCCATTCCAATTACACAACCTGGCATATTTTTATCACAGCCTCCGATTGCTATGACTCCATCGTATCCAAGACATCCAACAACAGTTTCAATTGAATCTGCAATTACTTCTCTTGATACAAGTGAATACTTCATTCCCTGTGTTCCCATCGAAATACCATCAGATACTGTAATAGTATTAAAAAGAACACCTTTTCCACCAGATGCATCAACTGATTTCTCAACAACTTCTGCAAGTTGATTTATATGCATGTTACAAGGTGTTACTTTTGCTCCTGTGGATGCAATACCAATAAAAGGTTTAGTAAAATCCTCAGAAGTAAAACCTACTCCTCTTAGCATAGATCTTGAAGCAGCCTGATTAGGACCATCTACAAGCTCTTTTGAATACTTTCTTTTTGCCATTAATCTATTATATTATTATTCGGCTGCGTATCTTAACGCAGCAGAGAGTAATTTCTTAGTATATTCTTCTTTTGGTTGGTCAAAAACAGACTCAGAAAGCCCGGATTCAACTATTTCCCCATCTTTCATGACAAAAATATAGTCAGACATTGATCTAATTACTTTTAAATCATGACTTATAAACAAGTAAGTAAGACTATATTCCTGTTGAATATCTTTTAATAAATTTATTACTTGAATTTGAATAGATCTATCAAGTGCAGATGTAGGCTCGTCCAATACCATGAAAGCAGGATTCATTATTAAGGATCTTGCAATAGCTATTCTTTGGCGTTGACCTCCAGAAAATTCATGAGGATATTTATTTTTTGCAGAATAATCTATTCCAACATCAGATAAAACTTTATCTATTCTTTCTTCTTTTTCTTTCTTTGAAAATTTGAAATGGACTCCAAGACCCTCTCCAACTATTTCACCGATAGTCATTCTTGGAGATAAAGATCCATAGGGATCTTGAAAAACAATTTGAACATTCTTTTTAAGCTCTTTGTTCTCTTTTTTAGAATTTGTATTTAGATTTTTACCTTTAAATAAAATATTGCCCTCGTAATCTACAAGATTTGCAATCGCCTTGCCGAGTGTAGATTTTCCAGAGCCTGATTCGCCAACTAAACCAATAGTAGTATTCTCAAAAATACTAAAAGAGATCTCTTTTACAGCATGAAAGGTATTTCTTTTGAAAAAGTTAGGAGAAGGAATGCTGTAAAAGACATTAAGATTTTTTATTTCTATTACTGGGACTGTTTGGAGTGCATTTGAAATTTTTGGAAGCGGTTCAGCGTCTAATAACTTTTTTGTATATTCATGCGAAGGATCAGAAAAAACATTATTAGTATTTCCTTTCTCAACGATTTCACCATCTTTCATTACACATACTTGATCCGAAAATTGTTTCACCAATCCAAGATCATGAGTTATGAAGAGTATTGACATACCTAATTCATTCTTTAACTTGGACATTAAATCTAATATTTGAGCTTGAATTGTCACATCTAAAGCTGTTGTTGGTTCATCTGCAATTAATAGCTCCGGTTTATTAACTAGCGCCATAGCAATCATAATTCTTTGTCTTTGACCACCTGAAAGTTCATGAGGATATGAATAAAATCTTCTATTAACATCATCGATTTCCACCAAAGACATGAGATCCATTGCCTCTTTTGTTGCTTCTTTTTTCGTCGAGTTTGAGTGAAGTAAAATTGACTCAGTAATCTGATCACCAACTTTATGATATGGATTTAGAGAGGTCATAGGTTCTTGAAAAATCATAGATACAATATTTCCTCTTATAGATAAAAGTTTTTCTTTAGATGCATCAATGATTTCACTGTTGTTAAATTTGATAGATGAATCGAGTGAATATGATGCTTGAGGTCTTGGCAATAATTGCAGTATTGACATGGCTGTTACAGACTTGCCAGATCCCGATTCTCCAACTAAAGCTACTGTTTGATTTTTTTCAATATCAAAACTTACATTATCAACAGCCTTAAAAGCTCCATCTCTGGTAGCAAATTCTATAGTTAAGTTTTTTATTTCTAAAATTTTATTCATAACATTTTTTTAAATTCTTTTAAAAAATCATCAACAGCTAAATTAGCCCCCTTAAGCCGAGTCATTGAGGCAAACCCATGAAACATAAATGGATAATGCAATTGTTTCACATTATTATCATTTTTATGCAATAAAAAAGCATATTCCTCTGCCTCATCGCATAAAGGATCAAAACCAGCTGTCACAATTAGAGTTTTGGGAAATTTTTTATTAGTATCTATTTTTAAAAGATTAAATGTTGGATCGTTCTTTTTTGAATCATCATTGCCAAACTTATCCCAAAACCAAATCATATTACTTTTTGTTAAAAGATAGTTTTCATAAAAAAGTTCATACGATTCAGATGAGCAAGCGGGATCGCACATTGGATATATTAGCAATTGACATGACGGTAATTCGCCTCCATTTATTAAAAGATAATGAACTAAAGAAGCAGCCAAATGGGCGCCTGCACTGTCACCACATAGTGAAATTTTATCAGCGTTGTAACCATTCGAAATTATCCATTCATAAGCAGTAATTGCCTCACCAAGAGCAATTGGATGTTTATTTTCTGGTGATAGACTATATTCTAAAGAGTAAAATTTTGTTCTTAAATTTTCGGACATATATGAAACCATATGATCGTGTCCCTCGATTGATCCCAAAACATATCCGCCACCATGAAAAAATAAGATTACTTTATCCGTATCTATTTGGTTTGGTTTGTATTCTCTTAGAATGGTACTTGTTTCGGTATCAATCTTGTGATCTTGTATTAGGATTGTATTTTTAGCTTTTAAGGAAAGTCTATATTCTGATCTTTTTTTATTTATTAGCTCTCTTGTTTCTTGTATAGATGAATCAGGAATAATTGATAGATCCTTTTTGGGTATTATCGACAATATAACAGATGACTGAAAATCAAAAAGATTGCCTCTAATTGGAATTCTCTTTTTTAAAAAAATTAATTTTAAAAACCAAATTGGAATATAAAAAAAAATATTTAATAAAAATGTTCTAATCATAGTTTGTTACTTATGTATGTTAACAATATTTTATCTTTCATTTAATTCACTAGAAGTTTATTCTGTAAGTATTATGAAAATGCCTATCATTATACTCTTATCTTATTTCATGGTGGTTGAGTCTTCTGCCAATGATATTTTTAATGAAGTTAATAAAGTTCTACCTGCTGAAAAAGTTTTTCTAATAGAAAATAGTCAAACAAATAAAAATTTTCAAATTTCATGGACTATAAAAGATGGCTACTACATGTATCTGGATAGTATTAAGGTTAAAAATAATCAAAATGATGTTCTGTATAAAATTACCAAATCAACTCAATCTATTTATGAAGATGAATTTTTTGGGGAAACATTAATTCTAAAAGAAAGCTTTATAATTAGCCTGAATAAATTAGATTTTGATGAAAAATCATCTTTACATGTAATGTATCAAGGATGCTCAGAAGCTGGATTTTGTTACCCTGTTCAAAAAAAATATCTTCGTCAATAATAATAATAAAATCTGTTAAAATCTTTGATGTGAACATATTGCTTATTAACGGTCCAAATCTTAATCTTCTTGGAAAAAGAGAAGCTAATTTGTATGGTAATGCCTCATTAACTGATGTTGAGAAGAATTTAGAGTCTATTGCAAAATCAAATGGGTGTAACTTAGAGACTATGCAAAGCAATGCAGAGCATGAGCTAATAGATGCTATTCACAGATCAATTACTAAGGATATTAAAGCTATTATTATTAATCCTGCTGCATTTACACATACTAGTATTGCTTTAAGAGATGCTCTTCTCAGTGCGAATATTCCCTTTTACGAAGTACATATATCTGATGTTCAATCTAGAGAAGAGTTTAGAAAGTTTTCTTACTTTTCTGATATTGCTGAAAAGGTTTTCTCAGGACTTGGGATTAAAGGTTATGAATTAGCTTTACTAGAAGCTATATCAAAATATAAAGAAGCATAAATGGATATAAGAAAGATCAAAAAACTAATAGAGATGCTTCAAGATTCAGATCTCAAAGAGATTGAAGTTAGCCAAGGAGACGAGTCTGTAAGAATTCTAAGGGAAAATAAACCTTCAGAAAAAGTTATTACAGTTAACAAGGCTAAAGATTTTGAAGAGTAATCAATATAAATTATTTTAAAACTAATTCTTAAAAAATGAGTCGAGAATATAAACCACAAGTTATTGAAAAAATCATTCAAGAGGATTGGATTAAGAATAATAAATTTAAAGCCATGCCCGACGATAGAGAAAAATTCTATTGTTTATCAATGTTTCCTTACCCATCAGGAAAACTTCATATGGGGCATGTAAGAAATTACACCATTGGTGATGTTATATCTCGATATAAGAGAATGAATAATTTTAATGTATTTCAACCAATGGGATGGGACGCCTTTGGTCTTCCGGCTGAAAATGCTGCTATTGCTAACAAAGTTAGCCCAAAAGATTGGACAAATCAAAATATAGAGCATATGAAAGAACAACTAATTTCCTTAGGGCTTGGATATGATTGGTCAAAAGAGCTTAGAACTTGCGATCCTGACTACTATAAATGGGAGCAATTAATTTTTAAAAAATTCTATGAAAAAGGTCTAGTTTATAGAAAAAAATCATTGGTTAACTGGGATCCCATAGATGAAACTGTGCTTGCGAATGAACAAGTTATTGATGGTAAGGGCTGGAGATCAGGTGCTCAAGTTGAGATAAAAGAAATCGATCAATGGTTCATAAAAATTACTGACTATGCGGAAGAATTACTTTCTTCGCTTGATGAAGTTGATTGGCCTGAAAACGTAAAACTAATGCAAAAGAACTGGATTGGTAAATCTTATGGTGCTGAGATTAAGTATAGAATTGAAAATTCTGAAGAATGCTTAATTACATTTTCAACTAGGCCAGACACCATTTTTGGTGTTTCTTTTATAGCGATCTCTCCAAGTCATCCAATTTCAAAAAATCTTGCTAAAGAAGATGATTCGGTAAAAAAATTCTTAGCTAAATGCAAAGAAACTAGTTCTGCCGAAGCTGATATGGCAAAAGCAGAAAAATTGGGAATTAGTACAAATATAAATGTCCTGCATCCATTGACTGGAAATAAAATACCAGTTTGGATAGGAAATTTTGTTTTACTTGATTATGGAACTGGAGTTGTTATGGGAGTTCCGGCTCATGATCAAAGAGATTTTGAATTTGCTTCTAAATATAAACTTAACATAGAACAAGTTATTACCTCAGAAAATACTGATCTTCCTTTAATCCAAAAGGGAAAATTAATAAATTCAGGTGAATTCGATAATATGGAATCTGATGAAGCATCAGTAAAGATAATTAATAAGCTAAGAGATAAAAATTTAGGTGAAGAGCTTATACAATTTAGATTGAGAGACTGGGGTGTTAGTAGACAAAGATACTGGGGTTGTCCAATACCTGTGGTTTATGAAAATGGCGTACCAAAAGTAATTGAAGAAAATAAAATGCCTGTCGAGCTTCCAGAGCTACCTGAAAACTCACCTCCTATCCCTCTGAGTCAAAATAATAAATTTCGAAGTATCTCAGAAAATATTAAAAGAGAAACAGATACATTTGATACATTCATGGATTCTTCATGGTATTACGCCAGATTCACCTCTGCTGACAATAATAACGAGATATTTGATAATAATTCTAAATATTGGCTACCTGTAGATCTATACATTGGTGGTATTGAGCATGCTATTTTACATTTACTGTATTCAAGGTTCTTTCATAAAGCTCTAAGAGATATGGATATGCTTGAAGGTAATGAACCTTTTAAAAAACTACTTACTCAAGGAATGGTACTAAAAGATGGTGCAAAAATGTCTAAAAGTAAGGGAAATACTGTTGATCCTCAGTCATATATTGAAAAATATGGTGCTGACACAGTAAGGCTATATATGATGTTTACAGCGCCACCAGAGCAAAGTTTAGAGTGGTCAGAGTCCTCTGTTGAAGGAGCCTCTAGATTTATAAAGAAAGTTTGGAATTTAGTTATTGAACGAGAGTATGAAGAAATTGCAGAGCCAAAAAATTTCTCTAAAGAAGAAATGGGTCTAAGAAGAAAGACACATTCTACTCTAAAAAAAATCACAAATGATTTTGAAACAAGATATTCTTTTAATACTGCAATTGCTGCAATTATGGAGCTCCTTAACTTTATACCAGATAGTTTTAAGGATATTAA
>ERZ802824.416-NODE-416-length-23549-cov-30.6453_pt1 | contig 23549 bp, 19 predicted proteins | sample MGYA00345650_ERZ802824 | MGnify/ENA primary metagenome ERZ802824 (study PRJEB30503, sample SAMEA104212361) | marine metagenome | biome: Westerlies Biome; feature: [SRF] surface water layer (ENVO:00010504) within the epipelagic zone...; material: water... | reverse complement strand
ACAGCCATGCGCCATTCCCATGCCATCAGCAACACCCCCTGCGCCAAATTTAACGACGGGTAGGCCGGATTCAATGATGCTGTGACCAGAATATCGGCCAGAACCACCTCGTCATTATCCAGACCAGAGGCTTCCGGCCCAAACAATAAAGCGGCTCGATTTTGCTCATCAGGTGAGTTGTTTGGCGGGTTATCAGGCGCGGCTGACGTGTGTGCCACAATCATTTCAGCGGCGCCACGCGGGTCGAGTGACCGGATGGCAAGATCGCGCCGACGCGCCGAAGTTGCCGCCAAAAAGCTGATATCGGCGGTTGCCGCCGCCACCGTGTCAAACACCTGCGCGGTTTCAATAATGGGTTTGCCGCCAGCCGCCATTGGCAGGGCGGCGGCATTTGGCCAGCCGTCACGTGGCGCCACAAGCCGCAAATCCGACAGACCACAATTCATCATTGCCCGCGCCGCCGCACCAATATTTTCGCCCATCTGCGGGCGTGCAAGAATCACCACCGGGGGCCGGGTTTGACGGGCGTTATCCATGGCCACTCACCGGGTCGATTTCGGGCCGGCTACCTTGTCGTGCAGTAATTTCCAGATCATCCCGTCACCCAGCGCGGCAACTGACGCGTCAATGATATTGGTCGATAATCCGACTGTCCGCCATACCGTACCATCGGGAACACAAAATTCGATAAACACGCGGGTGATGGCGCCGGTGCCGGCCTGCCCGTCAACAGCGTCCAGAATCCGCACCTTGTAATCAACAAGTTCAACATCTGCCAGCGTTGGATAGGCCGCAACAAGTGCCTTGCGCATGGCGGTATCAACAGCGTTCACCGGCCCATTGCCGACTGCCGCTTCATGAAAGGAATTATCGCCGACAAAAATGGTCGCTGTGGCTTCGGATTCAACCACCAATTCACCACGGGCATTAAACCGGCGTTCATCCATCACCCGAAACCGGCCAATGCGAAAATAATCAGGCACATCATCAAGCATACGCCGCGCCAGCAATTCAAAACTGGCTTCAGCCGAATCAAACGCCCAGCCCTCAAATTCCTTTTCTTTGACAACGCTGATCAATGTATCGATGCGCTCGTCCTTGGCATCAATCTCGATGCCCAGCATGGCAAAACGTGCCAGCATATTTGACCGGCCGGCCTGATCTGAAACGAGATATTGCCGTTCATTGCCAACTTTTTCCGGCGGCACATGTTCATAGGTGCGCGGGTCTTTTTGCGCTGCCGACGCATGCAGCCCGCCCTTATGCGCAAATGCCGCGGCGCCAACATAGGGCGCTTGCGCGTTTGGTGTGCGGCCCAACCGTTCGTCAAGCAACCGCGACAAACCCATCAGCTTTGGTAAATTTGCTTCGGCAACTGACGTCACATAATCCGATTTCAGCACCAAGGTCGGGATCAGGCTGATCAGATCCGCATTGCCGCATCGTTCACCAATGCCATTGATGGTGCCTTGCACCTGCCTTGCACCTGCCGCAATCGCCGCCAGTGAATTGGCCACAGCGACGCCGGAATCATTGTGGCAATGAATGCCCAAATTCACCTCTGGCAAAGTTGTTTTGACCGTTTGAACAATCTCAAAAACCGCATCCGGCAAGGTGCCGCCATTGGTATCGCACAATACCACCCAGCTGGCCCCGCCCGCATGCGCTGCCCGCACACAATCAAGCGCAAATTCCGGGTTGTTCTTATAGCCATCAAAGAAATGTTCACAATCAAACATCGGCTCGCGGCCGCGTTGTTTGGCAGCCGCCAGCGAGTCACGGATCATTTCCAGATTTTCTTCGAGCGTCGTGTTCAAAGCTGTTTTAACATGGAAATCCCATGTTTTACCGACAAGGCAGGCGCCATCAACCTCGGCATCGATCACCGCATTCAACCCCGGGTCATTCGCTGTGCTGCGACCGCCACGGCGGGTCATCCCAAAGGCAAATAATTTTGCCCTTTTCAATGCTGGCGGATTGGCAAAAAACGCATCATCAGTCGGATTAGCGCCCGGCCAGCCGCCTTCGACATAATCAATACCGATATCGTCAAGCGCATGCGCAATGGCCAGCTTATCAGCCCGCGAAAAATCGACGCCGCGGGTCTGCCCACCGTCGCGCAATGTGGTATCAAACAACCAAATTTTTTCGCCGCTCATATTTCCTGCTCCGCATCCAGATGACAGCATGGCCAGATCACAACATGGCGCGATGCGCCCCGGGGCTGTCAGGCGTGACCTTAATCCGATCAGCATGGCTGGTCTAGCAAATCCGTGATGAAAAAACTAGCTGCGCCGCCAACCCGTTCCATCCTGCCCATCTTCAAGAATGATCCCAGCCGCAGCCAGCCGATCGCGGATGGCATCAGCAGTGGCAAAATCGCGCGCCGCACGTGCGGCATTGCGTGCCGCAATTTCTGCATCAATGGTGGCATCATCAAGCTGGGTATCGTCGCTGTCACCGGCCGCCGAGCCAGCTTTTGCCCAATCATCTGCCGTATCGCGCAACAGCCCGATCAATTCTGCGCTGGATTTTAATGCAGCCGCCGCCGCCTGATCGCCCTTGTTTGCCTGACGTGCCAGTTCGTGAAGCCGCGCCATTGCCGCCGGTGTATTCAGATCATCACAAAGACAGGCCATAAACGCATCATCGAGTGCCATATCGGATGGTATCGCTGTACCCGCCGCACGATACAGCCGGTCAAGGCTGTTTTGCGCATCCTGCATCGCGTTCTCTGACAAATCCAACGGCGCCCGATAATGCGCCGACAGCAAAGCCGCCCGCAGCACTTCCGGGCGGTAACGCGCGGTGGCCTCGGCGACGGTGATGATATTGCCAAGCGATTTTGACATTTTTTCGTCATTCATCGTGACAAAACCGTTATGCAGCCAATATCTGGCCATATGGCTGGTGCCATGCGCACAGCAGCTTTGCGCAATCTCGTTTTCATGATGCGGAAAAATCAGATCAAGTCCGCCAGCGTGAATATCAAACACCTCACCAAGATAGGCTTTTGCCATGGCAGAACATTCAATATGCCATCCCGGCCGGCCGCGTCCCCATGGGCTGTCCCATCCCGGCTGGCTGGTGGTGCTGGGTTTCCACAGGATAAAGTCTTCGGGTGCCCGTTTATAAGGCGCGACCTCAACCCGCGCGCCGGCGATCATATCTTCCATGCTACGCTTTGACAGCGCGCCATAATGCGGCATTGTCGACACCTGAAACAGCACATGCCCATCAGCGGCATAGGCATGACCCTTGTCAATCAACAGCGAAATCATCGCAATCATCTGGTCAATATGATGTGTGGCACGCGGCTCCACATCTGGCGGCACAGCACCCAGCGCGGCGGTATCAGCGTGAAAACTGACGATGGTATCTGCACATAATTCGTCGATCGACTGGCCGTTTGCGGCAGCACGATCATTAATCTTATCATCAACATCAGTGATATTGCGCACATAGGTCACGCGGTCATAAAGCCGCCGCAGCACCCGCACCAAAACATCAAACACCACAATCGGGCGGGCATTACCAACATGGATGCGGCCATAGACAGTGGGGCCACAGGCATAGACACGGATATGTGACGGATCCAGCGGGGTGAATAATTCTTTTTGACGTGACAGTGTGTTGTAAAGCTGGATTTTGCTCATGCGGTCTCACCCTGTAGCCGCTTGATCACCCGTTCACGCCCGATAATTGCCAGCAAAGGTGCGATTTCCGGGCCAGCATCACGCCCGGTCAGGGCCAGACGAATGGGCATGAACAGCGCTTTTCCCTTTACCCCGGTCTCTGCCGCGATGGATTTTGTCCAAACTGACCAGACCTCGCTGTTCAGCTCGCCCGCCGGCAATAATGCCGCCGCCGCATTTGTGACCGTTGGCGCCTCAATCACCGGGGTTAATGGCCGGGCGCAGATATCCCACCAGACTCTGGCCTCATGCAGCGTTGCCAGATTGCCGCGCACAGCCAGCCAGAAAGCCTCATCACCGGCCACATCAATTTCGGCAAGCCGCGATTCAACAGCCGCAAAATCAAGCTCCTGAACAATCTGACTATTCAGCTTGGCAAGTTCAGCCGGATCAAATTTTGCGGTGGCGCGACCAAATTTTGCAATGTCGAAATTTTCAATCACGGATGTCAGCTGGCTTTGCGGAACAACCGGATCGGCGGTGCCAATGCGCGCCAGCAAGCTGGCAATGGCCACCGGCTCGATACCGTTCTGCCGCAACTCGCCAATCGACAGGCTGCCCAGCCGCTTTGACAATCCCTCGCCATCGGCACCGGCAAGCAGCGCCAGATGCCCCATCATCGGGGCGGTGCTGCCCAACGCCTCAAACAGCTGAATTTGCGCTGCCGAATTTGTCACATGGTCTTCACCCCTGATGATATGGGTAATCGCATGATCAATATCATCCACCACTGACGCCAGCGTGTAAATCACCCGACCATCTTCCCGCATCAAAACCGGGTCTGACAGGCTGGACATGTGATAGGCCACATCACCGCGCACCATATCGTGCCAGCGCACCTCTGCGTCATTCAGCAAAAAGCGCCAATGCGGCCGACGTCCATCCGCCTCTAATTTGGCTTTATCATCATCGGTTAATTTCAAGCCAGCACGGTCATATACCGGTGGGCGTCCGGCAGATAATTGCGCCTTGCGTTTCAGCGATAATTCATCCGGCGTTTCATAACAGGCATAGGCGCGCCCCGCCGCAACAAGCTGTGCCAGCGCCTGATCATAGCGATCAAGACGCGATGATTGCCGGTCCTCGCAATCCCAACGCATCCCCATCCAGTTCAAATCATCCCGAATGGCGGTTTCAAATTCTGTCGTTGAACGCTGTTCGTCGGTATCATCAATACGCAGCATAAAACGGCCACCAGTTTTGCGCGCGAACAGGTAATTCACCAAAGCGGTGCGTAAATTACCAACATGCAGCCGGCCGGTCGGGCTAGGCGCAAAACGGACTTTAATCGGGTTCATGCGAGCTCCATCATGATCATAAATCGCCTATAGATTAACACGAACCACGCTGGTTTGTGTGTGGATTGAACGCCGAGGTCAAAGGCAGGCGGCGGTCACGACCAAAGGCAACCGGCGTCATTTTTGGCCCCGGGGCTGCCTGAAACCGTTTATATTCGGCGCGAAATAAAAGCTGACTGGCGCGGCTGACTTCATCGCGATCAAACCCGCGCTGCACAATCGTATCAATATCCGCCATTTCCTCGCATAATGCGGCCATGATAGCGTCGAGCCGTTCATAGGGCGGCAGCGAGTCCGTATCTTTTTGATCCGGCCGTAATTCGGCTGAGGGCGGCTTGCTGATGATCCGCGGCGGAATCACCTGTCCCTCTGGCCCGGCAGCACCGCGTGGCATATTTTCGTTGCGCCAGTCGCACAGTCGAAACACATCCACTTTCCAAATATCTTTCAATGGCGCAAAACCGCCACACATATCGCCATATAATGTTGAATAACCCGCCGCATATTCCGACTTATTGCCAGTCGCCAACACCATCGCGCCATGTTTATTAGAAATCCCCATCAGCACTAAACCGCGTAACCGTGACTGGATATTTTCTTCGGCAACACCCGCATCGGTTCCGGCAAACTGGTCAGCCAGCATATTGGTCAAAGCGTCAATGCCGGGTATAATGGATATGTCATCCAGCCGCATATGCAGGTTTTCGGCAAGCGCTGTCGCATCATCGAGACTGACCTGGCTGGTATAGGCGGATGGCATCATCACCGCATGCACCTGATCAGCACCAAGCGCATCGACCGCAAGCGCCGCCACCAATGCCGAGTCAATGCCGCCGGACAATCCCAAAACGACGCCGGGAAAGCCGTTTTTGTGAACATAATCACGCAACCCCAGCATGACCCCGCGATAGAGTGCCGCCAGATCTTCATCGGGCGGTGTAACCGGCCCGGCCAGATGCATATGCCCGGCGGTGACCGACAATTGTATCGACAGCACGGCCTCGCTAAAACTCGGCAAATGGCTGGCCAGACTGCCATCAGCATTTAACGCAAATGATGCACCGTCATAGACAAGCTCGTCCTGACCGCCAACCATATTGACATAGATCAGCGGCAGACCGGTTTCGACGGTGCGGGCAACCGCGGTTGACATACGGCGCTCGGGCTTGGTGCTGTCAAACGGCGAGGCATTGACCACCAGCAGAATATCGGCCCCGGACTCTTGCAGACATTCGGCGACATCAGCCTGCCAGATATCCTCGCAAATCGGTAAGCCGAATTTGATACCACGCAGCATCACCGGCCCCGGCAACGCCCCGGCGGTAAAATTCCGTTTATCGTCAAAAACCCCGTAATTTGGCAGATTCACCTTGTCCCGACGGGCAATGATCTGACCCGCATCAAGCACAAATACCGAATTGAAAATATGGCCATTTTCGGCATGCGGTGCACCGACAATGATCGCCGGGCCAGCATCTAATGTGATTTCTGCCAATTGCGCGATTCCAGCCGCAATTTCACCCATAAAATCATCCCGCAGCACCAGATCATCACATGGATAGCCGGACAAATACATTTCCGGCGTGACAATAACCGCCGCACCATCTTTCGCCGCTTTCGCGCGCGCCGTGACCAGCCGGTCAATATTGCCAGCCACATTGCCAAGATGCGCATTTAACTGCGCCAGCGCGATCACAAGTGATTTTGTCATAAACGCGTCAACTTTCTTATTTACGGATCAAAAATTCGCGTCCGGCTTTCACCCGCGGCTGACCATCATAGGCAACGATATCAGCCGTCGCATAGGTTTCTGACCAGACTTGTGGCAAAAATGACCCGGTGCCAATCATATTTAACGGCGCATTGGCCAGCGAAAACACCCGGCATTTATCCGGCCCAAAGCCACTCGAAGCGACAATCCTGACCTTTTCGAAACCATGCTGATCAAGCTGTTCACGCAAATGCCATACAGCCGCCGCACTGACCCCGGTGCCGAGCAATAGCCGCAGCTCATCATCGGTGCGATACCCGCGCAACGCCCCGGGCACATTGCGCTCGAGAACCGCATAGGATGATGGCGTGTCCAGCCCCTCAACATAGCGGCCGCCATGGGTGTCGATCCGCACTGACAACTGGCCAGCATCGGCAAGGTCTTTAAACCGCGTCGCCACAGCCAAAGCATCGGTGATTTCAGCACCAAAATAATCCACCAGAACAGTCAGCGGTGTGTCCGGGATGGTCTGATGAAATAATTCGGCCGCCCGCAAAGTTGACCCGGCATAGCCAATCAACGCATGTGGCATGGTACCAGCGCCCTTGTCCTTGCCGAAAAAATGCGCTGTGGCATCGGCAGCACAGCCGACAAAGCCAATTGCGCCGGTCTTGGCCTGCGCCTTTTTTGACCCTACCGACGCACCATAAGCCATCAATTCGGCCATCTCGCCGCCCGCGCAATGACGCGCATCCATCGCCAAAAACCCGACATCTGGCAGTTCAATGCACATATTGTAGGCGTTATACGCGGCGACACAGGCAGGCCCCAGCCGTTGCAGGAAAATGGTTTCAAGATCAACCAGCACCGAAAATGGCCCGGTGACATAGCAAATCGGCTCACCAGCGCCAATCCACGCGCCCTCTACATAGAGCTGTTCAATTTTTAACTCGGCCTGTCGTGCCGCTGCCATCGCGGTGATCCAGTCAATCGCCAGACGCCCGGCAAAAGTCACCGGCCGGCGCATAAATACCGCATAGGTGACCTCGCAATCGCCATGCGTCTGCACAATGTGCCGCGTATGTTTGAAATAGGTATCGGTCAGGCGCGGCTGTTGATCCGGCGTTGGCCCACTGCTTGCAAATTCTGACATTTGGCTACCTTTTGCCGTTGCTGGCAACATCGCATGCTGCACCCTGGCAGCACCCAGATGCCATCAAAGATGTTACACCGCCTCGGACAAAATTGACCGTTCACCACGCCGGCGTTTCAGCAAATCAGCCAGTAAAAAGGCTAATTCCAGCGCCTGCGCACCATTGAGACGTGGATCACAATGTGTGTGATAACGGTCGCCAAGGCTGGCCTCGGTCACATCGACAACACCGCCAACACATTCAGTCACATTCTGCCCGGTCATTTCAAAATGCACGCCGCCCGGATAGGTGCCAACCTCATCATGCGCGTCAAAAAATCCGGTCACTTCGGCCATCACATCATTAACCCGGCGGGTTTTATAGCCAGAACTTGCCTTCACCGTATTGCCATGCATCGGGTCACAGCACCACACCACTTTCGCACCAGATTTCTGCACGGCTTTCAGCAATGGTGGCAGACCTGTCCGCACCTTGTCAGCGCCCATCCGCGCAATCAATGTCAGGCGACCCGCGATATTGTCCGGGTTCAGAATTTCAATTAACCGCACCAGCTCATCGGGATCAAGCGATGGCCCGCATTTCAGCCCAATCGGGTTTGAGATGCCCCGCATATATTCAATATGCGCACCATCCGGCTGGCGTGTCCGATCGCCAATCCAGACCATATGTGCCGAGGTTGCATACCAGCCTTGTTCCTCGGTAATGGTATCACGGCGGGTCAATGCCTGTTCATAGCCGAGCAGCAACGCTTCATGGCTGGTATAGAGTTCAGTCTCGGCAAGCGGCCGCGCATTTTCCGGGGTGATGCCACAGGCTTTCATAAAATTCAGCGATTCTTCGATACGTTCAGCCAGCGCCTCAAAGCGCTGTGTCTGCGGCGTGTCTTTCAGAAAATCGGTTACCCAGCTATGCACTTTCGTCAGATCAGCCAAGCCGCCCTGTGCAAAGGCCCGCAACAGATTAAGCGTCGACGATGATTGTTCATAAACACGCAGCAGGCGGCGCGGGTCCGGAATGCGTTCGTCCGGGTTAAAATCCATCCCATTGATCATGTCACCGCGATAGCTTGGCAATTCAACGCCATCAATCACCTCGGTCGGGGACGAGCGCGGCTTGGCAAACTGTCCGGCCATCCGACCAATTTTAACAACCGGCATCGACGCGCCATAGGTCAGCACAACCGCCATCTGCAAAAGCACTTTAAAGCTGTCACGGATATTATTCGCTGAAAATTCAGCAAAGCTCTCTGCACAATCGCCGCCCTGCAACAAAAAAGCCTCGCCATTAGCGACGGCGCCAAGCCGCTGTTGCAGGCTCTGTGCTTCACCGGCAAACACCAAAGGTGGCCGGGATGCCAGCATCTCTTCGACCGCTTGTAGCCGCGTTGCGTCTGGATATTCCGGCACCTGGCAAATGGGAAATGAACGCCAGCTATTTGGTTGCCATGTCATTGGGACTGATCCTTTGTACATCGCGCCGCCACCAAGCGGAGCGTATGACACTCTCGTGTAAAACAGCGGTAATATCGCGGATCTGTTGTTATTTTTCAAGCATTTTTGGTCGGCTGCAGCAGATCAGCCGCCAGTCATGATCGCGGTGTGCGCATTGTGACAAATTCTTCAGCCGCCGTGGGGTGAATGCCAATGGTCGCGTCAAAGTCGGCTTTTCTGGCTCCGGCCTTAATTGCCACCGCAATGCCTTGCATGATTTCGCCGCAATCCGGCCCCATCATATGCGCGCCAAGCACCTGGTCAGTGTCGGCGTCAACAATCAGTTTCATAAAGGTCTTCTCGCTGCGGCCCGAGATCGTGTTCTTCATCGCCCGAAACCCGCTGGTAAAGACAGTGACCGCGGCGCATGCGGCCTGCGCTTCGGTTTCGGTCATGCCAACCGAGGCAACAGGCGGCTGGCTGAACACCGCCGACGCCACATTTTTATGATCAGCAACACGCCGATTGCCGCCAAACTCGCTATCGGCAAAGGCATGGCCTTCGGCAATCGCAACCGGCGTTAAATTGATCCTGTTGGTGACATCGCCGATGGCAAAAATACTTGGCACCGAGGTTCGCGATTCCGCATCAACGACAACTTCACCATGCCGCCCCAATTCAACGCCAAGCTGCTGCAGCCCCAAACCAGCGGTATTTGGCCGCCGCCCGGTGGCCGCCATGACCGCATCAACGCTCAGGCTTGCGCCAGAACTTAGGCGCACCTGTTTACGCACACCATCTGCCGTGACCTCGGCAATGGTACAGCCGCTATGCAGGATAATACCGCGTTCCGCCAGCGCCACCGCCATCTGCTCCCGGATATCCTCGTCAAACCCACGCAATGGCAGATCACCGCGGTAAACAAGATGCGTTCTGGCACCAAAACCATTGAAAATACCGGCGAATTCCAATGCAATATAGCCGCTGCCATAGACCAGAATATCTTTGGGAAATTGTTTAAGATCAAGCGCTTCGTTTGAGCTAATCGCATGCTCGGCAAGCCCCGGCGCATCAACAATTTGCGGGACGCCGCCAACCGCCACCAAAATTTTAGCGGCGCTGTAGACGGTGTCATTGACGCTGACTTCATGCGGGCCGCAAATCTGCGCCCAGCCGGAAATCAGCGTTGCGCCGGCATTTTTCAACAGCGCACGATAAATCCCTTCCAGCCGATCAAGCTCGGCATCCTTGGCCGCGATCAGCGCCGGCCAATCATGCCGCGGCATCGCCTCTATCTGCCAGCCGAACCCCCGCGCATCCTCGACATCAGATGAAAAGGCAGAGCCGTACATCAACAGCTTTTTCGGGACACAGCCGCGAATGACACATGTGCCGCCCGGCCGATCACCCTCGATCACTGCCACCCGCGCGCCATGCCCGGCAGCAATACGCCCAGCCCGCACGCCGCCAGACCCGGCACCGATAACAATAAGGTCATAATCGTAACTTGCGCCAGTTTGCGTCATCGCCAACACCATTATTCGGGTTTGTTGTTCAGGTTCGTACCGCGTCTACACGGCATCCCCTTTTGTGGCGCAGTCAGCAGATGAGTTCAAGCTGGTTTTGCAAAATCCGGCCGAATGAGTGCGCGCTACACAACATCAATATGCTGGTAAAACGCATCTGGCACAGCATGATCGAGATAGTCGCCGAAGATAACCGCATTCAAATTGGTAAAATTCGCAATGATTAACGCCATCCGCGCGGCTGTCATATTCGTCAGATCAACAAATTTAAACAGGGTGACGGTCGCCGCACCCGAACAAATACCAAAAGGTGTCTGCGCAAAGGCGAATGTATCTTCAAGCATCAGCACCGTCAAAAAAGGCGTTTTTAACGGGCCACTGCCGTCCCGCGCCAAACAGCTGTAAAGCACCGCTTCATTGCGGTGATGCAATAATTCACACTGCACGATAAAATTGTCATAGCTGCCGCTCATCCAGCGGCTGGCGGCAATTTCCTCGGTCGGGTAATCCAGCACCTCTGGTCGCGTTTCAGCCAAATTTGCCATCACATTCCGAATATGTGTTTTTGCCGCCTGATCCATCTTATTTTTCGCCTCATCGCTGGCATGGATGCACGTAAAACGGACAAAATACCGCGATAAAATCCCAGTTTATTGAGGTTTTTTTCCAAAGGAAAACAATGCGCACATGATGCCTTTTGACGGTCAATTTACAACAAATTAACCATTTATTAACAATTATCAAATTGCGGTGGCGCTTGCTATTGTGCAGAAAAATAATCCTTTTGACCGGTTTGCTTGGGCTGCCTGATTGCGCGATGGCTGATGGGGCGATAGAGTGGTCTTCACAGCCCATCCGGGCGTCATCATACGGATTGCGGTCATGCGGATTGCGGTCATACAGATTGTCATCATATTCAAACCAATAAGAGCCAGAATATTATGAGTTTGCATCCCTCGCTTACAGTATCTGGCACCTGTCTATGGAAACCCAGCCAGACACAGATAGACAATGCAGAAGTGACTGATTTTGCCTCATTTGTTCACGAAAAAACACAATTTAACTGGCAGCAGGATTTTCAATCGCTTTGGCAGTGGTCGATCGACCATACGGCGAATTTTTGGGATCTTTTGTGGGATTGGCACGGTATTATTGGCGATAAAGGCGATCGCATTTTGGTCGCCCCGGACAAAATGCCGGGCGCCGAATTTTTCCCGGATGCGCGCATAAATTTTGCCGAAAACCTGCTGGTGAATGCTGATCAACGTCCGGCAATTTGCGCGCATGGTGAGGATGGCCGGGTGACCCGTCTGACCCGCGCTGAATTAAAACAAAAAGTATGGGCCCTTGCTGGCTGGCTTGAGGAACAGGGCGTGGTGCCGGGTGATCGCGTTGCCGCCTATACGCCGAACAGTGTTGAAGCTGTGATAACGATGCTGGCAACAGCCAGTCTTGGTGCGGTGTTTTCCAGCTGCTCGCCAGATTTTGGCCTGCAGGGGGTGTCTGACAGATTTGGTCAGATCGAACCAAAAATTCTGTTGGCATGTGATGGATATCTTTATGCCGGAAAACGCATCAGCCGTATGGATGTGGTGACAGCATTGGTTGAACAGTTACCGACTGTCCGGTCGGTTTTGGTTATTCCCTATTTGACGCCAGATCCCGATTGCAGCCAATTGCCCCACGCCGTGCATTTTGATCAGGCCATCGCAAATGCTACCCCGATCACCAGCTTTCGGCGGATGCCATTTAATGCACCGCTTTATATCCTGTATTCAAGCGGCACCACTGGCGCACCAAAATGTATTGTTCACGGCATTGGCGGCACCTTGATCCAGCATATAAAAGAGCACCGGCTGCATACCAATCTACGGGCTGGCGATACGCTGTTTTATTTTACCACCTGTGGGTGGATGATGTGGAACTGGCTGGTGTCCGGGTTGGCATCACAGGCGCGCATCGTGCTGTATGAGGGCAATCCGGCATTCCCCGGCCCGGATCGTTTGTGGCAGTTGGCAGAAAGCGAACAGATCAACATATTCGGCACCTCGGCGAAATATATCGACGCCATCAAAAACAGCGGGTATCGGCCGGCACAGCATGTTGAGCTGCCGGCGTTGCACAGCATTTTATCGACCGGATCACCATTATCGTCTGACGGATTTGCCTTTGTCTATGACGCCATCAAACCAGATGTTCAGCTCTGTTCCATTTCGGGTGGCACCGATATTGTGTCTTGTTTTGTTCTTGGCTGCCCGGTTCAGCCGGTTTTCGCTGGCCAGATCCAGACCCGTGGTCTGGCGATGAAAACCGATGTTCTCGATGAGAACGGCAACAGCATTATCGGGCATGAGGGCGAGTTATGCTGCACCGCGCCCTTTCCCGCGATGCCGGTAAAATTCTGGAATGATCCCGACGGCACCGCCTATAAATCTGCCTATTTTGAGCATTTTGCGCATGTCTGGCGGCATGGTGACTGGGCCACCCTGACGCAAAACGGCGGCACCATTATTCATGGCCGGTCTGATGCGACATTGAACCCGGGCGGCGTGCGCATCGGCACCGCTGAAATCTATCGTCAGGTCGAAGCCTTTGACGACATTATCGAGGCGCTTGTGATTGGCCAGAACTGGCAGGATGATGTGCGCGTGATTCTGTTTGTCAGAATGGCGGACGGTGTTGTTCTTGATGACAATTTAAAAACCCGGATCGCAACCAGCATTCGCCGCGGTGCTACCCCGCGCCATGTTCCGGCGGTGATCATCGCGGTGCCCGATATTCCGCGCACCCGGTCTGGCAAAATCACTGAACTGACAGTGCGCGACATCATACATCAGCGCCCGGTGAAAAACACCGAAGCGCTGGCAAATGCAGAATCGCTTGAATTCTTTAAGAATCTGCCTGAATTACAGCGTTAATTCTGCTTGATCAGCCCATGCACCGCGCTGCTGTTGGCGAAGCGTTTGCGGTTTGCCTTGTAAAATGCCAGCGTCGCCGCCAGCTGCTGTGTTTCGGCGTCTTTCCGGCTATTCTGGTCGGCCAGATCATCAATTTTGACAGCACCGCACGGCACCGCCAGATAGGTGTGCGCAGCCCCTACCCGGTCAGCCTGAATTTTAAATTTGGCTTTTGATCCGACCGGCCATTTTTCTCTGAGCAAAGTCAGCAACATAAAATTAGCACCACTACCAAGCGATTTATACAGCGGCTGCTGTGCGATAAATGCGCTGGCAATGATCGTCATGGCGGCAAAATGCTGGGCATCTTCGGCAAGTGCCGCGCCGCGCCCCTGATCCATCCAATGGCCCAGCAGGTTGATTCTGTCGGCTTCGTCATAACCGTCGAGCAGCGGGCTGGTGGCGGTCGCGTCTGCTTGCATGGTGACGTCCACAATATCGGTTTCGCCCATAATCCGGATGATAATTTCGCTCATAATATACTGCCTTTGTCTTACCGCTGTGTCGGCGCTTTGCTTTGGTTATAGAGATTAACTGGCGGTTAGCAAGATTGCCGAAACGATTATTGCCGAGTCGATTATTGAAGAGTCGATTAACACCAAAACAGCTTGCATCTAAATTCCGGGCTGGTTCGCTTCACCTGCCCGTACCAGTTCACGCCAGGCAATGACCAAACAACTGGTGATAATCACCAGCGCGCCAAATATTTCTACCGGCGTCATCACTTCAGCAAAGATCACATATCCCGCCACCGCTGAGACCGGCATTTGCAGATAGCGCATTGACGCCACCGCCACCGCATCGGCATAGCGATAGGCCGTGGTTAACACAATTTGCAGCCCGGCCCCAATAACGCCAAGCCACACAAGATCAAAAAATATCGGCTGGCTAACCGCATCAAATTGACCTGGAAACAACAACACAACAATGCCTGCCGCGACAAATCCACTGCCATTATACCAACAGGCCACCGATATCGGCACATCGCCCTTGCCAAGACGGCGCAATAAAATTGCCAAAACCGCGCTGGACAGCGCCGCACCCACGCCGAAAAACGCGGCCAATGTCATAGCACCTGAAAATGGATTGGTGATAATAACCACCCCGGACAGACCGGCAATCACCGCACTCCACCGATAAATCCCAACTTTTTCATTGAGCAGAAAAGGCGACATTAATGTGATGAAAATGACCGAGCTTTGAAACAAGCTTGTGGCCAGACCAAACGGCATGTTGCGAACCGATAAAAACCAGAACATGATGCCGCAAAAGCCAAAAAATACACGCAAACACATGGTTTTGCGTTGACGGATATGCAGCCAGTTCCGCCCCCGCATCACTAGTGCAACGATGAATATAATCGGCAGGGAAAACAGGAACCGATAAAATATTGTCGTCACCAACGTCACATCTGTACTGAGTTTTTTGACCAAAATACCGGTCAATACACCAAACAGCACCGCCAACAGGCTGAGAGCAACACCAACTAGTGAACGAGGCAGGGCAAGTGGGCGCGGCATAGAGCGGGTTTCCATTCACAGATAATGGTCAGTTCATCTGCACAGCCACTGGCCGGTCACAAAGTCATTGCCGGTCATTAAGTCACTAGCAGCCACTCTGACGATCACTCTTGTGACCACTCTGGCGGTCATGCCAGACGCTGTGCGTCTGCAGATGATTAAATAAAGAGTTGAAAAACTAAACAGTTTTCAACCAAAAGCACGGGTTTTCTTTTTTCCTTTTTCAACTATGCTTGGCACATACCGTGTTGGTGACGGCGTAACGCTCAAACGAAGGGGTTTTTTTATGCCAAAATTCTGCATCGCGAAATTAAAATCGACGGTTGGGTCTGCCGTTTTTGTCGGCATGATGTGCGGCAGTTTTGCCGCCGGGGCCGATGTGATTGCCGACCGCAAAGCCAATTTTAAGGCGAACGCGGCAGCGATGAAATCGATCAGCGCGGCGCTTGGTGCCGGCGATTTTGATATGGTGGTCAAACAGGCACAAACAATTGTCGCCTGGGCGCAGGTGATGCCCGACTATTTCCCCGAAGGCAGCGATCAAGGTGACACCAAGGCGCGCGCCGAAATCTGGATGGATTTTGATGCGTTCAAAAGCCACGCAATGGACAATGAAAAGGCTGCGTTGGCATTAATCAGCATGGCCGAAACAGGTGATGTATCGGCCACCATTGGCGCGCTGAAATCGCTCGGCGGCACCTGTAAATCCTGTCACAGCAAATTTAAAGAATAATGCGATAGACACCGGCGGCAAACAGTGAAGCCGCCGCCCGGTTTAATAAAAAGCTGGCCGCAGCAAGGACAGCGCATTTGCGGCCAATACACAGGCAGCCAACAGCAATAGGCCGCATGTCGTATGTATCGCCGAAATACCACCATCTTGCGCCGCTGCTGGCTGATCAGTCTCGGCCACCCGGCCATCAAGCATTGCGCGGGTCAAATTGCGTTTCTTGACAAATTTATACAGCAGGATGGCCCCGATATGCAGCGCGATCATCACAAACAATAATGGCTCACCGATATCATGCAGGTCGCTCGCTAGATTGCTATAGGATGGCATAAGATGCGCCAGCGGGCCGTCAAACAGCACATCATCATTGGATATGCTTCCGGTCAGCGCCAGATAGCCCAGCACGCCCAACAGTCCGATCACCGCATAGCCGGCCGCCGCACTATGCCCAAGCGGCATCCCTTTTTCCGCTTTTAGCAGGTTTAAAATGCCGGCCAGCGCGGTCTTTGGGGCTGTTATAAATTGCCGAAAGCGCGCGTAATAGCCGCCAACAAACCCCCAGATCAGGCGAAAGGCAACCAGCCCCATAACGCTCAGCCCGAACCGCTCATGCAGCCACATCACATCCGCTTTGGAAGACGCCACCGCACCGATGACAGCGACCACCAAAGCCCAGTGAAAAATACGAAGCGGCAGATCCCATACCCGCATAGACGGCCCCCACCTGTTTGTCGATCTATCTATACTAGATGTTTATAGTGGCGCGATTAAGCGTTGGTTTCAATATCGCCAGCGCATTAGGCCGTGCGACAAAAAGGTTTTTCATGACGAACGCAACCTGTGTTTTGTGCTAGGGTATCAGCCATGACGATTTTGCAGGACAAAATTTTAGGGCCCGGCGGCGCGCTTGATGAACTGGCGGCGCTTGATGCTGATATCGCTGCCGCCGTTGCGCAATATGGGCCACCGCCAGACCGCTCGCTTCCAGCGAATTTTGACACGCTGGCGCGATCCGTCATTGGCCAACAAATTTCCCGGTCAGCCGCCAGCGCCATCTGGCAGCGTATGCAGGATCAAAACCTATCTACAGCCGACACCATTGCCAGCATGTCACCTGCTGCGCTGATGCCGGTCGGGCTATCACAGCGCAAAGCCGAATATTTAATCGGCATTGCCAATGAGGTGACCTCGGGGCAGCTTGATTTTGACGCATTGCAACACTTATCCGGTGATGCGGTGCAGGCGCGACTGATCAAAATCCGTGGTATCGGTGCCTGGACAGCCGATAATTTCCGGCTATTTGCGCTTGGCGATATGGATGCCTGGCCAGTCAATGATCTGGCTTTGCAGGAAGGCATGAAGCGGCTGAAAAATCTGCAGGAACGGCCAACCGGCAAACAGATGGAACAGCTTGGCGCGAGCTGGCAGCCCTATCGCGGTGCCGGCGCCTTGGTGCTGTGGCATATTTACGGCATTTTGGTCAGACGCGCGACGATTGGCGATATTTAGGCGAATAGATCACCTTGCGGTGCCGTTTCCATCCGCAAGGCGTCATCGCTAAGCGGGGTGACCAATGCCGGGTGATCATTGCCGACCTTGCCGACATCCGGCCCGACCCGGTACCAGTTGAACCAATGCGCCGGGGCTGGCCGCAGCAAGCGGCTGGCTGTTTCCGCGTCACCCGCCATCCAGACATCGTAATCTTCCGGTGCCAGAGTGAGCGGCGCGCGATGATGAATATCCGCCAGCCCGGCGTCTGCCGCCGTGGTCAATATTACAAACCGCTGTTGATCTGCCTGACCATATAGCAGCCCGCCAAATGCCATCACCCCGCCATCATAAAGCTGGATATGCCATGGTGTCTTCGGGGCTGACCACTCATACCATCCAGACGCCACCACCAGACATCTGCGATGGTGAAAGGCCTCGCGAAATGTTGGTTTCTCCTGCACTGTTTCTGACCGGGCATTAATCAGAAAACTGTGTTTGGCAGAGGCCGGCGGCATCCCCCATTGTGCCATCATCGCCTCGTTTTGCAGGCCGTTGCGGGAAATGATCAACGCCTGCTGGCTGGGGGCAAGATTCCACCGGGGCCGCAAATTTTGCAGGATCGTTACGCCGAATTTACGCATCAATTCTTCCGGCGATGCGGTGCTTGTAAATCGGCCACACATGGCATAGCTACCCTACATTGTTACGGCTGTTTTATTTTCTATCGCAAAAGGCTATTTTAGGCGAGCATGGTTTCCGCGGCGTCACCTCAACCCGAATGACAAGATGGCCCGTAAAGACAGGTGCCGGGAAGACAGGTCCCGGGAAGACAGGTCCCGGAAAGACAGGTAATGTGACCAAAACATGACTGACATCATCACCATCTCAGAGCGCAGCCTGCACCGTGCCAGTGATATTCTGGCGGCCGGTGGGCTGGTCGCCTTTCCAACAGAGACCGTGTATGGGCTGGGTGCCAACGCCTGCGACGGCAAGGCCGTGGCCGGCATTTTTGCGGCCAAAGACCGGCCCAGCTTTAACCCGCTGATCAGTCATGTTGCCAGCCGGGATGCGGCTTTTCGGCTCGGCATCGAGACCAAACTTGCCGATATTCTGGCCAGATGTTTCTGGCCGGGGCCGCTGACGCTTGTGTTAAACCGGCAACCGGACTGTCCGGTGGCGCTGCTGACAACAGCCGGGCTGGATAAAATTGCCGTGCGCGTGCCAGCCAACAAACATGCGCAGAGATTGCTGCAAATCTGCGATATGCCAATCGCCGCGCCAAGCGCAAACCCATCCGGCCGGATCAGCCCAAGCACGGCAGATCATGTGCATGCCGGACTTGCTGGCAAAATCGATCTTATTCTTGATGGGGGCCCTTGCGAAGACGGGCTGGAGTCAACGATTATTGATTGCAGTGGTTCAGCGCCGGTGCTGTTGCGGCCCGGCGGTATAGCACGCGCTGCCATCGAAACGGCGCTGCAATCTGCGGGCGTTACCGTGGCATTGATCGATGCACAGACAATTAATAAGCAGACAAGTGACTCACAGACAGGCGATCCACAACAGCCTGTCGCGCCGGGGCAGCTGCGCAGCCATTATGCGCCAGAGGCCGGCGTCAGATTAAATGCGACAACAGCCAGCGCCACCGAAGAATTGATTGGATTTGGGCCAGTCGCCGGGGCGGGTCAATTAGCCATGTCATTCAGCCAGACCGCTGATCTGCGCGAGGCCGCGACAAATTTATTCGCCATGTTGCATCAGGCTGACGCGGTCACAGCTGGCACGGGTCGCACAATCGCCATTGCACCTATTCCCGACGATGGTATTGGCGAGGCGATCAATGACCGCTTGCGCCGTGCCGCAGCGCCGCGTGACTGACCGGCAGGCGGAATAAAAACTTTGGCACTATCATTTGCAAAGGCCTGTTTTCGGCCCTATATTTAGGCCGAGGCCAAGCGCGTGTCAGCCGGGCGCATGGCCGCAGCGACAAGACAGCCGAAGGACCCCCCGCTTATGCCTGAGATAACATCCGCCGCCATCATTGATGCGCTTCTCGCGATAGTAGGCGCCAAAGGCGTCCTGCATGGTGAAGATGACACCGCCGGCTTTCTGTCAGATTGGCATAACCGCTATCACGGCAAGGCGCATGCCGTCGTCCTGCCCGAGACCACCGATCAGGTTTCAGCGATTATGGCCTATGCCGACAAAAATAATATTATTGTTGTCCCGCAAGGCGGCAATACCGGGTTTATGGGCGGGGCAACACCGGATGATACCGGCCACAGCATTGTTCTATCGCTAAAACGGATGAATAAAATCCGCGAAATCGACAGCCAGAATATGTCAATGACGGTCGAGGCTGGCTGTGTTTTGCAGAATTTACAGGATCGGGCGGATGATGCTGGTTTGTATTTTCCATTGAATTTGGCAGCCAAGGGAAGCTGTACGATTGGCGGCAATCTTGGCACCAATGCCGGCGGACTTAATGTGGTGCGCTATGGCACCACCCGGCAATTGACCCTCGGCCTCGAAGTTGTGCTGATGGGGGGCGAGGTGATTGAGCTGTTGAGCGGCCTCCGCAAGGACAATACCGGCTATGATCTGAAAAATCTGTTTATTGGCTCGGAGGGCACTTTGGGTGTTATCACCGCGGCGACCATGCGGCTGTTCCCCAAACCAGTGGCGCGCAGCACCGCCTTTGCCGAAGTGCGTGATGTCAGTGCTGCTGTCGAACTTTTGCACCGCGTGCAGGCGGCATCTGGCGGTATGGTTGAGGCGTTTGAGCTGATCCCGGCCGACATTTTAGATGTGTTGTACGAATATTTCCCAAAAATCCCTCAGCCATTGGCGACTATCGGGGCGATGAATGTATTGATGGAAATCGGCAGCACCAACCCGGCCAGCAATCATGTCGATGGCAATGGCAACACACCAATCCGTCAAATCATGGAAGATGTGCTGGCGGCGGCATTTGAAGATGGGCTTGTTATTGACGCAACCATCGCCAGCAGCGATGCACAGCGTGACGCGCTGTGGGATGTACGCGAAACCGCACCTGAGTCGCACAAGCTGGCCGGTAAAGTGGCGCGATCAGACGTTGCCTTGCCGCAATCTGCAATTGCTGATTTCTATGCCGATATGGTGGCCGGAATCAAAGCCATTGACCCGAAAATTCGGATCTGCGGATACGGTCATCTGGGCGATGGCAATTTACATTTCAACCTTGTTCAGGCGGCCGGTGGCGACCCCGATTTTGACGCCAAAACCCCAAAATTATATGATCTGCTGTATGGTAATATCGCCAAATATAAAGGCTCGATCAGTGCCGAGCATGGTATTGGCCAGTCAAAGCGCGACCAGCTTGCCAAGGTAAAAAGCCCGGCAATCATCAATACAATGCGGTCGATAAAATCGGCACTCGATCCAAAAAACCTTATGAATCCGGGTAAAGTCATTTAACATGACAACAGGCTCTTTTATGGGCTGGATCAGGACAGGTGATCATGCCCAAAAAAGCAACACAGCAGGATGTTCTGGCGTTTTGGTTTACCGAAACACAGCCGCAATTCTGGTTTAAGAAAGATCCGGCATTCGACGCCGAGATTGACAGCCGCTTTGGATCGACGGTGAAAGACGCCCTCGCCGGTCGCTGCGATGATTGGGCAAGCCACAAGGATGGATGTCTGGCGCTCATTCTTCTGCTTGACCAGTTTACCCGCAATATATTTCGTGACACGGCCCGCGCCTTTTCGGGCGATGATATGGCACTCGCATTAAGCCTGCGCTGTGTCGAGCGTGATTATATCAACCACCCGGACGCGCATTGGCGACATTTCATGTTAATGCCAATGATGCATAGCGAGGATCTGGCGGTGCAGGATGCGTCGCTGCCATTGTTCAAAGCTCATACCGGGAAACTGACCTATGATTATGCCGTTGCGCATCGTGATATCATCGCCAGATTTGGCAGGTTCCCACATCGCAATGCCATTTTGGGACGCCCCTCTACGGATGACGAAACACTGTTTTTGACGCAGCCCGGATCATCCTTTTAAGCCTCGGCATCATTATTGTTGCGTGTCATCACTTGTCATTTCTTGTCAGCCCGCGCAACCTGTCCAGAACATTGTCAACCGTTAACTTGGTGATGGGTGTTCCTTTTATCCAGTCACAGCGCGCACCAGTCGGCGCCGACATGGCCGGATCGGTATCCGGCCCCATAAGCATAATCGTCGGTGCGCCGGTTGCCGCCGCCAGAAACACCGGGCCGGTATCATTGCCGACAACAGAATCTGCCGCCGCCATCAAACGCGCAAGTTCGGCAATGCTGGTTTTGCCGCATAGGTTGATAGATGCCGGTGCCTGTGACTGCACCAGATCAACAACGGCACGATCCGCTGCTGTTCCCACGAGAATCACCGCAAGATTCTGTGCTTGCAGCCGTGTCGCGAGTGCGGCAAATTTTTCAGCAGGCCAGCGCTTTTGTGGCTTCGCCAGTGAACATCCGGGCACCAACACGCTATAGGGTGTGGGCAGCTGCTGCGCCTCTGCCGGTTGCGCCGCCTGCAAAAGCCAGCGCATGTCACCCCCCGCATCCGGGGCGCCGCCAGCCAGCCCGGCGGCAATCATCATACGCTGATAATTATTCACCCCGGTAAAATCCGGGCACGGATCTGAACAGCCTTTGACCGTACCAACCCACCGCGCATTGGGCCGCGCAAAAAACTGGAAATAGCGCGCGGTGCGCCGGCTACATTGCAGGTCAATAATAATGTCCCACGGCTGGCGCAGTAAGCGGCGCATAGAAAGGCTCTCGGCAATATTTATAACCGGCGCGCGGCGGTCGACAAGCACCTGATCAAACCATGGCATCATGCCGGCCAGTTCGGCAAAAGCTGGCGTCGTTAACAGGCTGATATGTGCCGTGGGATGACCATGACGCAAGCTGGCAAAGGCACCAAACCCCTGCACGATATCGCCCAAAGCCCCATGTTTGATCACCAGAAGGCGTTGTTGTGACGATGTTTTCAGACTGGCGTGCATGACACATAGCTCGGACAAAATGGCGACACAACGGCCGGCGGTGGTTATTTTTTCTAAACGACAGGCACTAACATATTGTATCCAGCGTGGGTTGCAATAGAATAGGTCACTCGGCGGCCATTGGCCATTTTTCTGCCCTTTACGCAAGGCTTGCGATTGTGCCTCTGACAACTCTATCACCCGCCCCTAAAATCGACATTTTGCTGCCGGCAAAAGAGCGCTTCAGCCCGTCAAACGCTGGCGCCATTTCCGGCGTTGTCCGCGATTTGGTTCAGGCAAGCCGGGCGGCAAAACAATATCGCATTCTGGGCACGGCGGTAGCGAACCCATCTATGCCGGAATGTTTTACCGGACTTTTGCCCAAAAACCGCTGGTTGCGTGGCCATAATATCGGCCTTGCCGCGGCCTATCTGGAACTGATCGAAACCACCGGTGCGCCCGATCTTGTCGAGGTGCATAGCCGCTGCCAGGTGGCGCGCTATCTGGCGAAAAAAAAGCCGGCATTGAAAATCTGTCTGTATCTGCATAATGACCCGCGCCAGATGAAAGCTGGCCGCAGCGTTGCCGAGCGCCGCTACCTGTTGCAGAACATGGCTGGCATCATCTGTGTGTCAGATTATATCCGGAACTGTTTTTTAGACGGGCTGGATGATTGCGGTGATTTGGCATCAAAGGTGGGGGTTGCCCGAAACGGGGCTTATCGCTGGCTGAAAACCCCCCCGGTCAAAGAAAATTTCATTTTACTGGCTGGGCGCATGGTGCCGGAAAAAGGCATTTTGGAATGCGCAACAGCGATTGCCCAAGTGTTGCCACATCATCCCGGCTGGGATTTGATCATTGCTGGTGCCAGACGGTTTGAGGATTCGGCCCCGGGCAGCTATGAGGATCAAATCGCCAAAATTATCGCGCCACTCGGAGCGCGCGCCAAAATGCTTGGCTTTATTCCGATTGCGGAAATGCGCGACTGGCAGGCGCGGGCCGCAATTTCCGCCTG
>ERZ802824.411-NODE-411-length-23605-cov-118.56_pt1 | contig 23605 bp, 25 predicted proteins | sample MGYA00345650_ERZ802824 | MGnify/ENA primary metagenome ERZ802824 (study PRJEB30503, sample SAMEA104212361) | marine metagenome | biome: Westerlies Biome; feature: [SRF] surface water layer (ENVO:00010504) within the epipelagic zone...; material: water... | reverse complement strand
TAAATATCCCAATAAATGAAATTAGAGCAATCGCTCCAAAGGCATACCTTGTCATAATACACATTGGACAGGCATTTAGATTAAGAAGATAATCCATAAAAATTGCCAAAAAGATTATTAAAATTGAAGCCAAACAGCAGGCTATTTCAAAATAGTTTTGATAAACTGTTTTAATATAATTTGTAAGATGTTTGAGCATAAATTTTATGGTTTTTACCCTTCTATAGTATAGAAAAAAACTTTTGCATAATACATCTAAGTAAAAGATTAATATGAAAGATAGAATTTTTATAATTGATGGGTCCTCGTATCTTTATCGTGCCTACCACGCTATGCCACCATTGACTGCTTCATCAGGACAACCTACTGGAGCAATAAAAGGCGTAACGAATATGCTCATGACTTTAAAGAAAGAAAGCGAAGGCTCTCCAATAATTGTTACCTTTGATGCTAAAGGCAAAACGTTTCGAAGTGATATTTATGAAGAATATAAAGCAAATAGACCGCCAATGCCTGACGATCTTAGAGAGCAACTGGCTCCACTAAAAGAGATATGTAAAGCTATTGGGTTCCCTTTAATCGAAATCGAAGGAGTCGAGGCTGATGATGTAATTGCCACTCTTGTAAAAATAGCTAAAGAAAATAACTTTAAGTCAGTTATTTCCTCTCTAGACAAAGACTTAATGCAGCTAGTTGAAGATCCAGTTTCTTCAATAATGAATACAATGACACATCAAATATTTAATGAAGAAAAAGTATTTGAAAAATTTGGTGTCAAGCCTTCTCAAATTAGAGACATGCTAGCTTTAGTTGGAGACACATCCGACAATATTCCTGGTGTACCCAAAGTTGGACAGAAAACTGCTGCTAAATGGCTAAATGAATTTGGAGATCTTGATGGTATTAGGAAGAATGCAGATTCGATAAAAGGTGTTGTAGGTCAAAATTTAAGAGACTCGCTGAATGAATTAGACAGGAATGTTGAACTTGTCTCTTTGAGGAATGATGTAGATATTGGTGTAACTTTTGAGAGTCTTCTAGTAATGCATGGTGACGATGAAAAGTTAGACGAGCTTTTCTCTAAATTAGACTTCAAAACAATGATGAAGCCCTCTAAAGAATCTGAATCAACAAATGAAAATGATTCTGCCAGTGAGGACGTTAAACATTCAAATAAAGCAAATACTAGCTATGAGACTATTCTCACGAAGAAAGATTTAAAAGAATGGGCAAATAAACTTAATAAATGCGAAGTCTTTGCCATAGACACGGAAACAGATTCTTTGGATACAGTTACTGCTAATCTGGTCGGCATATCATTGTCTGTAAAAGAGGGAGGCGGTTGTTATATACCAATTGGCCATAAATACGATGATTGCCCAAAACAATTGGATATCGATGATGTGATAAAAGAACTAGGCTCGTCAATTGAAAAAAATAAATTAAAAGCTGTAGGTCAAAATCTAAAATTTGATATTCCTATTCTCCATAGGCATGGAATAGTTCTTGATGAGTTTCATGCTGATACTATGCTAATGTCATATGTTCTAAACAGTACAGCTACAAGACATGGAATGGATAAACTAGCCATGTTTTATTTAGACTATGAAACTGTAAAGTACAGCGATGTTACTGGGACTGCATCTAAGCAAATAAACTTTTCAGCTGTTGAGATCGAAGTTGCATCACACTATGCTGCCGAAGATGCTGATATTACCTTAAGGCTTTTTAATAAATTAGATTCACTTTTAAAAGATAAACCAACACAAATTAAGCTTTTACAAAACATTGAATATCCATTGGTTCATGTTCTCTCTAGAGTTGAACAGAATGGAGCAAAAATTGATAAAAATAAACTTTCTGAACATTCAAAAGAGCTTTCAGAAAAAATAGCTAAACTTTCGAGTGAAGCATTTAAAATTGCTGGAGAAGAATTTAATTTAGATTCACCTAAGCAACTCCTTGAGGTTTTATACGAAAAACTAAAATTACCAATTTTAAAGAAAACACCTAAAGGGCAACCTTCAACTAATGAAGAGACACTTCAAAGGTTATCAGAGGAGTATGAGCTCCCAAAAATAATTCTAAAGTATAGAACTTTGGCAAAACTTAAGTCTACTTATACTGATAGCTTAATCAGAATAGAAAATACTCAGACTAAAAGAATACATACTTCATATCAACAAGCAGTAACTTCAACTGGAAGGCTTTCTTCAACCGAGCCTAACCTTCAGAACATACCCATTAAAACTGCTGAGGGAAGGAGAATAAGAGAGGCTTTTGTTCCTGATAAAGGAAACATTCTAATCTCTGCGGATTATTCTCAAATTGAGTTAAGAATTATGGCTCATTTATCTAAAGACAAAAATTTAACTCATGCATTTAATAATAATTTAGATGTTCATTCGGCAACAGCATCAGAGGTCTTTGGTGTTAGTCTTGAAGATGTGACACAGGATCATAGAAGAAGTGCAAAGGCTATTAATTTTGGTCTTATGTATGGTATGTCAGCTTTTGGTCTCACTAGGCAATTAGATATCCCAAGAGCAGAAGCACAAAAATATCTAGATACTTATTTTGAGAGATATACAGGTGTTAAAGATTACATGGCTAATATTAAAGCTCAGGCAAAAGAAGATATGTTTGTCGAAACCATCATGGGCAGAAGGCTTTATTTGAATGAGATCAACGCTGCAAATGGTCTTAGAAGGCAGGCAGCAGAGAGGGCTGCAATTAATGCACCTCTTCAAGGATCAGCTGCAGACATAATTAAAAAAGCTATGATAGATATTGATGCTTTTTTAGACAAAGAGATGCCAGAAGTAAAAATGATCATGCAGGTTCATGATGAACTAATTTTTGAAACGCCTAAAAAAAATGCTCAAGAAGTTCTATCAACAATGAAGGACATGATGGAAGCTGCAGTTAAATTAGATATTCCACTTATAGCTGAAGCTGCAATAGGAACAAACTGGAATGAAGCACATTAGATTTTTTATATATAAAAATTATCTCTTGATATAATCTCTCCAGTATAACCATCTTGAGGATTATGCCCGCCGCATGAAACAATCTCAGCTAAGACGCTATCTTCAGAAATGTTAAAAAAAGTAAATCCATTTTCTTCCTTAACCTCATAAATTGATTCACATGCCAAGTTCTCAGGACTTTCAGCAGTTATACCTCTTGCAAAGGAAGGCCATCCAGCACTAGAGCTTCCAACAGAACCAACTAAAAAACTTTTTAGTTTAGTTTTTAACTTTAGCTTCCCAGATTTAATTATAGATACAGCTCCAATCGCATGTATGTCCCCTGAAAAAACAAATCTTGAGCCCTTTCTTTCGGAAATAGCTTTAATTAAACGTTGATGTTGAAAAAACCAACCTTCTTGCCAAAGATATTTATTAACTTCGGTTGTAAGCGACCCCTTATTTCCTGATAATAATTCATTAATTACTGTTCCGCTTGCTCCCTCTTCAGCAACTACATCAGGATACCATTCTCTCCACTTGCCAGCAGTATACCCAAAAGGATGAGAAGGAATAAATGCTAAAGTTTTCGCGTTTGATTGATCTATTCTTGATAAGAGCCATTCTTCATTTTTCTTAGATATCAATAAAGCTTTCTTATCACCTAAGGTCATATCACCTGCACAATCAGCTATCAGGCCCTCAAAGGCATTGCCATATCTAATTCTTCCAATTTTTCTTTTAGGTTGACCGTCTGGAGTATCTAATAAAGGTGGATAGAATAAGTCTGCCATTTGTTTAAAAGCATCTTTACTAAAATCATCTGCAGGAAATGTCACAAGTTTTTCCTCAGCATCATCATTTTCAAAGTAGTCATGATCGTCAGGTATAAAGAAAATTGGCGTACTTTTAAACCTAGTCCCATATAGAGACGCTATTTGATCATTACCAATATTCTTAAGAACTTTTTCATTTTTTGAGCTACCTGCTTCTTCAGATCTATTAAAAGAACCATAAACAAGACCAATATAACTCCCCAAAAAAAATTTTATTAGCTTATTTTTACGACCAACCTGAGGAGCATTTTCCCCTCTAAGATCCCAGTAGATATGATCACCTATAGAAATTGCAAAATCTGGGTTCATAGAGAGGCCTTCAGCAAAGACTTTTTGTCTAAATTTCAAAGGTTTAAAAAACTCTTTGCCTGAAATTTTAAATCCTTCCGGACCTCCTGCACATGTAAATGCCATAACTGAAACATTTTCAACTTTCGTATCTGGGCTAGGAAAGGTTTTAAGATTCCAAGGTTTATATAGGGGATCACCTTCTGAAATTAATTGAAGTTTATATGAATGATCTGATAAAAGCTTGTCTGATATAAATTGCCAGTTTGTACCTATTCTATCTTTTTGAATACCTTTGATAATAACTTTGTTATCTAACATGAGCTCTAGTTTTGTAGTTTTTTTTGATAAAGATACAGAAATTGCTAATTTTTCGTGACTAGCTGAAGCCAGTATATGATTTACTTTTTGATAACTTATGTTTCTAAAGATTAATCCACTGCTTAGTAAAGCAATTATTCCTGATGATATTTTTAAGAAAGTTCTTCTTGAATACACTAAGTTATTTTTGTCTTTCTATAGGTTTATATTGCATTTCTTCGGGGAGAAGAATTTTAATACCATGCTGCTCTCTTAAATCTGATATTTTCATAGATAAATATTCTTCGGGCATCTTAAATGGCCATTTCTTTTTCATCTTAAATGATCTAAATATTACTCTTCTTTTTATCGCTCCAAGCTTCCAGAATATTTTTAAAAAGCCTAGAATACCAAATTCTTTATATAGGTCTTTATAAAGTTGTTTAATTTGAGGAAGGTTTTGGTAGCCCAAAATATATTTCAATTTCCATTTACTGCCCCAAACCACCCAGCTATCAAGAATTGATTCCTGTTCAATCGATATATCAAGACCAAATATCACATGTGTACAATCATGGTCCCTAAGAAGAGTTCCCGAATCATTATTATCTTCGAATACTTCAGTAGTCTCAGGAAAAGAACTGTAATAGCAATCTAGGCCTTCTTGAAGTGTTAAATCGCAGTCATGTTTTTGATATTCAAGCATCAACAAAATTCTAATATAGCCTTTGAAAGCTTGTCAAAGCCAATAATATCTTTTGATGATACAGCCAAAGCCTCACAATTTTGCAATTGACTATTTACAGCTGAAATAGCTTTAGCCTTTTGATTATTCGATAATTTATCGCTTTTTGTTAAAACAGGAATAAATGCAACATCAGAGTTATTACACAAATCAATCATATCTCTGTCACTGTCTTTAAGTGGGTGTCTGATATCCATGAAAATAACAACTGCCTTGAGAGACTGCCTCTTTGCAAAATATTGTTCCAATAAAGGCGCCCAATCTTTTCTTTTATGGAAACTTGACTTTGCAAAGCCATATCCAGGAAGATCTACAAGCTTTAAGGTCTCATTAACCTTAAAGTAATTTATTTCTGTCGTTCGCCCGGGAGTTTTACTTATTCTGGCAAGTTTTGGATTATCCGTTAGAGCATTTAAGGCACTTGATTTGCCAGCATTTGATCGCCCAGCCAAAAGGATTTCCACACCCTCATCTGCTGGAAGATTATTGAACTTGGTGACACCAAGCATAAACTCAGATTCTTTAAAAAGGTTTTTCATTTAATCGTTTATATCATACCAACCTATGTTTATAATACACATCACAAAGACACACTTATTAAATTTATGAAATCATTTTTGGTATTGATTGCATCCTTCAGCTTAATATTAAGTATTAATGCTGCAGAAAAATTTTCTGGTGCAGAAGATATGCCACAAGGCTTTATATCCGGCGATGCATCAAAGGGCTCTGCCTTGGTTGGTGTGTGTGCGTCATGTCATGGTGCAGACGGAATTAGTATTAGTACTGATTGGCCCAAACTAGCTGGGCAAAATCAAAGATACTTATATGAGCAACTCCAATACTTTAAGGATGGCGAAAGAAATAATGCATTAATGATGTCTGTTATCCCATATCTAAATTCATTACAAGATAGCGATATTCTAGACATAGCTGCTTTTTATGAATCTCAAGCATCTTCAGTTGGGCAAGCAAAAGACGATGAAGAACTTTTGGCATTGGGGACAACTTTATATAGATTTGGTAATATGAAAAAAGGAATTCCTGCATGTACGTCTTGCCATTCTGTATATGGACAAGGAAATAGTTTGGCTGGCTATCCATCTGTCGCAGGACAGCAGGTCGGTTACCTAACTTCAACTTTAAAAGCTTACAGATCCAAAGAAAGAAATTCGGGTGAGCAAGCACTTATGATGCAATCAATTGCTCAAAACTTAAGCGATCAAGAAATAGATGCGCTTTCTAATTATATGCATGGACTATACAAATGAATAAATACCAAAACAACTTTTTTAAATTCTTCTTAATCGCAATTTTTGCAGTATCAATTAATGCTGAATACAAATTAGGCACCGATTATAGAATAGTTGATAACCCAATGCCTGTGAAGAAGGATGGAATAGTCGAAGTCACAGAAACTTTTTGGTATGGGTGTGGAGCTTGTTATTCCTTTGAGCCCTCAATTAATTCATGGAAGTCAAAATTAAGTGAAGATACTAAATTTACAAAAATGCCGATAACATGGGGAGGCATTCATCAGCTTCATGCAGCGCTTTACTATACGATAGAGGCTCTAAAGCTGGACTCTTCTGCACACTCCGCAGTTTTTGTAACAATTCATAAAGAGGGAAATTTTCTTCAAAACCCTAGGGCTATTCAGGAATTTTTAGCTAAATTTGGAGTAGCACCTGAAGTGACTGCACAATATTTAAATTCTTTCAGCGTTAAGCAAAAAGTAAATAGAGGAATTAAATATTCAAGAGAGCTAAAGATTGATGCTGTCCCTATGATGGTAGTAGATGGAACCTATATTATTGAATCTAAAAGATCTTATAGTGACATGTTAAAAGTTGTTGATTATGTCGTTGAGTTACAAAGACCTAATTCTTAAAAAGGCAAATATATGAAAAAAAATCAATATCTAATTATTTTACCTTTGTGTGCAATTTTTCTATTTAACGGAAAGACCTATAATGAAAGTGTTGTTCAAAGGATAGGCCTTGAAGTTAATATTTGTTTAGAAGGTCAAGATTGTGGAGTTGCTTCAGCTGCCTCTGCCTCATCTTCGGGAATGGCAAATGCCGCAGCAGTAAAAAAAGTTGAACTGTCCGAAGGTTCTGAACATATAGTTAATATGTTAAATTCTGGTACAGATGGCGCTATGGTTTTTGAACCCGCGGTTATAAAAGTATCCAAAGGAGATACTATTCATTTTAAAGCAGTTGATATGTCTCACAACTCTGCAACTATCAATGGGATGATCCCAGATGGAGCAAATGAATGGTCAAGCGATCTAAGCAAGGACTTTAGTATCGCCCTTGATACAGAGGGTGTATATGTATATCAGTGCGATCCCCACGCTATGATGGCTATGATTGGAGTTATCCAAGTTGGAGAGGCAGTAAATCTTGATGATGTAAAGGCTGAGGCAAACAAACAGAAATCGATGTTTGTAATGAATGCCAACAGAATAGATGACTATCTATCTCAACTTTAATCTTTTTCTAAAAGGGTTATTCTTTCTTCAAGTTCATCAACTAATTTTTTAATAGAATCATATTTAGATTTAGAAATATAACCACTTTTCTCAATAGCCTTATCTAAATCAGGCCCAAGATTTTCTTTTAAATTTAAAAAGAAATCCGAAGGTATAAATTTATTAAATTTTTTTAATTCTTTTTCAAGAATTTTGAATATAGCATTTGAAACATCACCTTCACTCATAAATATCCTCAATTAAACTGACGCACTCTTTCCAATTATTAAACTTATTTGGCTCTGCAATTTCTAGGCTCCATTCAACATTCTTATTATTAAACCAAAGAGTATTAATGCCAAGAATATGGGCTCCATAAATATCATTTATTTGATGATCCCCAACATGCAAGATTTGGTTATAAGAAATATTTTTATAGTTTTCTAAAGCCTTTTTAAAATGTGGCTCAGCCGGTTTATTACTTTTTACATCAAGGGAGCTGATAGAAAAATCAAAAAACTTACCTATATCAAACCTAAAGATGTCAGCATTCCCATTAGTTAATACTCCTAAATGATATTTTTTTGAGAGGTGCTTGATTGCATCGAATACACCTTCATAAAATGTAACCTCATGCCGCTTATCTATAAAATTTTGATATGCTTCATTTATGATTGAATCTATCTTTATTTTATCCATTACAACCTCATCAAGCTTTCTACGATAAATCTCTTTTCTTAGAAGGCTTATATCCCATTCAAGAGAGTTATTTTCTTTTATTAGTTCTTTTCTATAATTTAAGAAGTCATTCAATGAGCCCCATTGAATATCACCGACTTTTTCTTGAAGCCATTCTCTTGTTTCTAATTCTGCCTTGATTATTACTGGCCCTATATCCCAAAAAGTATCATCAAGATCAAAGGTAATTAATTTAATATTTTTCATTTTTTTGCTCTAGGATGAGCTTTGTCATAGATTTTTACAAGGTGTTGATAATCTAACTTAGTATAAATTTGTGTAGTTGATAATGAACTGTGACCAAGCAGTTCCTGAATAGTTCTTAGGTCTCCACTTGATTCAAGCATATGAGTTGCAAAACTATGCCTAAGCATATGAGGATATATAGGAGGCAGACCTTGTTTAGTTGCCATTTTTTTTAAACGCAGCTGAATGCTTCTTACTGTAAGCCTAGCGCCCTTAAAGTTAATAAATAACGCATTAGAATCTTCTGAATATTTAGACCTTTCAGTTATCCAGCTCTCAATAGCACTAATAGCGTATCTACCAAGAGGCACTAATCTAGTTTTTGCTCCTTTTCCAAGAACTCTTAAAAATGTCATTTCCTCCTCAAAATCATCTATGTTTATAGAGGCTGTCTCTGACACCCTCAGTCCAGATGAATACATCAACTCGACCATTGCAAGATCTCTAATTTCAAGAGCATCCTTAGGTTTAAAATTTAATAATTGCTCAACATCCTCTGGCGATAAGACTTCTGGGAGATAACTGGGTGTTTTAGGAGCATTAATAAGCTCGAATGGCGAACTATCAATTAGATAATTTTTTTTTAGAAATTTAAAAAAACCTTTCGCTGATGAAAGATGTCTTTGAATGCTCCTTGGATTATTATTGGATGCATATAGGCTACCAATCCATGCAGAGCATGTTTCATCAGAAATGCTTTTATATTTTGATATATTCAGAGATTTTAAAAAGCTAGATAGTTTTAACAAGTCTCTTTTATAGGAGTTGGTTGTATTTTTAGAGAGGTTTCTGACCTCTGAAATGTAATTTATGTAAAGATCGATATCCTTGAATACAAAATATTCTTTAGACATCTACTTCAAAGGAATTAATTTTTTTCTCTAAAACATCTCTTATGTATTCAATAAAAGTAGTATCTTCATCACCTAAATACCTTGTTCGGTCATAACTACCCAATTTTAAAAGGCCTATTTCTTTTTCTGAAATTAAAACAGCAATAGCCATGGACTCAACTTTTGAATCAGAAAACAATAAATCCATTTTTTGTTTTGAAAAGGACCCGCAATGAATTGCTCCTTTATGAAATGAGATCTCTGTTGTTTTTTCAAGAGCATCTATTTCTTCATTATTTAAAAATTCTAAAATACAGTTGTTTACGTTAAAGCTCTCTTTAAAATCTTTTTGGACTGTCTCGACAACTTCTTCTCTTGAAGATGAGTCTAGAATAGATAGTATTAAATTTTTTGATTTATTAAAAAGATCTTCATTTAATGATGCTGTTTCAATAAAAGATGATAATAAATCCATTAAATTCTTTTGTTCACCTCTAAGTTTTAAAATTTGACGCTCCAGTAAAGATGATGCGGAGCTATCGGAATGTTTGAATTTTAGCTCACTAACAAGAGACTCCCTTGTCTCAAAAAAGTCTAAGTTATCTAAAAGAAAAAGTTCTACTTCCTTAGAGTCTATTTTATTACTCATTTATGCTCCCTGAATAAACACTCTCACTTGGCCCTATCATCGAGATATTTTTATCTGAATTAGTAAACTTTAACTCACCACCAAAAGACTTGATACTGATTTTCTTAAATTCAGTCTCAAGAAATAATGAGGCTACCGAAAGGGACGCTGATCCGCAAGACAGGGTTTCACCAACTCCGTTTTCATATGTTCTAACGCGAATGAAATTTTTGTTAGTCTCATAAATAGTAAGATTAATTTCAAAAGGTTTAATTATATTTTCTAGTTTTTGGTATAAAGAGTTTATATCGATTGCCTTAATAGATTTCTTTTTTATGCAAAGATGCATATTTCCTGCATCAATCAAATTAAACTGTCTGGTCTCTAATTTAGAAGAGAGCAACTTTTTTAATTTTTCATTTTTAAAAGTTTTTGGTCTATTAATCGTAACTTTTACATTATTTTTATTTGGCTCACAAAGAACATGTCTTTTTTTTGTTTGAAAGTTTAAAACTCCTAAAGGCGCAAGATTTTTATTCCATATATATGTTGCAGCACACCTGATGCCATTAAGACATAAGTTAGCTTGACCACCGTCAGCATTATAAAACTTTATAAAGAAATCTGAATCGGGCTTTTTAGGAAGGTCCACTAGGATGAGTTGATCAAAGCCAATGCCTAAATTCCTATCTGAAAGTTTTTTTATTAATCGTTTATTAGGACTAAATTCCTGCTCAATAGAATTCATGACTATGAAGTCATTTCCATTACCATGCATTTTATCAAAGCTAATCATCACCGATTATTTCCATCTCCAAAAGATCATCTAATGACTCTCTTTTTCTAATTAAAATAGATTTATCTCCATCGACCAGGACCTCACAGGCTCTAGGCCGTGTATTGTAATTTGAAGACATTACAAAACCATACGCACCTGCAGTTTTTATAGCCAAAATATCATCTTCATCAGCATAAATAGATATATTCTTTGCTAAAAAATCAGAGGATTCACATATTGGACCAACAACGTTCCATAACTTAGGAACCCCAGTATTTTCTTTTATATTACATATGTCGTGCTCAGCTTTATATAAAGCTGGTCTAATAAGATCATTCATAGCAGCATCTACTACAAGAAAATCATCTTTAATATACTCAACTTTTGTTATTAAAACACCTGCGTTAGCAGAAATACTTCTACCGGGCTCTAGAACTAATCTTTCTTTTCTCCCCTGAAGTTCTTTTTCTAAGCATGAAACTAAATTTTCTGGTGACGGAGGAGATTCATCATTATATGGGACCCCTAGTCCACCACCTAAATCTAAGAATTCTAAGGAAATCCCCAATTCAATAAGAGAATCTGCTAATTCAATAGTTTTTTTAGCAGATTTTCTGTAACTATCTAGTTCTAATATTTGTGATCCTATATGACTCGCTAATCCAACAATATTTAAGTAATTAGAACTTTTTATATATTTACTTAGTTCAATAATTTGATCGATTGATGATATTCCAAACTTATCTCCTTTTCTGCCAGTTGTAATATAGTCATGACCACCAGAATCAATATCTGGGTTGAATCTAATTGATACAGGAGCAACCTTATTTAAATTTTCAGCAATTTTTTCAATCCTATATAATTCAGATGCTGACTCAACATTAAATGAAAGAATTCCTTCTAAAATTCCTTCTTCAATTTCTTTCTTAGATTTTCCAACTCCAGAAAATATTATTTTTTTTGGATCTGCTCCTATCGATAGCACTCTATAAAGTTCTCCACCAGAAACAATATCAAAACCACATCCCATATCGTTTAGTAACTTTAAGATGGAGATATTGCTCAATGACTTTACTGCAAAGCATGCCAAGCTGTCAGGTTTGGTAAATGACTTAACGTAGGCATTAGCATTAGTTTCTAAAGTTCGTTTAGAGTATATATATGCTGGGGTATCAAATTGATCAGAAATATCAGATAGGCTGACCTGTTCACAAAAGAGACTTCCAGAATTGAAGTTGAATGCACTCATTAAAGTACCTTAATTTGATAGGCATCAATTAATGGTCCTTTTACTCCACATCCTCCAAGTGAAAAGACTAAAATTAGACTAATAATGATTTTGAGAATATTCATAGTGCGTATTATGGGCAATTATGCCCATAATTGCACAGTATAAGATTAATATTTGTAGCTTTCTTCTTTAAATGGACCTTCTTGAGGAACATTTATATAGTCTGCTTGATCTTTAGTAAGCTGAGTCATGACTCCACCAAAACCTGCTACCATTAATGAAGCAACTTCTTCATCTAACTTTTTAGGGAGAACCTCAACTGTAATCATCTCAGCCTTTGTGTCTTCATCATTAATGTTCGCAAAGCCTTGTTTGTACAAATGAATCTGAGCCAATACCTGATTAGCAAATGAACCATCCATAATTCTACTTGGATGTCCTGTAGCATTCCCAAGATTTACTAATCGACCTTCAGCCAAAAGAACAAGATAGTTTTTGCTTGACAAGTCAGGAGTTCCATCAGGTTTAGTATCTCTAAAGATTCTATGAACTTGTGGTTTAATTTCATCCCAGTAATAGTTATCTCTCATAAACGCAGTATCAATTTCATTATCAAAATGTCCGATGTTACATACTACTGCTGTATTTTTTAATGTACTTAACATTGCTGAATCACAAACATTAACGTTGCCAGTTGTTGTAACAATTAAATCAGTATTGCCCATAACCTGCATATCAATATCTTCAACATTTCTTGAAACTACACCATCTTTATAACAGGATACGACTGCGAATCCGTCCATACAGGCTTGCATAGCACATATAGGATCAGACTCAACAACACTTACTATCATTCCTTCTTGAGCAAGACTAGCTGCAGATCCTTTACCTACATCCCCATAGCCTATTACAAGACCTCTTTTACCCATGAGAAGCATATCTGTTCCTCTCTTAAGAGCATCATTAAGACTGTGTCTGCAACCATACTTATTATCGTTCTTGGCTTTAGTAACTGAATCGTTTACATTGATTGCTGGAACTTTAAGCTCTCCTTTTTCAAGCATTTCTTTTAGTCTATGAACCCCAGTAGTTGTTTCTTCTGAAACACCATGAATAGTTTCTAACATATCAGGAAACTTTTCATGAACCATAGCTGTAAGATCACTTCCATCATCAAGAATCATATTTGCATCCCAAGGCTTTCCATCTTTACAAATTGTTTGCTCAATACACCATTCAAATTCTTCTTCAGTTTCACCTTTCCATGCAAAAGTTGGAATTCCTTTTGCAGCCATAGCAGCGGCAGCATGATCTTGGGTTGAAAAGATATTACATGATGACCATCTCAGCTCAGCACCAAGATCAATTAGTGTCTCCATTAAGACAGCTGTTTGAATAGTCATGTGGATGCAGCCCATAATTTTAGCACCAGCAAGTGGTTGCTCAGATCTATATTTGTCTCTTAAAGCCATTAATGCAGGCATTTCATTTTCTGCAAGTGAAATTTCTCTTCTTCCAAATTCTGCCAGATTAATATCTGCTACCTTATAGTCGTTTTCCATTTTTTTTCCTTAATTTTTTATTATTGTGAAATATCCGAAGCTTTATCAGTTCTTTCCCATGAAAGATCAATGTCAGATCTGCCAAAGTGACCATAAGCTGCAGTTTGCAAGTATATAGGTCTTTTCAGATCAAGCATATTAATTAAACTTTTAGGTCTTAGATCAAATTCTTCTTCAACAATTTTTACTATAGCTTCTTTAGATATCTTTTCACTATTGAAAGTTTCTACGTGGATAGATGTTGGTTTTGCTACACCAATAGCATATGAGACTTGAATTTCACAATAGTCAGCAAGCCCAGCAGCAACGATATTTTTAGCAACGTACCTTGAAGCATAAGCAGCAGATCTATCTACTTTTGAAGGGTCTTTGCCTGAAAAGGCTCCACCACCATGCCTAGCCATTCCTCCATATGTATCCACAATTATTTTTCTTCCAGTTAACCCACAATCACCAACGGGACCACCGATAACAAATTTACCAGTGGGGTTGATATAAATATTTGTAGAGTCAAGAATCCATTCTTCAGGAACTATTGGTTTGATAATTTTATCCATTACTTCTGATTTGATTTCTTCTTGCGTAACATCTTCATCATGTTGTGTAGATAGAACAACAGCAGACAATCCCTCTATTGATTTACCATCATCTGAGTAAATTACGCTTACCTGACTTTTAGCATCTGGTCTTAGCCATTTAATTTCTCCACTTTTCATCACATCAGCTTGTTTTTTAACTAACCTATGAGATAGATCTATTGGAAGAGGCATTAATGATTCAGTTTCTTTACAAGCATAACCAAACATTAATCCTTGATCACCAGCACCTTGTTCTAGATTTTCTCCCTCACCCTCAGTTACGCCTTGAGAAATATCAGGTGATTGCTCAAAAACAAGATTTGTAAATTCGCAAGTATCACCATTAAAGCCATATTCATCAGAATTGTAACCGATGTCATTAATCGTTTTTCTAACAATCGGCTCAAGATCTGGACTGCCCAAAGAGGTGATTTCTCCGGCAATAAAGACCATATTATTCTTAATCATAGTTTCACAAGCAACTCTGCTATTAGGATCTTCAGCAAGGTAAGCATCTAATACTGCATCCGAAATTTGATCACAAACTTTGTCAGGATGGCCTCCTGAAACTGATTCTGATGTAAATATGTAACTCATAAAATCTCCCCAAAAATAAAATTTATTTCTAGTTAAATATGATTTGTTTTAAGAATTTTAAAGTTCCAAGTAACCATAAAAATTACTAGATTGATATTTATATCAAAAAAGTAAATATTTAGCTATTATTTTGAAAGGTAAAATATTATTATAAATAAAAATCTTACTGGAAAAAAATTGCATCACTCTGAATCAACTAACGCCTTAAGGTTCCTTTCAATAGATGCTGTTCAAGAAGCGAATTCAGGTCATCCTGGAATGCCCATGGGTATGGCAGAGATAGCAACAGCTTTATGGAAAAATCATTTAAAACATAATCCTGCAAACCCTCATTGGTTTAATAGGGATAGATTTGTTTTATCTAATGGTCATGGATCAATGCTGTTATATAGCTTACTTCATTTGACTGGCTACGATATTTCGATGAGCGATATAAAAGATTTTCGTAAACTAAAATCAAAGACTCCAGGTCATCCTGAATTAGATCTTGATTGTGGCATCGAAACTACCACCGGCCCTTTGGGCCAAGGTATAGCAAATGCTGTAGGAATGGCCATTTCAGAGAAAATATTGTCAGCAGAGTTTAATACAGAAAAGTTAAAACCAGTCAATCACTACACATACGCGTTTTTAGGCGATGGTTGTCTTATGGAAGGAATCTCTCATGAGGCTTGTTCCTTTGCAGGCACTCATAATCTTGGGAAATTAATATGTTTTTATGATCAGAATGGAATATCGATTGATGGTGAAATTGAAAATTGGTTTACTGACGATAGTGTAAAAAGATTTGATAGTTATGGATGGCAAACTATTTGTGTTGATGGTCATGATGTGGATGAAGTAGACAAAGCAATAATATCTGCAAAAGAGGAATCTATTAGGCCAACTATGATTTTTTGTAGAACAACAATAGGTTTTGGATCTCCTAATAAATCTGGTACTTCAGATGTTCATGGAGCTCCTCTTGGCGATGATGAAATAGAAAAAACCAGAAAAGTGCTTGATTGGAAATATGAACCATTTGAGGTGCCACAGCATGTTTATGAATATTGGGATGCTAAGTCATCTGGAACAGAGCTTAACAATAGTTGGGATCAGTTATTGATTGAATATAAAAAAAGTGACGACAATAAGCATAAGGAACTTTTAAGAAGAATATCAGGCAAGGTTACAGATAATTTTGACGAAAGGTACATTGAATTCTTGCAAAGTTGTAACGAAGAAAATAGTGCAATGGCAACAAGAAAAGCCTCTCAATTATGTCTAGACTTTTTTGTAAAAGAATTACCTGAGCTTGTTGGCGGATCAGCTGATTTAACACCATCAAATAATACTTTTTCAAAGTCTAGCGCAACATTTTCTAATAGCAACCCTACTGGAAACCATATTAATTATGGAGTAAGAGAATTTGGAATGTCGGCTATTATGAACGGAATGGTTCTTCATGGTGGTATCAAGCCCTACGGAGCAACCTTCCTAGTCTTTACTGACTACGCCAGGAATGCTGTGAGATTATCAGCTTTAATGAAATTGCCAAATATCTTTGTCTATACTCATGATTCAATTGCACTTGGTGAAGATGGCCCAACACATCAACCGGTTGAGCATTTAGTAACATTAAGATCTACACCTAATTTAGAAAGTTGGAGACCAGCTGATCTTGTTGAAACAGCTGTTGCATGGAAGAATGCAGTAAAGTCAAAGGATTCGCCTACCTGTCTTATCTTTTCCAGACAAAATACATCAGCAATTCCAAGAAATCAAAATCAGATTGATAATATAGACAAAGGAGGTTATTTAGTAAAAGAAAATGATAATGCCTCAATTTCATTAGTTGCTTCAGGCAGCGAGCTTCAATTAATCCTGGATGCTGCTGAAGCACTAGAAAAAGATTTTGGCATAGCATCTAATGTAATTTCCATGCCATGCTTGGATAGATTTTTAGATAACGAAGATGATTACCATTCCTCAATATTGAAACCAAATCTCCCAATACTGGTTGTTGAGCTATCGCATCCTAATTCTTGGTATAAGTTACTAAATAAGAAAGACAAAGTTCTTGGGATTGAAACTTTTGGTGAGTCAGCACCTGCTAATATTTTGCTTGAACATTTTGGATTTACTACCTCAAATGTTGTTGAGATGGCAAAATCTTTAGTAGATGAATAAATTATCACAACTAGACATTAACAATAAAAACCTTGTTATTAGGGTAGACATGAATGTGCCCATCATAGATGGAAGGGTTGCTGATGATACAAGAATTCAAGCCTGTTTACCTACTATTAAAAAATCATTAAATAGCGGAGCAAAAATTTTACTAGTAAGTCATTTAGGAAGGCCTGTTGAGGGCAGTTTTGACAATAACCTTTCTTTGAGACCTGTTGCTGATCACTTGTCAAAAATTCTAGATTTGAAAGTAGGATTAATCTCAGAACCTAGCAACTCATCAATATTCAATGGCTCTTCAGACGTGCAAATGTTAGAAAATGTTAGATTTTTTGCTGGTGAAAAAGTCAATGATATTGAGCTAGGGAAGTCTCTTGGGTGTTTAGGTGACATATATGTTTTTGATGCATTTGGCACATCTCATAGAGAGCAAGCTTCAACTCATGCTGCAATAGTTTATGCTTCCATTGCATGTGCCGGTCTTTTGCTTGAAGAAGAAATAAATTCATTAACTAAAGCATTAAATCAATCAAAAAATCCCTATACCGCTATTATTGGGGGAGCAAAAGTTTCAACAAAACTAGATCTCATTAAAAATATTAATGCAAAAGCAGATCATGTTATTGTCGGTGGCGGCATTGCTAATACCTTTATAAAGGCTGCAGGCTATGAGGTTGGCCAATCTTTATATGAAGAATCTATGATAGATACGGCAAAAGAGCTTCTAAAATCAAATAAAATTGTTTTACCTAAAACAGTTGTTACTGCTTTAAGCTTTGAGGGAGAAAGTATAAAAGAGAAAAACATTAGTGATGTTGAACAAAAAGAAATGATCCTAGATCAATATATGGATGGTGAAGTTGAAGAAATCATCGCTAACTCTAATACAATATTATGGAACGGCCCTTTAGGAGTTTTTGAGAAGGAAGATTTCTCAAAAGGAACTTTAGAGCTTGCTAAAGTTATTGCGAATTCCAATGGCTTTTCAATTGCTGGAGGAGGTGAAACTCTTTCAGCTATAAACAAATTTATTAATAAAGATGATGTATCATATTGTTCAACCGGCGGAGGAGCTTTCCTAGAATTTATGGAAGGGAAGGAGCTACCATCGATAAAAGCTTTAGAAGATAAGAATCAATAAAGGAGATTTCAATGTCATTAAATAGTTTAGAAGAAATAGCTTCTTATATAGTATCTGAAGGAAAAGGAATCCTTGCTGCTGATGAGAGTAATCCAACTTGTGGTAAAAGGTTTGATTCTATCGGTGTTGAATCAAATGAAGATAATAGAAGGGACTATCGTGAGATGCTTTTTAGATCAAATGGTATGAAAGGTAATATTGGAGGAGTTATATTATTTGATGAAACCATAAGACAAAATGCAAAAGATGGCACTCCGCTAATTGATATTATCTCAGACCAAGGTGCCCTTCCTGGCATTAAAGTTGATAAAGGCCTTCAGCCAATTGGTGATTCTGAAGAAACAGTTACGGTTGGTCTTGATGGTTTAGATGAAAGACTTAAAGAGTATGCCTCTATGGGAGCAAAATTCACAAAATGGAGAGCAGTGATTAAGATAGGCGATGGCATGCCAAGCGATGAATGTATAGATGCAAATATGAAAGCCTTGGCTGATTACGCTAAATTAGTTCAAGATAATGGGATGGTTCCTATGGTGGAACCAGAAGTTTTAATGGATGGCGGACACTCTGTAGATGACTGTTATAGTGCAACCGAAAGATCATTAAAGTCTCTTTTTAAACATTTAATAGAAAATGATGTAAATATTAAAGGTACTATTTTAAAACCAAATATGATTACCTCTGGCTCAACCGCAACTGAACAAGCGAGCATAAATGAGGTTGCAAAAATGACAATCGACTGCCTACTTAACAATGTTCCATCAAGCCTACCAGGAATTACTTTTCTATCTGGAGGTCAATCAGATATTCTTGCAACAGCTCATTTAAATGCAATGAATAAGCTTGATGGATTATTATGGAAAGTTAGTTTTTCATACGGCAGGGCTTTGCAAGCTTCAGCACTTAAAGCATGGATGGGTAAACCTGAGAATATATTTATTTCCCAAGATGCTTTATCTCATAGGGCAAAGATGAACAAATTAGCATCTTTGGGTGAATGGGATGAAAGTCTAGAGGACGAGTAATTAAAAATTGAAAAATATATCTATTTTTTGTGGAGCTCATAAAGGAAAAAATCCTGTTTACGCTGAAGAAGCAAAGAACATTGCTGAGATAATTGCTAAAAAAGGAATAAATGTTGTCTTTGGTGGTGGGAATGTCGGATTAATGAAGATAGTTTCGGATGTCGCCCTTGATAATGGCGTTAATGCAATAGGTATATCTTTAAGATCGCTTTATGAACTCGAAATGGTAAATCCAAGACTTGATGAAATTGTTGTTGCAGAAAGCTTGCTTGATAGAAAAGATGTATTTATGAACAGATCAGATGCTTTTATTGTTCTTCCTGGCGGTGTTGGTTCTTTAGATGAACTTGCTGAAGTTATGGCTAGTAATCAACTTGGCATAATTAATAAACCAGTGGGTATTTTGAATACGGATGGTTATTACGATCATTTAATAGCATGGATGAAACAAGCTGTCGACGAAGGATTTATTTCAAAAGCAAACTTTGATGAACTAATTATTACAGATTCTTGTGAAGAGCTAGTTGAAAAAATTGTTACTGAAAAAAGACCATCTGATGATGATTGGACTAACAGGCTAGGCTTAAAGTAGCTCCCTTTTAAACATTTATAAAAAGGTTTAGTCTATTGTGATGTCATTTGAAGAAATTAGAATAATATGTATTGTATATGCATCAGTAATACTACCCTTAGTAATTTACTTTAAATACAAATCTGTGCTTCCTTTATGGGTTCCAAGTATTTATTTAGTTTCTTTTTTTGCTTGTGCTATTGGATGGGAAATTTGGTTCACTTATGGCTTGGTAGATGGAGTCGCGGTGGACCTCAGACGAACGGAAGCATTAAATAATTGGCTTCCAAAAGATATCAATTGGTTAATGAATTCATTAGGTGATGCTGGTGCAGTAATGCTTGGGGGCCTATGGTTGATGTGGCGATATGCGAAAAAAGATTATAACGTGTTTAATAAATGGAGTTGGGATGCATTTTTTATCCTTATGATTTGGTGTATTGGACAAAATATTCTAGTAGAGATGTTTCTATACCATGATCAAATTTCTGAAGGCAAAAATCTTTCATGGGCTCCACTTTCTCCACTTGGCCCATACCTTAATCCACTTCTCTTTGAGTTTAATAACCGTACTCTTATGTTACAAACACAAATTCCCTGGTTAATTCTCCCAGCTATAATTTATGCAATTATAATTAAGATCAATAAGAAAGTTAGCTAGTCTATTTTTCTCTTGAGATTAATAAACCAACTTCAAAGAGTAACCACATAGGTAATGCTAGAAAAAGTTGAGAGAAGATGTCTGGAGGAGTGAGAAGCATTCCAATGACAAAGAAAAGAATAATTAGATAGGGTCTAGCTTTAACCAAGGTTTCTTTTTGAACTATGCCAGCCCTAATTAATAAAAAAGTTGCGACTGGAATTTCAAAAGCAATACCGAAGGCAAAGATAAGTTTTATTATGAAGTTTAAGTATTCACTAATATCAGTCATAACCATTATTGACTCTGGAGCCACACCAATAAAAAATTTAAAAATTATTGGACAAACAACAAAGTATGCAAAAGCTACACCGGATGAAAATAACAATATTGTTGAAATCATTAATGGAGCAATAAATGATTTTTCATTCTTGTAGAGACCAGGTGACATAAACATCCATATTTCATAAAAGAGATAAGGCATTGTTACTAATAGCGCAGAAAATAAAACTAATTTAAGTGGAGCCATGAAAGGTGAAGTTACCTGAGTTGCAATCATTGTGCTTCCTTGAGGCAATATATCTAGAAGTGGAGAAGCAACAAAAGCATATATTTCAGAAGCAAATGGAATTCCTATCATTGAAAGGAGCCCCATAAAAATTAGTATTCTGATGAGTCTTGTTCTAAGCTCTAATAAGTGACTCGATATAGATTCTTTATTCATCCTTTTCAGTTTTTCCAGAAAGATCTAACTCTTCCATCCTCATTTCATTAAATACATCTTTTTTGATTTCATCTGCACCGATCTCAGATTCAATATCATTTTTAAAACCCGAAATTTGTTTTTGAATTTTTTTATAAAACTTTAAGCAAGTTTTTATAAGCTTAGGCAGCCTTGAAGGGCCAATAATTATTAATCCTAATATAAGGATTATCGCAATTTCTAGAAAACCAATTTGAAACAATTGTTATTCGTTTTTATCTTCGTCTTTACTTTCTTCTTTAACAGCTTTCTTAAAACCTTTAAGGCTTGCTCCTAAATCAGAGCCTAAAGATTTTAATTTACCGCTACCGAAGATTAAAAGAACAACAGCTAAAATTATAAGTAGCTGCCAAATGCTAATTCCACCAAAACCCATAAGAATCTCCTATGATAGTATTACAAAAATACCCCACAAAACTATTATACCAATTCCAATAGCTCTTATGATGTATTTTTCTCTTTGAAATTGCATCTGCATCTTATTAATTTTTTCGTCATAAGATTTTCTATTTTTGGAGTACACTCTGAGCTCATCCAAAGCTTCGTAAATAAAGCCAGGCATCTCTGTTGCTTTCATGAGGAGATCTTCTTTATTTTCAACAATAAATTCCTTCAATTTTAATGGACTAAATTGTTCCTTGAGCCAGTTATCAAGATATGGCTCAGCAATGCCCCAAAAATCGAGCTCTGGATATATTTGCCTTCCCATTCCTTCAATATGAATCAAGGTTTTTTGAAGGAGGACTAAAGATGGTTGCAATGATAGCCCATAGGGTCTTGTACTTTGAAACAAATATAACAACAGTTTTCCAAATTCTATTTCAGATAATGGTTTTTCAAAGATGGGCTCACAACATGCTCTTAAGGTATTTTCCAAATCTATTATATTTGTATCTGGGTCAACCCATTCAGAGCTTATAAAAAGCTGTGCTAGAGATTTATAATTTTGTTTAAGAACAGCTTGTAACATTCTTGCAAGAATATATCTTTCATCATTTGATAGAGATCCAGTAATAGCACAGTCAATAGCAATATAACCGGGAGTATCTGGATGTTTTTTTGAAACAAAAATATTACCAGGGTGCATATCGGCATGAAAAAAATTATCTCTAAAAACCTGGTTAAGAAAAATCATTACCCCATTTTCAGCAAGTCTTTTTTTATTGATACCAAATTTTTCAATTTGTTCTATATCCGTACATGGAATACCATCTATTTCTTCTAGAACCATGACCCTGCTAGTTGTCATATCCAGAAATACTTCTGGTATATATAACTCCTCAGAATTAGAAAAATTCTTTCTTGTTAGATTTGTATTAGCAGCTTCTAGTTTTAAATCTAATTCGCGCAATATAGTACTTTCATAATCTTTAACCACTTCAACAGGTCTTAATCGATGACTTTCTGAATAAACATATGTACAAAATTTTGCTGCTGCTTTAAGTAGTCTTAAATTCTTTTTAACTTCTTTTTCAATTCCAGGCCTTAAAACTTTAATAACTATATGTTTGCCATCTTTTAATTTTGCTAAATGTACCTGTGCGAGTGAAGCAGCCGCTAGCGGTTTATCATCAAAATCATCAAATATATTTTCTATAGAATCTCCAAGTTCCTTTTCAATGATCGCTCTTAATTTTTTTACAGAAAATGGCTTACAACTATCGGTTAGTCCCTGAAGATCCTTTGCTGTCCCAACATCCAAAATATCCGTTCTTGTAGACAATAGTTGCCCAAACTTTATAAAGATAGGCCCTAGAGACTCTAGATACCCTGCAAGTTTTTTACCATCAGGCTTATAAAATATTCCAGACCTTGCTCCAAGGACAAACATTCTTATTCCTTCAAAGATTAAAATAATAATATTCATAAAATATTTGCAGCCTCTAGTCGATCTAGCCTTATAGAAAGATCTCTTAACTTTGATTGAATTTCATTATCCTTAATAGAGTTGGTCCTTTGCATGCCTGAAAGTTTTTCTTTTGCCAATAAAGCAATTCCAGCTGAGGTGTTTCCAAAATATCTATCAATAAGAAAAATAAAATCAAGGTCTGAGTTAATAAGAGTACTCATAATTACTACAGCTATCTCAATATCGCCAAATAAAATATCTTTTTTTATCTTCCTTGTTATCAGTAATTGTAAGATTTCACTAACTGAAGACCGAATTTCAAAATCTATACTAGCTTTTTCAGTAAAAGAAATATCTTTAACATTTTTATCTAAAGAAATGTAAATAGTCTTATGGCCTTTTAGGTTAATACTAAAGCTTATCGGATAAATTTCTTGAAGCTTACTTTTTGTATTAGGTGACGCTTCCTCAATATCACTTATTAAGCTGGATAAGGCTTTTATTATTTCATTTTTCATATGCGACATGAATACAAACGATACCATTTACTAGATTATAAAATTTACATTTATTAAACCCAGCATCCAATATCATATCTTTTAAGGATTCCTGATCGGGATGCATCCTAATAGACTCTGCAAG
>ERZ802824.408-NODE-408-length-23716-cov-26.1853_pt1 | contig 23716 bp, 15 predicted proteins | sample MGYA00345650_ERZ802824 | MGnify/ENA primary metagenome ERZ802824 (study PRJEB30503, sample SAMEA104212361) | marine metagenome | biome: Westerlies Biome; feature: [SRF] surface water layer (ENVO:00010504) within the epipelagic zone...; material: water... | reverse complement strand
AACCCATTTGGAATTTCTGTCTAGCGATTATAATGACGACGCCTGGCAAGACGCAACTGTTGCTAGCATTGGAGAAGCTTTCGAGAAAGATGATTTTAATGGAATCGGATGGATTAGACAACAGCTAAATATAGAGAGCCTACCACAAGGCGACTTGGTCTTTGATTTGGGCGAAACGGATGATTTGTACACTATTTTTATAAATGGTGAAATGATTGGTAGAAAAGAGTATTGGGGTGTCGCCTCCAATCGATACACCTTTAGTAGCGGTGTGCTCAAAAAAGGACAAAACACCATAGCCATTCGCTTTATTGATGTATGGGGTGAAGGCGGTTTAAATGTAGATCGAAATAGGGGTATTTACATCAAAGACAAAAAAATAATAGCCCTAAATGAGGATTGGAAATTAAATAGGGTTTGCTATCTCACGGGCGGAGATTTTTATAAACTTGAAAGTAATGATGAGGAAATTGCACTTGCTTCACCAGAAAGAATGCCTCATCAATCCAATTCACCTACTACACTTAATAATGGTATGATTGCGCCATTGGTGCCCTATACAATAAAAGGATTTATTTGGTATCAAGGGGAGTCCAATGAACAAAGGGCAGAAGAATATAAAACCCTTTTTCCTGCTGTAATTGATAGTTGGCGTGCTCAATGGAAAAACGAATCCTTACCTTTCTATTACGTTCAGATTGCCCCTTTTGCGGGGGATGGATTGTATACAGACGCAGCAGAAAGGATGACCTCAGCCGAATTGCGAGAGAGTCAAATGCTAACACTTACAAAATCAAACGTTGGAATGGCCATAACAACAGATGTTGGCGATGAAAAGTTGATACATCCGCCAAAGAAAAAAGAAGTGGGAGACCGTTTGGCACTTTGGGCGTTGAATAAAGATTACGGCTATACTGATTTGGTACACTCTGGTCCAATCTATAAGTCTGTGCGTTTCAATATGGGCAGGGCTTTGGTTTCTTTTGAACACGCAGGTTCGGGGCTCTATTGTCCAGATAACACAATTAAACATTTTGAAATTGCAGGTACGGATGGCAAGTATTACCCTGCCAAGGCAAGAATTGTTGGAAAAGAAGTAATGGTTTGGTCCAATAAAGTTCCGCAGCCGAAGGGAGTGAGATTGGGATGGGAAAATTATTTTGAAATTAATTTGTTAAACAAAGAAGGACTGCCTGCCTCGTCTTTTAGAGCCATGGAGTAATGTTAAAATTCGCGTGATGAACATCCAAAAAATCAATTTCTGTTTTCTATCAATACTACTCTTAATGTTGGCCGTTGCCTGTAAGCGCGAAACAACAAAGCGTCCCAATATTGTTTTATTGTTGGCAGATGATTTGGGTCATCACGAATTAGGTGCTTATGGGCAACAAGTAATCCAAACCCCTCACTTGGACGCACTTGCGGCAAAGAGTATGAGGTTTACTAACTTTTATGCTGGAAATTCCGTTTGCTCTCCCTCTAGGGCTGTGTTGCTAACAGGCAAAAGTTCAACCCGTGTTCCCATTCGTGGAAATGCCGGATTTTTTGGAGACGACAAATGGGAAGGGGTTTACCTTGACGCTAATACCTTCACACTCGGCGAAATGTTTAAGGCAGCCAACTACCAAACTGCCTTTGTTGGAAAGTGGCACCTTGACGATCCCGATACTCCAGCTACTTGGGCGTTTGGTCATGGTTTTGATTTTGCAGCGCAAGAGCAGTGGTCTGCTCGCTTTGGGAAACGGGATTTTAATAAACCTGGTTTGTGGTTGAACGGGGATCAAATCCATATACCCTATGATTTTAAAGTACACGATTGTAAGGATGCTTTTTATACGGATACTGCGTTTAAGTTTTTAGACCAAATAGAACAGGACAAGCCTTTTTTTCTTTTTATGTCTTATCGAGCACCTCACTCTTTTGAGGGCCCTATTCGAGATACTTTATCGTATGCCAAAACAGATTGGCCAAAGGTAGAACAGGCACAAGCAGCTAAGGTTACTTTGCAAGACCAGCAAGTAGGAAGGCTTTTGGATAAGTTAGCCTCTACTGGTGAATTAGACAATACCATAGTGTTGTATGCGAGTGATAATGGAGCTCATTTTGCGGCAGATGGCAATGGTCACGACTTGGAATTTTTTAACAGCAATGGCAATCTGAAAGGAGGGAAGAGAGATTTGTATGAAGGCGGCTTACGTGTTCCATTACTCGTTTATTGGAAAGATAAAATTGAAGCAGGAAGTACAAGCGATCATATTTCAGCCTTTCATGATTTAATGCCAACATTTGCAGACATCATTCAAACGGAAAAACCAGCGCAAACCAACGGCATTTCTTTTTTGCCAACACTATTAAACAAAGCACAAGAAAAACATGGATTTTTAAACTGGGAATTGCAGCTGAGCGGTTGGTTTCAAACCATTTCAAACGGCGGATTTAGACAGGCTGCTCGAATGGATAAGTGGAAAGCCGTCCGTTATGGTATTGATAGCGACATTGAACTATACGACCTAAGTAAAGACGAATCAGAATCCAAAGATATTGCAGCGGACCATCCAGCAATCGTCCAAAGGTTTAATGAAATATTTGAAAATGAAAGAGACAATACAGCAAGCTTTCCTTATGGGGGCGTCAAACAAGATTACAAATCACAAGACAAATACACAAACAAGAATGGCAGCTTCGAAAAAATTAACTGATATGATTATTTATAAATTTAAAATTGTTCAAAATGCCTTTTGGGTGTTTTTAGCTACCATTTCTATAATCGGTTGTGTTGAAAATAACGAGTATATAACCATATCTTCTCCTTCCGAGACTAACACACTACAACTGACGGTGGATGAGGGGCAATTATTTTATCGTGTAAATCACGGCACTAAAAAGGTTGTTGCACTGTCTCAGCTTGGATTTAAATTTAAAAACGGTCAGTCGCTTTTGGACGATTTTGAGGTTGTAGATGTTGATTTCAATGATGTAGATGAAACTTGGGAGCAACCTTGGGGAGAGGAAAAGTTGATTAGAAATAATTACCGTGCTTGTACGGTTTCACTTCAAGCCAAAGGAAATGTTGACCACCAGCTTGATATTATCGTGCGGGCTTATGACGATGGTGTTGCTTTTAGGTACCATGTAAAAAAATTAGGTGATATGGAAAAGGTCATTATTTCCGATGAGATAACCGAGTTTAACATAGTTAAAGATGCACAATCGTGGTGGATAAAAGCATATGGACCCAACCGATACGAACAGCTTTATACCTCAACGCCAATATCGGAGATCGACACGGTTCATACCCCGTTAACGATGCGGTTTAAAAATGGGATACACCTAAGTATTCACGAGGCTGATTTAATCAATTATTCTGCCATGCAAATTGCCGGGCGACAATCAACAAGCCTTCATTGCGATTTGGCCCCATGGTCTAATGGTGATAAAGTACGCCTAACCATACCGTTTAAAACCCCTTGGCGCACTATCAAAATTACAGATACAGCACGTGATTTAATTGCTTCGCACCTCACGCTAAACTGTAATCCGCCCAATAAATTGGGCGATGTGTCGTGGATTAAGCCTTCCAAATACATAGGAATTTGGTGGGGTATGATAGTAGGAAAGTGGACATGGGGCGAAGGCTTTAGGCATGGGGCCACAAACGCGAGGGGAAAAAAATACATTGATTTTGCAGCAAAACATGGCTTTGATGAGGTATTGATTGAAGGGGCCTCTGCTGGATTTACGGGCTTGTTTCCAGGAGATACGGTAACAACAAGCTACACCAAAACTACGCCAGATTTTGATTTGATTGAAGTTCAACAATATGCCAAGTCTAAAGGAGTCTCCTTACAAGCATACCATGAAACAAGCGCAAGCACGCGTAATTATACGGCTCAAATTGATGATGCTTTTTCGCTAATGAATCAGATAGGTATGCAAAAGGCAAAAATTGGCCACGTTGGTCAAATGATGGATAAGGTAGAATATCACTACGGTCAACATGGTGTAAACTACTACAGAAAAGTATTGGAGAAAGCAGCCGAATACAAGGTTGGGGTAAACTTTCATGAGCCAATAAAAGACACAGGAGAACGGCGTACATATCCTAATATGTTAACTAGAGAAGGTGCGAAGGGAATGGAATACAACGCTTGGGGGAATGGCGGTAATCCCGTAAGCCACACCACCATACTTGCATTTACTAGAATGTTGGAAGCTCCTATGGATTTCACACCTGGAATTTTTGACTTGCTTTATCAAAAAATGGATGTAGAAACAGACAATGAAATTCCGGTAAAAATCATTTTTGTCGATGAAGGCAATGGCTATTCCAACATCCGTTACAAAGGCGGGGAGTCGTTTTGGCAAACCAAACCCATGATACTTGAGAGTAGTGCCGATGGTGCTGCTGTTTGGTCCATTACGGAGATGATGAAACCCGGAGAGTGGGAATGGGGAATTAGCGCACACGACGTATTAACCGATAATAATAATGCTTGGTTGCCAAGTTTATTAAACCTAAAAAACAGAAAAATAAATATTTCGGCGGATGGTAAAATCTCAGGGGATGTTAGCATTAGGATACCCAATCAAGGTTTTGACGCTAAAGCAGGCTTCACCGCTTCCAAAGAGGATATGGAATCCATTGGTACCAATGTGTTTGGAAAAACACAACGTGTCAATACTACTTTAGCCAAGCAGCTGGCCTATTATTTGGTGTTGTATAGCCCTATGCAGATGGCTTCTGATTTTATTGAAAATTATGAAAATCAACCTGCCTTTGCGTTTATTAAGGAAGTACCTGTAGACTGGCAAACTACGGAAGTTATTGATGGTGAAATCGGCGAATATGTGACCATCGCAAGGAAAGATAGCAACAGCGAGGACTGGTATTTGGGTTCAATTACGAACGAGAAAGCCAGAGATTTTTCCATTCCGCTTGACTTTTTAGATGAGGATAAAAAATACGCAGCAACCATTTATAGAGACGCTAACGATGCCCATTGGGAGCACAACCCATTGGCTTTAACCATTGAAGAAGCAACATTAGAAAAGCCCGACAAACTGCGTTTAAAACTCGCTCCTGGAGGAGGAGTTGCTGTTAGCATTAAAGCGCTTGATTAAAAGCTTAACAAATTAATAGACACATAAATAACATGAAAACCGTTAAAATGAAATTCATATATTATCTATTGGCTGCAATAGTCATCATTTCTTGTGATATGACTTCAAAAAAAAGTAATACACCTCCGAATATCATCATAATTTTTACAGATGATCAAGGTTATGGAGATTTAAGTTCTTATGGCTCTAAAACCATAAACACTCCCAATATCGATAACTTGGGTGCTGGTGGTGCTATCTTTTCAGATTTTTTAACGGCTTCATCCGTTTGCTCACCATCTAGGGCAGCACTTTTGACAGGGGCCTATCCAACACGCGCAGGCGTTGTTAATGTACTTTGGCCTGAAGGTGGTGGCAATTGGGGAAACACAAATGCGCCTGCCGCAGGTTTGCATCCCAATGAAATTACCATAGCAGAAGTTTTAAAGGATGCGGGGTATGCCACAGCGATGACTGGAAAATGGCATTTGGGGGACAACCCCAATTTCTTACCTACTAGGCAAGGGTTCGATGTCTATTTTGGTATTCCGTTCTCCAACGATATGAATAGATCTAAACTTCCTCTTTTGATAGACGAGGAGATTTCTGAAATCAATCCCGATCAAGCATTACTTACAGAGCGGTATACCGATTTTGCAATTGATTTTATCGAAGAGAATCCCGATGATCAGCCCTTCTTTCTTTACCTAGCCCATACCATGCCACACATTCCCATTTATGCGTCAGAAAAGTTTAAAGGAACTTCTAAAGGCAGTGTCTATGGCGATGTGATTGAAGAAATAGATTATAACGTAGGCCGATTGGTTCAAACGCTTAAAGCAAAAGGACAGTTTGAAAATACCATTATTGTATATACCTCTGACAACGGCCCATGGTTAAACTTTGGAAATCACGCTGGTACTTCTGGCGAATTGCGTGGCGGTAAGTTTGATGTTTTTGAAGGTGGATACCGCGTGCCTTGTGTTATTTCATGGCCCAACGGCATTGCTCCCAAAACCCACATAGACCAATTGGTTTCGACCATTGATTTGCTACCCACAATTTGCGCAGCGACTGGCGCCAAATTACCCGAAAACAAAATTGACGGCGTTAATGTATTAGATTTACTACAAAACAAGCCCATGCCCGAATTAGAGGACCGTCCGTTTTACTACCACAAAGGGGATAAACTGTTTGGTACTCGTCAAGGACCTTGGAAGTATTTAGCCCCTTCAACTTTTAATGCCATTCATCAGCCTGGAGAGGATGGTAAATCGGGTGTTTCAACCTGGGAGGAAAATCACCCAGAGGCGCTATATCATCTCGATACGGATTTAAGAGAATTGGATAATCGACTAGAAGATTTCCCCGAAAAGGTGACTATGTTGAAGAACCAAATGGCACGTTTTCAGCAAGAGCAAGATACAGAGGGAAGACCCTTAGGCACATTGGATAATATCAACAAATAGCATAAACCTTAAACATTTAATTTGTTATACTTCTCTTTTTTGTGGCATCCAGATATTTATTTATTTGAAAATGATGTGTTTTCAATAAGGTGGTATAGCCTCCTTTTTCTATCAGGGTTTATTATTGGTCGATTTATTGTGGTAAGGTCATACAAGCTTGAAAATGGCTATGATCTAACGGTTGATATGCAAATGATTTACATGGTTTTAGGCACCCTGATTGGCTCAAGAATGGGGCATGTCCTTTTCTACGAACCCGAAATATTAAAAAGAGATTACTTAGAGCTTTTCTTTTTTTGGAAAAGCGGTCTAGCAAGTCATGGTGCAGCTATTGGTATTTTGTTGGGCATGGCCATTTATTCCTATGGATTAAAAGTAAAGGGTTTAAAATTTCGTCTTGTTGACCGATTGAGACGGGGCTATGATTTTTTCCAAGTAATGGACCGTATGATTATTGCAGTTGCTATTGGTTGTGCGCTTATTCGCATGGGAAATTTTGTCAACTCCGAAATCATTGGTATTCCTACAGATAGCGATTATGGGGTGTTGTTTGTAAAACCAGTAGAAGATAGGATTAAAGGGCAGTTGCCTTTTGTTGAACGTGTTCATTTTGAGGAAACAGGTGCTTTTTATGCACCTGGACAAGCTGTTATAAATACCAAAATATATTTTGAACATGAGTCTTATAAAGATCAGCGCATCCGAAATAGCGTTCAAAAGAGACTAGATAATTTATTGCCCAGACAGGGTAATGATTACAGCCATGTGATCAATCCATGGGCAGCGAGGTTGGTACATGAATTTAAACGAAGTCCCACGCAGTTTGTGCTGGAATTTGAATCTGTGGGTGTATATCGTCATCCTGCACAACTATATGAATCTATAACCTATTTTTTGATAGGCGTTTTTATGTTTTTTATTTGGCGGAAACACCGCATAAGACTTCGCCCAGGTAGTTTGTTGGGCTTCTTTTTTATTACAGCCTTTATGGGAAGATTTTTATTGGAGTATGTAAAAGAAAATCAGATAAAAAATGAAGTCATTACGATAAATAGCGAATTGGCTATCGGTTTAAATTTGGGACAAATATTAAGTATACCTTTCATTGTTTTGGGCTTTTACCTTTTATTTAGAAATGTCAATGGGAATTCGTTTTTTAGGCGCGTCCCACAAAGCAATAACGAGCTTATCTAAAAGACTATGTTGAGGATTAAGTTTGTACTGTTAAATTTCTTTGTTTTTCCTTCCAGTGTTGCTTACGCACAACAAGCCAAAACCCTAGCTGCAACAAGAATAACTGAAGCGCCCGTAGTAGATGGACTACTCTTAGAAAATATTTGGGAAACACTACCTCCAGCAGATGATTTTACATTGATTTGGCCAGCTACCCGATCGGGTATGAAAATACCTGAAGGTTATGAAACCACAGCATATATTGCTTATAATGAAAACGCCATTTATGTAGGTGCGAAATTGCTTCACCCAAACCCAAGCCTTATGCCCAAAGAGTTTAGCGAACGCGACAATATTTGGGACGTAAACGCAGAAACATTTTTTGTTTCCATAAACACTTACAACGATGACTTGAATTTTTTCAGCTTTCAAGTTACTAGTGCGGGTACCATTGGGGACTCCTATTCTTCTGGCCCGATACAAGGGGTGGATTACAACTACGATACCGTTTATGATGCAAAAATCAGCCATGTTGCAAATGGATGGACTTTAGAAATGATTATTCCATACAGTGCAATTAGATTTCCTAAAAATGACCCGCAACTGTGGGGAATTAATTTTGGAAGAAAAGTGGAGGAATTTGATGAAACCTATGTTTGGAGCCCTGTAGATGTTAATGAGCTGGAGTTTCATGAGTCTAAAGGTGAATTAACTGGAGTAAAGGATATCAAATCACCAGTAAGGCTATTTTTACTTCCGTACTTGCAAACATCACAAAATGCAAAGCAGGGAGCCGGCCCCTCATCTTCGTATACAGCAGGTGTCGATTTAAAATATGGCATCAGCAGTAGCTTTACTTTAGATGCCTCGCTCATACCTGATTTTGGGCAAGTAGCCTTTGATAAAAAGCGACTTAATTTAGGTCCTTTTGAACAACAGTTTTCTGAAAACAGGGCCTTTTTTACAGAGGGAGCAGATATGTTCCGAGTAGCTGATCTAGGTTGGTTTGCTGGACAGTTTTTTTACAGCCGACGTATTGGTCAAGAAGTTTCCTTTGATGAAGACATACACCTAAACGCCAATGAAGAACTCCAACGTTATGATGGCAAGCCTAAATTGATAAATCTGCTTAAATTAAGTGGTATTACAAATAAAAAACTGAGTATTGGGGTACTAAATGCCATTACAGACAAGACCATAGCAACCATCCAAAATACCGAAAATGGCCTACAACGCGAAGCGATTATCAGCCCCAAAACCAACTACAACATTATATCATTAACGCAACAGTTCTTGAACGATTATTCGTCTGTTAGTATTATTAACGCCAACCTCAACAGGGCCAACGGAGGACACAATGCCAATAACTATGCGTTTGCTTTAGACCTATTTGATCAGAACCGCGATTTTAACATAAAACTAAACGCAATGAGCAGTAATGCGCCTATGTATTCTGAAACCAAAGGCTTTAGGGGTACGTTTAATTTTAGTGAATTAAAAGGCAATTTTCGATATGACTTTTTCTGGAGTGGGGTAGATCAATTTTACAATCAAAATGAATTAGGTATTTACAACCTAAGTGATCACCAAGACTTCTCGGCTAATGTTAGCTACCAAATACTGGAAGAAAGTAAAAAGCTAAGAAGTCTATATTCCTATATATATTTTACAAATCAATACACCTATCACAGTTTTGATCATAAGAAGTGGAGTCTTCGATTTGGCAACAATTTTACAACCAAAAGCTTGACTTCATTCTCCTTTGATTTTACTTATGAGTCTGAAAATCGGGATTATGACGAGCCACGAGCGTACAGTAGGTATGTTATTAAGCCGTCTAGGTTTGAAGTGGGTGCGGGGATTCGGACAAATAAGAACAAAGCGTTTTCATTTAATCTTAATTTTAGCAACAACAGCTTTTTTAATCAAGATTTTGATGAGGCAAAAGCTAGACAAACACTTAATTTTCGAGCACTATACCGCTTCTCCAAACGGTTCTCCCTAAAATTGGGCTCCTTTCACAACCAAACCATCGACGATATTGGTTTCTTGGAATCTCATGCAGACGAGATTTATTTTGGCAGGAGAGATATTAAATCCATTGAGAATACCATAAGTATGCTTTGTTTTATAGATAGTAAAAAGTGGATTAATGTTCGTTTAAGAAATTTTTGGAGCAATGCTGATTATGATCAAGTGTTGTTTAGTTTGTTGGACAATGGCAGAAGGGCAGTAGCGGATTATGCCATTTTAGAAGACGACCCCAACACGAATTTCAATATTTGGAACCTCGACGTTAATTTTGAATGGTGGTTTGCTCCCGGAAGTAATATGGTTTTGCAATACAGAAACCAACTTTTTGAATTAAATAATGCCTCAGCATTAGATTATTATGCGAGTTTAAGCAATCTATTTGAAACTCCTATCGAGCACCAACTCTCTTTGAGAATAAACTATTTGATTGATTATAATCGTCTGAGAAAGAAACGCTAGCTTATCGTGTTAAAATCTTTTTGTTACCAAATAAAACCATTTGTTATGTAAAGTTAACTATTTGAAATAGTTCTAAGTTCTCATTAATGAATTTAGAGGCCAAAAGTCAACATCATTTTTTTAAGCAATGTTTTAGAGTCACTTCCAAGTAAATTTTTGATATAATAGTGGGGTTTTTTACTGTTATTCCCGTGGTGCTATTTTGATGCCGAAACCACCAGCTGGAACGGTAAGTAATTTTAATACAGTCTGAGAAGTGACCTTTTTTGATTCAATTACATAGGCTTGTGGGTTGGTTTTATAATCGGCATTTTTGTGATCTCTATAGATGGTGGCCGTGTATTTTTTGTCTTTATCTAAAAATGATAAATCTATAACGGCTTTTCGCATGTTATACCCATTACTATTTCCAACAAACCAATCTTCACTGCCTTTGACTTTTCGTGCAATGGTAACATATTCACCTGGTTCTGCCTCTACATACACAGACCTATCCCAATCAATTGCCACGTCTTTGATGAATTGAAATGCATCCATGAACCGCTCATAGTTTTCAGGAAGGTCAGCCGCCATTTGCAATGGCGAATACATCACCACATAAAGTCCAAGTTGATTGGCCAAAGTCGTGTTTACACGGGAATTGTTGTTAGGGTTCAATTTGCTGACATCCGTTTCAAATACCCCCGGTGTGTAGTCCATGGGGCCACCTATAAGACGTGTAAATGGCAAAATGGTTGTATGATTGGGTTTGGAGCCACCAAAGGCTTGAAATTCGGTTCCTCTAGCCGACTCGTTCGCCACTAAGTTAGGATAAGTACGTCCAATGCCTGTAGGCCGTACTGCTTCATGCGCATTTACCATGACCTCATAATCAGCAGCCTTCTTGATAGCATAGTTGTAATGGTTAACGATATATTGGCTGTAATGGTGTTCCCCTCTCGGGATAATATCGCCAACATAGCCGCTTTTTACTGCATTGTAGCCATTGTCTTTCATAAACTGGTAGGCCTTGTCCATATGTCGCTCATAGTTGCGAACTGATGACGAAGTTTCATGATGCATAATAAGCTCAACGTCTTTTGCTTTGGCATAGGCATTCAGCATTTTGACATCAAAGTCAGGATAAGGAGTAACAAAGTCAAATACAAAGTCCTTGGATTCTCCAAACCAATCTTCCCATCCTTCATTCCATCCTTCAACCAAGATGCCGTCAAAGCCATGGGTTGCTGCAAAATCAATATAACGCTTGACATTGGCATTGTTTGCTCCGTGGGTGGCGTTGGGGGTTGCTTTGCTATAATCTATCTGACCTAATTTTATGGCGGCAAAGTCATCGGTATAGTGCCATGATTTTTTTCCTGTAATCATCGCCCACCAAACACCAATATACTTCATGGGTTTTATCCAAGACGTATCCTCAATAGCACAGGGCTCATTTAAGTTATACGTCATTCTAGACGCTAATATATCCCGCGCATCATCACTAACCATGATGGTTCTCCAAGGGGTATTGTGCGGGATAGTCATATAGGCCATATTCCCTAGCGCATCTGGTGTCAACCACGACTCAAAAGTCAAGGTTTTAGGCGTTAAGTTGAGGTGCATGGCAGGATAATCGATTAGTGCTGCCTCATGAATATTGATATATAATCCATCGTCTGATTTAAGCATTAAAGACGTTTGAACACCTGTATTAGAAAACTTCTCCTGAGATGCGTTTCCAACGTATGCCTCATCGAATAAAGATTCGATTTCAGAAATACGCGAAGTCATATAATCAAACTCTTGGGTGTCGTAATCCCCCGGAATCCAGTGCGCAATGTGATCTCCTGTCAAGACAAAAGACGTTCGCTCGTGCTTAATAACAAAATTGCCTAAATTTTCTTGTGTTGGAAATTCATATCTAAACCCAACGCCCTCGTTATAAACCCGAAAACGGATATTCATTCTGCGCTTACTTTCTCGCTGCTCCACAGCTATGAGCATTTCGTTGTAGTGGTTTCGGATTTCACGCTCCTCACCCCAAACGGGGCTCCAAACCTCGTCCTTGGTATCGTATATAACATCCAGCACTTTAAAGTCCTCCATCAAATCATCATCTTGAACAAGTTCAAAACCCATGCTGCTTTCCAAGATAACGGGCTTTTGATTGTATTGAATTTGGTATGTCGGAACGCCTTTATCGCTCACAGAAAATGCAATATTCAATTGTTTGTTTGGCGAAAGACAACGCTGTCCTACAACAGGTTGTGTGATAAGTATAATCCCTAAAATAAGTTGAAATAAACGCATGGGTAACGAGAGGTTTTTAGTATTTAATTTCTGACCAGTCTATACGACCAAGACTCTAAGTTTAGATTGTTTATTTGGACTTCTTTTTCTGTAAAAACATCTTTATATGTGCTGTTGTCTGCAAGAGAAACTTGTTGTGGCACATTGGATAAATTCCCAACAAAAATAAGCGTATCATCTCCCTTTTTTCTAGAGAAAGCAATCACATCAGCGTTCGAGTTTTCAAGTAAGTTAATGTTTGCTGCATCCTTGCCAACATCCAAGGCATCCGAAGTCTTTTTTAGTGTGTTGAGTTTTGTAAAGAGCGTCATATAAGACGACTCTTTTTTGGGTATTAAATCCTTTTCAAAAAACTCAAGACGCTTGTCTAAACCATATTCCTGACCAGAATATATGAGAGGCGTTCCAGGCATGGCATAGGTCAATACCGCCATGACTTCTGCTGCATCACCCAATCGCTCAAAAACAGTTCCATTCCATGAGTTTTCGTCGTGGTTGGTGGTAAATGACATCACTGCATGATCGGAGCTATAATTTTGCTGAACGCTTTTAAGGTGGTTTTTCAGGTCTATTGCCTTCATTTCGCCTTTGGCGATTCTATTAAGTGTCGCATGACCAGGCCAATCATAAGAGAGTTGGAACAGTTCAATTAGTGGATATCCCCCCTTGTGATTACCATCAGACTCAGCGAGCATCACCACTGGCTTTATACTGTTTAGTCGGGTCATTGCTTTTTTCCAAAAGGGAATGGAAATATTATAGGCTGCATCACAGCGATATCCGTCAACACCCACTTCAGCTACCCAATAGGCCATATCGTCCTCTAGGGCCTGGAGCATATCTTGGTTTTCAAAATTTAGCCCAGCAACGTCTGTCCAATCTGGATTTGGGGGAATAATATTCCCCTGGTCATCTTTAAGATACCATTCTGGATGCGCAGCAATCCATGGGTGGTCCCAAGCGGTATGCCCTGCTACTAAATCAATCATTACAAGTATGTCCAAATCATGTGCTGCATCAACTAGAGATTTAAAGTCTTCAAGGGTGCCAAATTCTGGGTTTATACCGCGGTAATCACGTATAGAATAATAACTCCCAAGCGATCCTTTGCGGTTCTCAATTCCGATTGGATGGATGGGCATAAACCACAAAATATCAATGCCCAATTCTTTGAGTTTTGGTAAATATGCAGCAAAAGCATTAAAGGTTCCTTCTTGGGTATATTGTCTAACATTAACCTCATAGATAACCGCTTTAGACAAAAATTCATCAGAAAAAACCGGAGTGTTGGTCTTGGCTTCTTTCGAGGAGTTACATGCGGTTAAAAAGACTACAGATATAAAAATGACAAAAAGACTACGCATATCTATGGGGTATTAAATGAAATTATTTTGGCGCTATTTGCAGGTATTGGCAGCTGTCCCGTCAAAGGGGTGACAGCATCGCTAAATACGTCTTTGCCCATTTGAGCACTACCAATTCGTTGGTTAAAACGTTGCATGTTCAGCGTTTGGTCTTCGTCGTTCGCATTTAGCACCACCATGATAGTCTTGTTATCGGTATACCTAAAATAAACATAAACCTCATTTTGAGGCGCATAGTGCATGGTCTTGCCAAAGTGAATGACGGGTTCGTTTTTTCGCCAATTGAATAACTGGGCAGTAAAATCAAAATAGTTGTTTTCGACTTCGGTTCTGCCGGCTTTATTAAATGCAGTTCGCGTATCGCTAGGCCATCCACCAGGAAAGTCCCTACGCAAATCCGCATCTCCTTTTTCTTTGGCGCCCCGCATATTAATTTCCGTACCGTAGTAGGTTTGTGGCACGCCCCTAACCGTAGCAAGTAGAGTAGTCATCAGTTTATATTGATAGAATTCAGATGCTATTTCATTAATACGAGAGGTGTCGTGATTTTCTAAAAAAACTATTAGGTCGTTAGGGTTGGCATAGACAAAATCGTTTTGAAACACCTTATATATTTTGTTCATTTTTTGTTCCCACCATGGAGTATCCCCTTGATATATATCTTGTACAGCTGCAAACAAAGCAAAGTCTTTCACGTGAGTTACTTGCGAATTAAAACCACTCATGGCTGCAATGGGGCTATCCTTTTGCCAATAGGAAAGGTGAATTGGATTGATCACCCAACTTTCGGCTACTATGCTAAAGTTAGGGTATTCATCCATGATGGCTTTTGTCCATTGCGTTATTTCATCTCTGCTGTTATAAGGATACGTATCTACCCTATACCCAGATAGGTCGGCATACTCAACCCACCAGATTGCATTTTGTGTAAGGTAGCTCAACAACTGAGGCTGCTTTTGGTTGAGGTCAGCCATGGATTCTACAAACCAGCCGTCTATCAATAATTTTACATCTGATTCGGCGGCATAGGGATCAGTGAAAATTTCCTTTGCGTGACTTGTTTCTGTATAGGTGTCCCATTGGTTTATCCAATCAGCAGCAGGCAAATCTTTTATCATATAATGCTCAAGACTCCAATGGTTTACCACATAATCCATGATGAGTTTCATATTTCTTTTCTTCATCTCAGCAGACAACTTCTTATACAAATCATTGGACCCAAAGCGCCTATCGATTTGATATACATCGCTTGCAGCGTACATATGATAAGAACCGCTGGGATCATTATCCTCTGCCACTGGAGTATTCCAAATGGCTGTAACGCCCAATTCCCCTATATAATCTAAATGGTCAATGATGCCTTGTAAATCGCCACCGTGTCGTGCCCATGGATCTTTTCTGTTGGGCTTGTCCAAAAGTTCAGGATGTGCATCATTAGAAGGGTCGCCATTAGCAAAACGATCGGGCATGATAAGGTAAATGAAATCCGAGCTGTCATATCCCTTACGCTCGGCAGAACCCTCACGTCTTTCCATAAGTTCATAAGGAATTTGTATTGACGCCTTTTGGGAATGTTCCAAAACCAATTGATAATTTCCTGGTTTGGTAGTGGCAAGGTCCAAGTAAACAAACAAATAATTCTTACTTTCTAAACGGACCACATCAGTTATTGTTAGATTATTAGAAGTAACCTCATATTCAGCTAAGCCATCTCCATATAGGGTTAGCATCAAATTGGTATTATGCATACCCGACCACCACATAGGGGGTTCAACTTTACTGACTTGTGCACTAAGGTTTAAGCAAACAAAAAGGAGTACTAATTTTTTCATATGATAATTATGATAATACAGGTTTAGGCGTTAAGGAAACACTTTCTCCATTCAAAAACACAGCACAAGGCTCCCCTTCAATCAGGGTTACTCGTGACTCAGATATAGAAACAAAAAGCTCAAGAATAGCGCCTCTAAAATTGATTTTAAAAGAGAAGGAAGTCCACGCTTTTGGTAGTTGTGGCGAAAAATAGACCGCATCGTTTTTAATGCGCATACCTCCAAAACCTTCTACAACACTTAGCCAGGTTCCTGCCATTGATGTTATGTGTAATCCCTCATCAACTTCTGCATTGTAGTCGTCTAAGTCAAGACGTGATGTGCGTAAATAAAATTCATAGGATTGCTCTACCCTTCCCAATGCAGCAGCAAGAACTGCATGTATGGATGGTGAAAGCGAAGATTCATGAACCGTAAATGGTTCGTAAAAGTCGAAGTTTCGTTTTAGCTCTTCAAAAGAAAAGTGATCTTCAAAAAAATAAAATCCTTGCAATACATCTGCCTGCTTTATATAAGGAGAACGCAAAATCCGATCCCATGACCAATGTTGATTTATGGGTCTTTCATCGGGAGGAATTAGCGAGGTCTCTTTTAAGTCTTTGTCTAAAAACCCATCTTGCTGCAAGAACACATCATGCTTGGCATCGTGAGGCAGGTAAATTCTACATGTTTTTTCTTTCCAGTCTAATACTTCGGATTGGCTTAGACCAAGTCGGTCGTAAATGGCTTGATGTATTTTTGGTTTTTCTTTGGCGATTTGCTCCAGTTTGTTGCCTGCATACTCCATACACCATTTGGCAGCATAGTTTGTATACCAGTTGTTGTTGACATTGTTTTCATACTCGTTGGGTCCTGTAATTCCCAAAATGACATATTTATTTTTGTCTTTAGAAAAATTTACCCTTTGGGCCCAAAACCTAGCAATTCCAACTAATACATCAATTCCTTTAGTTTCGACATAGGCCGTTTTGCCTGTGTAGCGCTCATAAGCGTATATCGCATAAGCAATGGCAGCGTTTCGATGGATTTCCTCAAAGGTGATCTCCCATTCGTTATGACACTCTTCCCCATTCATAGTCACCATTGGATAAAGGGCTGCGCCATCAGTAAAACCCAATTTGGCTGCATTCTCAATGGCTTTTTGTAAATGTTTATAACGGTAATTGAGCAGGTTTTCTGCTACTGATTCATTTTTGGTTGCCATATAAAAAGGGAAGCAATAGGCTTCGGTGTCCCAATAGGTACTACCGCCATATTTTTCGCCTGTAAATCCTTTGGGGCCTATATTAAGCAATGCGTTTTTACCGGTATAAGTTTGATTGAGCTGAAAGATATTGAATCGTATTCCTTGTTGTGCCTTTGTATCACCTTCAATAGTTATATCTGCCATTTTCCAAATGCCTTCCCAGTGTGTTTTTTGCAAATCGAGTAGGGCATCAAAGCCTTTGTTAAGTGCGTTATGGGCAATTTGTTTCACATGGTTTTGGTGGGTTTCTTGAGGTTGCTGGAGCGAAGAGCAATATCCGCCCATTTTTTCAACAGTTATTTTTTGTCCTGCTTTTAAGTTGGCTTGACACTCAAAAGCAATGCGTCCTTTTTCTTCATGGCAACTAAATGCCTTTAATTCATCGTCATCGACCTGAAATGACACCGCTTGGTAGGTGCAAACATCAAAGTTGGATTTGTTTGTTTTGGTGTGTAACATGGCAAAATTCACACCCCTGTTTTGACCCATATACGCCCAAAAAGGATCATCCCAATTGCTGTCTTTGTTCTTGATATTACTATCAATATATGGGCTAACTCTAATTTGCGCAGCTTGACCATGAAGCTTGACAGTATATTTAATGCACCCCAATTCTTCTTGGAAAAGCGCTAAAAATCGTGCGGAATTGATGGTGAGTTTTATACCATCAGAGGTGGTCAGTGTGACTTCACGTGAATATAAGCCGCTTCGCATATCAAGTGTTCTGCTAAAATCATGTATAGTAGCTGTATTAAGGTCTACCGCAACGTTATTGCAATGTACGTCAATGCCGATCCAGTTGGGTGCATTGAGCACTTTGGCAAAATATTCTGGGTATCCATTTTTCCACCAACCTACTTTAGTCTTATCTGGATAATAAACGCCTGCAATATAACTGCCCTGAAAACTTTGGCCTGTGTACTGTTCTTCAAAATTAGCGCGATGCCCCATCGCACCGTTGCCGAGGCTAAAAATACTTTCAGCCGATTCAACATAATCTGCGTGAAACGAATTTTCTACGATTTTCCATGAGTCTGCGACAATGTGGTTTACTCTCATGATACTCCTTTAATTTTAATTTGATTTAATTGTCCCAACGAGAGGTTCTTTGCGTTGTCTAGCACCAAGTGGGCTTTCTGTAGTTCACCGGCATCGCCCAATCCAATTACTTTCATATTGGCGGTTAAAGCAGCTTCTACTCCAGCTGGGGCATCTTCCAAGACCACACAGTGTTGTGGAGATACACCCATATGTTGCGCCGCCTTTAAAAAAACTTCGGGGTTGGGTTTCGATTTTGAAACATCATTCCCGTCTACAATGACATCAAAAACATCCAACAGCCCAAGTTTGTCAAGGACAAAACGTGCATTTTTACTGGCAGAGCCTAGTGAAACCAACACGCCACTTGCTTTAAGTGCATGAATCAAAGGCAAAATTCCAGGCAAAACATATTCTGGTGTTAATTGATTACAAAAACTTAAATAGATTTCATTTTTTCGACGGGCAACATCCAGCAGTTGTTCAAGTGTTGTATGAACATTTGCCCATTGCGCTATCTTGTATACAGAATCCATGCGACTTACTCCCTTTAGTTGTTCGTTGTCTTCGTGTTTGAGGGCATAATCCCATTCCGAAGCAAGGGTTTTCCATGCATTATAATGAAATTGAGCCGTGTCTACAATTACCCCATCGAGGTCAAAAATGACTGCTTGTATATTAGGCATGGTATCTGATGGCATTTTTTTCTGTGATTAAAAGGTTACAAAACCCTGATATAAATAGGGAGACTCCGGCTGCGACTAATGCAAAAATAGCTGCGTCACCAAATAGGCTTGCCGCAAAATTGACTCCGTTTAGGGCTGCCACTATTTGTGGCAAAACAATAAACATATTAAATACTCCCATGCTAATACCCATTTTTTCGGGATCAACTACGCTGGAAAGCATGGCATAAGGCATAGATAGTATACTACCCCAGGCAATGCCCACGCATGCGAACCAATACTTTAAAAGGCTTGGATCGGGAAACCAAAACATGGCAATAAATCCAAAGCCACCAATAAAAAGGGAGCCCATATGAATCATACGCCTATTAATGGTTCGTTTGGCGGTATAGAAACTTAAAAGCAAAGCAAAAGCCATAGATGAAAGGCCGTAAATACCCATATTGGAACCAACCAGGTTAGATGCCTTTTGAAAAGCAGTATTTTGGGCTTGAAATGCGGCTTCTTCAGCGGGCTTTGTAAAGTCGAAACTTGCCTCAATTGGAGCAGGGGCTTGGTAGACATGCTCTGTAAGGGCTGGATTAGCCAAACTCCACATGGCAAAAAAGGCAAACCAACTAAAAAACTGGATAACCCCAAGTTTAATCATCGTTTTGGGCATGGTGCGTATGTAAGCAAGAACCTCATGCAAAAGGTTTCCATCTTCTTTTTTCTTTTTAAATGCTGCTAAATCTTCAGGTGGATATTCCTTAGTGGTTAATACTGTATATAGTATACTAGCCAGAAAAACAAAAGCACCAATTGAAAATGCAACTTTCACACTCATGGGAATAACACCAGGTGCAGCAGCATCACTCACGCCTAGTTCAGAAACCATCCAAGGTAAATTACTAGCAATCCATGTTCCGATACCAATAATTAGGGTTTGAATTACAAATCCATAAGAACGTTGTTGGTCTGGGAGTTTATCCGCAACCAAAGCCCTAAAGGGTTCCATACTGATATTGATAGATGCATCTAAAATCCACAAACAGCCCACAGCTACCCAAAGGACGGGCGAGTGGGGCACAAAGAACAGCGTAAAAGAACTCAACACCGCTCCAATGAGAAAAAAAGGCCTTCTTCGTCCCCAGCGTGGATGCCACGTGTGGTCACTTAAGTATCCTACTATGGGTTGCACTATTAGGCCTGTCAATGGAGCTGCTATCCACAATAACGGAATGTCGTCTTTTGCAGCACCTAGTGTCTGAAAAATACGCGACATAAACCCGCCTTGTAAGGCAAATCCAAATTGAATTCCTAAAAAACCAAAGCTCATGTTCCAGATATCCCAGAACTTCAAGAGAGGCTTTTTCATAATTTCTAAATTAAATTACGATAAGCACAGCTTACCAAAACAAAAAATGAAGAAGTGTGTTTGTTTTGACAGGGCTAATATAAAAATTTAAGTTGAAAAACGCTCAACAATTTCACAAGCTACCACTTTGGTTATGGGGGTTTCGGATATGTCTTTTTGCTCAAGTCTGTCTATCAATAGATTAGCCGCTTCAATTCCAATTTGTTTACCGTGTTGATTTACTGTTGTCAATGGTGGTGTAGCGTATTTTGAAATCACACCGTCCGTAAAACATATCAATGCTATGTCTTTCGGAATGTTTAACTCAAGTCCGCGTATAACACGCATCGCAGCTGCGGCATAAATCTCATTTACAGCTAAAATGGCGTCAATTTCTGGGCTTTCGTTAAGCGCTGTTTTCAGCTCGTTTTCCAAGGCTGGTAATATGATATCAGACCGCTTGGAATCTTCTGTTTTTATAATCAGTTTGTTGTCGAGTGGAATACCAGCAAGCTTAAGTGCTTTAATGTAGCCTTGGGTTCGAAGTCTACCAACACTTATATAGTCTTCTGTTGTGAGCAGCAAAATATTTTTTTTGCCTTTATCCAGCAAGTGCTGCGTAGCCAATAGGGCAACTTGAGCATCATTGACAATTACTTTGTCACAATTTATTTCTGGTACGGTTCTATCAAAAAGTACCACTGGCATCCCCTCTTCCATGGTTTGATGAATGTGATGGTAATCTTGTTTCTTTAAGGTTTCTTTTGATGGGGAAATGATAAAACCACCAATAAGACTATCGGCAAAAGTCTCCATATTAATAACTTCTTTCTCGAAAGATTCGTTAGATAGTGAGATAAGCACATTATATCCTCTTTTAACAGCTACTTGCTCTACACCACGCACCACCATAGCAAAAAAATGGTGCACCACCTCAGGTATAATAACACCAATGGTTTTGGTCTTTTTATTCTTCAAGCTTAAGGCGATATTGTTGGGGCGATAATTATAAAACTTGGCAAAAGCCTGGATGCGCTCTCGCGTTTCTTGACTGATTTCCGTGCTGTTATTTAATGACTTGGAAACGGTCGAAACCGACACGCCTAGCTCAGTAGCCAGTTGCTTTAGGGTTATCTTTTTTTTCAATTATTATAAATTTTAAGAATACTAAAATACAACTAAGCTGCGTCTTTTAAAGCTGCAACGCTAGGTGTTTATACATTTGATTTAAATATCATTCCTTTAATAAAAATTCAAAAATCTGATCTAGTCTCTTATTCCATGATTTTCCGCTATGTTTTTCTCCATTGAAAAGAATATTTTTAAAATTTTTAGAATCATACCCTTTGTTATTAAAAATAGAATCGACATGAACAGCGTAATCAACATAATAACTATCTAAATCACCCACTGCATTTCCATAGTCAAACCAAAGACGATGATTGTTCGGATTTGGAACATGATCCTTCATATAATCAAAAATTGATAATGGAACTCTCTTATCATACACTCCATCCTTGTTTGGGGCAACGCCCATCCAATGCGTTGAAATACAGGCTGCTCTTGAAAAAATTTTTGGGTATTCAAAAATGGCATACATGGATATTAACCCTCCCATGCTTGAACCCGCTATATATGTGTTCTTAGCATTTTTATACACACTAAATGTATTATCGATATATGGTTTTAGCTCTTTAACAATAAATTTTAAATAATTATCTGCAATTAAATTTGTGGGGTTATGTTGGTTTTTGTTTTGAAAAAACAAGGAATCTTTATAATTTTTATCTAGATAGTTTATTGATTTTGAAGGGAAGTATTCATTCCATCTCGTTTTTCCAGTATTGTAAATACCTACAATTATAAATTCTTTTACTTTATTTTCATTAAGTAGTTTTGTAGCCACTTCATCTGCTTTCCACTTTGAACCCCATCCTTTTTTACCAGTCTTTTTTCCAAACAATGCGCCGCCATCGTGCATGTATATAACGGAATATTTTTTGTCGGAAGAATAGTTTTCTGGAACCCAAATATCGACTGTCCTGTTTGCAACATAAACAGAGGGAAAATTATCAACTCTATAAATTTCACCACCAAAAATCCATAATTGTTCTTGCTCAAGCTTTTCAATTTCTTGTGCATTTACACTTACAACAACAAAAACAATCAAAAAATATATTATGTTGATTTTCATTTTTATAAGTTTTAGGTTACTAAAATACGAATAACATAATATTAGAGTATAGTAAATAATAATAATTAAAGTTATGAACACTACAACGATTTCGTGTTTTTATAGTAGCGTACTGCTGTCGCAAATATCAAAACTAAAAGAAAGTTTATTATAGATTCGTTATGAAGAGTGTGTTAGTTTTTATTAACCAAAATAAACTATATGAAAAAACAAATACAAAACGCAATTTTTTGCTTGTTGTTTTTGACCTCATTAGGTCTCTATGCACAGCAAACGGTTAGCGGAGTTGTTACGGATGGCTCGGGAAGTCCACTTCCCGCAGTCAACGTAGTCGTTAAAGGAACATCAAATGGTGTTTCTACAGACTTTGATGGAAATTATACTATATCCGCCAATAATGGTCAAGTTTTGGTGTTTTCGTCTATTGGGTTTGAAACACAAGAAGCAAACATAGCAGGTGCTACTTAAACGTGACGCTTGTGGAGTCAGCTTCAGAGTTAGATGAGGTGGTCGTTATTGGATACGGTACCACAACGGTAAAAGATGCTACGGGTTCAGTTGCGAGCATTACAGCCGAGGATTTTAACCAAGGAGCTATCGTTTCATCCGACCAATTATTAACAGGAAAAGTTGCTGGTGTGGTGATTACCAATAGCGGTGGAGCTCCCGATGCAGCACCAAATATTAGAATTCGTGGGGGGGCATCCCTTTCTGCGAATAATAGCCCTCTTATTGTGATTGATGGAATTCCCTTAGATGTGGTAAATCCTGCGGGGGTTAATAATCCATTATCGTTAATTAATCCAAATGATATTGCCAGTTTTTCAATTCTAAAAGATGCTTCAGCAACTGCGATTTATGGGGCAAGAGCATCAAACGGGATAATTCTTATTACAACCAAAAAAGGAACGCTTGGAGAAACAAAATACAACTTAAATGTTTCTACTTCAATTAATAAGGTTGGTGATAAAATCGACGACAACACTGGTTCAAATTTCAAATCAAGTTTTACCGTTGATTCAAGCTTAAGTTTGGATACCATTGCAAACGATAACCCTGTATTGATATTTCCAAACAAAATTTATTTTCAAAAACCTGGTGTGTTTGAGATTGTGGTATTTAATATGTTAGGAAGTCAAATTAGAAGAATTTATAGTAATTTTAACAAAGACCAGGTGCTTCATTTAGACTTGCAGAGAGGAATTTATTTAATAAATGTAAAAGAAAGTAAGCATTCTAAAGCATACAAAATGCCTGTGTATTAACACTGCTTTTTTTAAAGAGGCTAAAGCTTAACTTTTAAGCTTCCACATTCACCACTTCCTTAATCTCGGGAGCGTATTTTAGGGCCAAACCCCAGTCCTAGTTTGCGTATTTCCCCCCCCAAAAATGTGTTGGGTTTGCCTACATTTAATTTCTTAAATAATTATAAGACATCAATACGTCAATGAAGGCTTGGCGAATCTCTTTTTCCTTATCGGTCATCTGATTCC
>ERZ802824.402-NODE-402-length-23908-cov-14.997_pt1 | contig 23908 bp, 25 predicted proteins | sample MGYA00345650_ERZ802824 | MGnify/ENA primary metagenome ERZ802824 (study PRJEB30503, sample SAMEA104212361) | marine metagenome | biome: Westerlies Biome; feature: [SRF] surface water layer (ENVO:00010504) within the epipelagic zone...; material: water... | reverse complement strand
ACAAAACTATAAAAAATCTCAATCAGACCGAGACAAAATAACTCCAGACTCTTATGAAAATGAACAATCTTTAATATCTCTGTGTGATATGTATGGTGAGATTGACATAATTCAGTCCGCAAAAGAAAATTTTTCTTACCTTGAGGCAACTCAAAATTTTATGGAAGATCTTGAAGGCTTGGCTGAAAAGCTAATACATAAATCAGGATTAATTTTACATGTTGATTTAGGTGAGGTTCAAGGATTCAAATATCATAATGGAGTTGTTTTTTCGGCGTACGCCGATTCAGCAGGTTATGTGCTTGCAAAAGGTGGAAGATACGATGGTCTCAGAAAACAATCAGATCGCGACAGACCGGCTGTAGGATTTGATCTAGATTTAGTATCAGTTTCTAATTTATAGGAATATAAATATGAATTTAAATATTTCTTTACTCGGTCTTCAGTGGGGTGACGAAGGAAAAGGTAAGGTAGTGGATAACCTGGCAAATGATCTAGATGCCGCCGTAAGGTATCAAGGCGGTCACAACGCCGGTCATACGTTAATAGTGAATGGAAAAAAAATAGTTTTTCATTTATTACCTTCAGCAATATGTCATGAAAATATAAAATGTTTTATAGCCAGAGGAGTTGTTGTAAGTCTAGATGCTTTATTCTCAGAGCTAGCTGAAGCTAATGAAGTTTTGGGAGATATTGAAGACAGACTTATAATAAGTTCAGCTTGCAGCCTTATTCAACCTTATCACATAAAGTTAGATCAACTTAGAGAGCAGTCTACTAATCTTACAAAAATAGGAACTACAGGAAGAGGAATAGGGACATCTTATGAAGATAAAGTCGGAAGAAGATCAGTACGAATTTCAGACCTATATAACGAAAAAAAATTAAATGATAAGTTGATGCAAGCTTTAGATTTTTATAATTCAGTTTTTGAACATTCATTTGGTGCCTCTAAAATCGATCTAAATGAATTGGTAGATTTAAATTTAAAACAAGCTGAACAACTAAAACCTTATGTTGGAAATGTAATAGAAGAAATCAGAGGATTACAAAAATCAAAAAAGAAAATACTCTATGAAGGTGCTCAAGGTGCTTTATTAGATGTAAGCCTTGGAACTTATCCGTATGTAACATCAAGTAACTTAATTGGGGGTGTTCCAGCTGGTGCAGGAATAAGTCCATCTGATATTGATTACACGATAGGAATTACTAAAGCCTATACTACAAGAGTTGGTGAAGGACCGTTTCCTACTGAGTTATTTGATGAGATGGGAACTTACTTAGCTGAAACGGGTGGTGAGGTTGGAGCTACTACTGGAAGACCGAGGAGATGTGGATGGTTAGATGGTTTCCTTCTAAAAAATATGGTTAAAGTCAGTGGTGTAGACGGACTTTGCTTAACTAAGATAGATGTTTTGGACGGCTTAGAAAAAATAAAGATATGTACTGCGTATTCTAGTGAACTTACCGAAGCTGAAATGATAGAAACTATGGATTTAGAGCTTGCAAAGCCAGAATATCTCGAGATGCCAGGCTGGTCTAAACCTACAGCAGGACAAACCTCATATAAAGAGCTCGATGATAATGCTAAATCTTTTGTTGAGAAAATAGAAGAAATTTCAGGGGTTCCTGTTATTATGATTTCAACTGGACCAAAGCGAGAAGATACGATCATCAGAAAAGATATATAAGAAATGCGATACCTCTTTTTACTTATTTTAACCTTTCCTTTTTTAATCCAATCCGCTGACCTGGAGTTCGAAGAAGGCGATGAATTTATCGCAAATAAATTCGAAACCATAGCCTTATTTTTCTATAAGTCAGATGCTACTAGAGTAGACATCGCAAGAGATTTATCCTTCTCTATTCACGACTTTATGACTTATGGCGCAGTAGATCAGAGGGATATTTATAAAATCAAACGAGGCGAAACTTTCATACTAAAAGATAGTTATAGAGATGGTGAAATCTTTGAGGTTAATCTAAAAAGTTCGCGTACTTCCAGAGAAAAATATTTCGTTCTTTCTGAAGATTTAAAGAATTCATCCATCACTCTGGTTACAGAAGAGTCTTAATTTCCATGAAAAGCTATTTCAAAATAGCCGCTATGGGTATTTTGCTTATAGTTTCATTTATCTTGGCTCTATATCTTGCTGTCTTTTTTGATTTTTTTGGTAAGCCCCAAGATAAGGGCCAAATTGAAGAATTTAATGCCCCCTTTTTGAGCCCAATTGACAAAGAATTGAGCGAAAAAACAATCCTATTTGGTGATTTACATGTACATACGACCTATTCCCTCGATGCTTTTATAGGGAATTTGCCTATTCTAGAAGGAGAGGGAACTCATCCAGCTGCAGATGCATGTAACTATGCAAGATTTTGTGCAAATTTAGATTTCTTTTCTATAAATGACCATGCTGAATTTTTAACAAGAAGGGAGTGGACAGACACAATAAAGTCTTTAAGAGACTGTTCAAGAATATCTAATGAGTCGGATGAAACTTCTATCATACCCTTTCTTGGTTGGGAGTGGACTCAGACAAGCTTAGATATAGAGAAACATTATGGACATAAGAACGTAATACTAAAATCTCTTCATGATAATATCCCTGAAAGACCTATTGGAGCACCCGATCATAAGTTTTTTAGGAGCATAGTAGATGCTCCAGCTTATGCATTATTCGGAGCCATGCTTTATGACTATAAAAATACTTCTTATTATTTGAACTATAGGCAAAGACAGTTGCTTATAAAGAACCTTGAATATTGTGACAATTCGACTCACGTAAAAGACCTCCCGCTTGACTGTTTGGAGAGAGCAGAGAGACCTTCTGATTTATATAGAAAATTAGACGAGTGGGGGGTAGATTCTTTAGTTATTCCTCATGGATCTGCTTGGGGAAATACTTCTCCGCCCATGGCAACATGGAAAAATCAATTAAATATCGCAGACCATAGTCCTAGATATCAAAAATTAATAGAAGTTTTTTCAGGTCATGGAAATACAGAAGAATATCGATCCTGGGAAGCTTTCAAGATATTAGATGGAGAATATGTTTGTCCAGCCCCTACAGAAAATTATATTCCTGATTGTTTTCAGGCCGGTGAAATAATCAAAGAAAGATGTAGGATTTCAGCAGGAAGTGAAGAACTATGTAATCAAAGGGCGAAAGAGGCTAGAGATAACTTCACTAAAGCTAATCCTTATGGGCTATTGACCATACCTAATCCAAAGCCAGAAGAATGGTTAGACAGTGGTCAATGCAAAGATTGTTACTTACCAGCTTTTGACTATAGACCAAAATCTTCAGTGCAATATGCTTTAGCTTTAAGAGATTTCTCCATAGGAAAAACTGAACCTTATAGATTTGGTTTTATTGGGTCTAGTGATAATCACTCTTCGAGGCCTGGAACAGGTTATAAGGAAATTGATAGGATAAGAAATACTGATTCTAAATATAAGTCATCAAATCAAGTCATGAATTTGAGTCAACTTTCGCAAGACTATGCTATTCCAAGATCTCAAGAAATTAACTTGGAGCAAATGATTGATAGGATGAAACCAAGTCAGGGAGAAAGAATAGCCTCATTTCTTTACACAGGCGGTTTGATAGCAAGTCATGTATTAGAAAAAAATAGAAACTCTATATGGAATTCTTTAAATAATAGAGAAGTATATGCAACGAGCGGAGAAAGAATTTTATTATGGTTTGATGTGACTAACCACCCATCCGGAGAGTTAATGCCTATGGGCAGTGAATTCTCTATGCAAGAAAATCCAAAGTTCAAAGTAAGAGTATTAGGTTCTCAAAAACAGGCCCCTGGGTGTAGTTCGGAGAATGAGATAACTAAAACATACCTAGACAAGCTATGTAATGGAGAATGTTTCAATCCTACTGACGAGAGGAATAATATCTCCAGAATAGAAATTATAAGAATAAGACCCCAAACCTATTCTGACGAACCTATAGAAACTTTAATTGAAGATACTTGGAAGATTTTTGAATGCGAACCTTCGCAAGAAGGTTGCATAGTAGAGTTTGAAGATCCTAATTTTATCGATGCTAATAGAGAAGTTATCTACTATGTCAGAGCTATTCAAGAACCCTCGCTAGCAATTGGAGCGGCAAATTTAGCTTGTGAATTTGATGATGGTAAGTGTAAGAAAGTTAAACTTTGTGGAGATGCAAAAGGGCAGGGAGAGGGCGATTGTTTATCCGAAAACGAAGAGAGAGCTTGGTCATCTCCTATATTTATTAAATATTCTCAGAGTTAGATTTATACATCTTATCTAATATTGCATTTACATACTTATATCCATCAGCAGCGCCATACTTTTTGGTTAATCTTATGCTTTCTTTAATAACGATCGGGGCATCTGTTTTTGTGTATAACATCTCATAGGCAGCTAATCTCAAAGTATTCCGCTCTATCGGATCAAGGGAAGAAAGTTTTCTTTCCATAAAGCTTGATAGAGAGATATCTATCTTCTCTTTAAATTTCATAACACCTTCAAGAAGGTCCTTATAATGTGGATATCTACTTTGAAGAGATAAATCTTTTAAGAGTTCTTTAATGTCTGAGCCGGAGAGTTCTATCTCATAGAGACTTTGTATTACTTTATCTCTCGATCTTACGGGCGAAGTGTCTTTTTTGGATTTCATGGATCAAGAGAGGGAATCCACCATATTTAATGCAGTTAGTGCAAATTCTTTTCCCTTATTCATTTTGTTTGGGTCAGACCTTTCTTCAGCCTGCTCAATTGTATTAGTAGTTAGGACTCCACATATCACAGGAATGCGGGTCTTAAGCGCAACATCCTGAAGACCTTCAAGACATGAACTGGATATAAAATCAAAATGAGGAGTATCACCTCTTATAATCGCTCCTAACGCAATAACTGACAATATGCCTTCTTTTTCTGCCATAAATTGAGTCGCCAGTGGCAACTCAAATGCTCCTGGTACTTCTTTAAGGTATATATTAGCTTCATCTACGCCTTGGCTTATAAGCTCTTTTTTAGCTTCTTTTAATAAATCTTGAACTATAGAGGGATTCCATGAGGTGAAGACAATTCCGTATTGTCCTTGTTGAGCTTTCATTGATGTATCTTTAATTTTAAGACCTTTCATTATGTTAATTTATAAATTCAGTTATCTCTAAATCAAAGCCTGTGAGAGGGTATTTTAAGGAGGCGCCCAGTAGTCTAATCTTAGTTACACCTAGATCTTTTAATATCTGAGCTCCAACACCAACAATTCTAGTATCTGGACCTTCATTCTTTGTTTTGGGTTTTCTGCCTTTTAGAAATGAAATGTTAGAGAGAAGTTCTTCAGAGCTCTCTGTGTGAGATAAAAGAAGTATTACGCCTTTTCCTTCTTCATCAATTTTTTTCATTGCTTGAGAAAAAGATAATCTACTGCCAAATTTATTAATACCCATAATGTCCTGAAGAGTATTATTCTGTTGAACTCTAACTAACACTTCGTCAGTGCTTTTAATTTTATTCTTTACCAAGGCAATGTGCATATCTCCATTGATGGTATCTTCGTAAGCATGTAAAGAAAATTTACCATACTCAGACTCAATATCCGTTTTATCAACTAGCTTGATGCTCTTTTCGCTGATATTCCTATAATGAATGAGATCGGCAATTGTTCCAATTTTCAGGTTATGTTTTTCTGCAAACACCTCTAAGTCAGCTCTCCTTGCCATAGTCCCATCATCATTCATAATCTCTACAATTACAGCAGATGGATCTAACCCAGCTAATTTAGCAAGATCTGTACCAGCTTCTGTGTGACCTGCTCTTGTCAGAACACCACCTTCCTGAGCTTTAATTGGAAAAACATGTCCAGGCTGGACTATATCATCGGCTTTGGCTTTTTTATTTACAGCAGCTTTTATTGTTGTTGCTCTATCTGCAGCTGATATACCAGTTGTTACACCTTCTGCAGCTTCAATAGAAGTAGTAAAGGCAGTCCCTAATTCTGTACCATTATTTTTTACCATTTGTTCAAGACCTAGTCTTTTACATCTGTCCTCATTGATTGCTAAACAAATTAAACCTCTCGCATGGATTGCCATGAAGTTGATTGCATCTGCATCAACCTTTTCTGCAGCAAGTACCAGATCGCCTTCATTCTCTCTATCTTCGTCATCCATAAGAATAACCATCTTCCCCAAAGAGATGTCTTCAATAATTTCTTGTATGCTATTTAGCTTCATTATTCTTATTTTGGGGTAAGCGTAATCTTCAAATCTTCGCCTAAATTTTCCATATCCCCAATTGTGAAACCTATTGTACTCAGTTTTTGATTGTTCTGACCGAATTTAGAAAAGGTATTTCTATCCTTCCCCAGCAGTTTTGGTGCATGATAAAGGATTAATTCATCAATCAATTCTTGGGCCAGAAGCGCGTCTAGAAGTATTGATCCCGACTCAACCATAAGAGTATTGATAGATTTTTCTTCCGCCAAGTAACTCATTATGTTATTCAAATCCGCCAAATCATTTTTTGACATAATACAAATTTCACTACTTTTGGATTTAATCTTTGAATGTTTAGTTGTGAACACTAGTGTCTCTGCTTTCGAGGAAAAAATATTCTCCTCCCCATTTAGGTAATTATTTCTATCAATCACTACCCTAAGTGGTTGTTTTACATCGTTGATGTCATATCCCGAGTCTCTGGAAGTAAGAGAAGGATTATCTTTCAAAATAGTTCCTGTTCCTGTCAAGATAGCTTCATTAGAAGCTCTAAGTTTATGGACATCTTTCCGGGATATCTCAGAAGTAATCCATTTACTCTTACCAGAATTTAAAGCTATCCCTCCGTCAAGACCAACTGCCATTTTAGCTGTTATAAATGGTCTATTTTTTTCTAACCTAGAAAAGAATCCTCTGTTGAGTTCACGTGCTTCATCTCTTAGAAGACCTTCAATAATTTCTATATCTTTTTCTTTTTTTGCAAACCCATCCTGTGAAATATCTTCAGAGGCAATATAAACTTTCTTAATTCCATATCGTTTTATAGATTCAGAACAGGGCGGAGTTCTTCCTGTAGTAGAGCAAGGCTCTAATGTTACAAACATTTCAGAATTCTCTAGAGCTGATTCTGCACTTGAGCCTAGATTTTCAAAAACATTCTGAATAGCATTGACTTCTGCATGTCCTTCTCCAGCTTTTTGATGCCATCCTCTGCCGATGACTTTGTTATCCAGAGTAATAACACAACCCACCATCGGATTAGGTCTCGTAGTTAAAAGACCTTTTTTAGCGAGAGATAGAGCTTCGCGCATGTGCTCTGATGGGGACGTCATAATTAATCGCTAGTTAATTTCTCAACCTCTTCTGAAAATTCATTGATGTCTTCAAATCTTCTGTATACAGAAGCAAACCTTATGAAGGCAACTTCATCTATTTTTCTAAGGTTTTGCATTACAACTTCTCCGATTAGTCTCGAGGGTATTTCTCTTTCCCCGGAAGATCGAATATCTTTCTTTATATCTTCGATAAGAGTTTCTATCTCTTCTTCTCCAACAGGTCTTTTCTCTAAAGATCTATAAAGACCTTCCCTCAATTTGTGCTCATCAAAGGGTTCTCTGGAATTGTTTTTTTGTTTAATCACTCGTGGCATTAAAAGCTCTGCAGTTTCAAATGTTGTAAATCTCTCATTACATGAAGGACATTCTCGCCTTCTTCTGATTTGCTGACCTTCAGCTATCAGTCTGGAGTCGATTACTTTTGTATCAGAGAAGCCACAGTAGGGGCAGTGCATAATTCAGCGGAGTAAACTGGATAACTAGAACAAAGCCCGATAACCTTGCCCTTAACGTCGTTAATTAAAATTTGGTTATTAATATCTTCCAAGATATCACAAATCCAGTTTGCAACTAATGTTACCTCTGGCTCCTTGAAGCCTCTTGTTGTTGCAGCTGGTGTTCCTATTCTTAGACCACTCGTTACAAATGGTGATTGTGGATCATTAGGAACAGCATTTTTGTTAACTGTAATATTAGCTGTTCCAAGGGCTGCATCAGCATCTTTTCCGGTCAAACCCTTTTCAACTAGATCAACAAGGAACATATGATTTTCTGTCCCGTTAGAGACAATATTTATGCCTCTTTCCATGAACGTAGCGGCCATTTGTTTTGCATTTGCCTTCACTTGCTTCTGATAATCTTTAAAAGCTGGATCTAGCGCTTCTTTGAAGCACAATGCTTTAGCAGCAATTACATGCATCAAAGGTCCACCTTGCGTACCAGGGAAGATGGCTGAGTTAAGTTTTTTATGTATTTCTTCATTATCTTTAGCAAGAATTAATCCGCCTCTCGGACCTCTTAATGTTTTATGTGTTGTGGTTGTTACAACATCTGCATGGGGTATGGGAGAGGGATATTCCTTGGCAGCCACTAAACCAGAGACATGTGCCATATCAACCAAAAGGTAAGCATTGACTGAATCAGCAATCTCTCTAAATTTTGCCCAATCAACAATTCCAGAATAGGCTGAGAAGCCAGCTATAATTAGCTTCGGATTATGCTCTCTAGCAAGATCTTCCACTTCTTGGTAATTAAGTTCACCAGTTTTTGGATCCAGTCCATATTGAAATGAATTATATGTCTTCCCAGAAAAATTTACTTTTGCACCGTGAGTAAGGTGTCCACCATGATCTAAGCTCATTCCAAGGATAGTGTCTCCAGCATCACATAGAGCTAGAAAGACAGCGGAGTTAGCACTCGCACCAGAATGAGGTTGAACATTTGCATAAGCAGCTCCATAAAGTTCCTTGGCTCTTTCTATTGCGAGGGATTCTGCAACATCAACATTTTCGCAGCCACCGTAATATCTTTTTCCAGGATACCCTTCTGCATATTTGTTTGTCAGCACAGACCCTTGGATTTCTAGAATTCCTTTTGAAGTGTAGTTTTCTGATGCAATTAATTCTATGTGCTCTTCTTGACGAACGGACTCTTTAGATATGGATTGCCATAACTCGGGATCAAATTCTTCTAAACCTTTATCTGTAATAAACATATATTGTTAAATAGTTAAGGGCGCAATTTGATTATACAGAATATCACTTAACATCTCTTAATTAAGTTCATGCTTTATTGGTCTTGACGGGTGATTTTCTTCCTTTATTAACTTCAGAGCAAATTTTGCAAACTCTTCCATCACAACCTCTGGCGGTACAATACTCTCGTCCATAAAATATAATTTGTAAATGAAGTTTATTCCAATCCTCAATAGGAAATCCTTTCTTAAGATCTCTTTCAGTTTGCTTCACATTTTTGCCTCTCGAAAGTCTCCATCTTTGAGCTAATCTGTGGATATGTGTATCTACAGGAAATGCTGGGTGATTGAATCCCTGACTCATAACAACAGAAGCAGTTTTATGACCTACGCCAGGTAAAGCCTCCAAAGCTTCAAAGCTCTCAGGGACTTGCCCCTCATACTTTTCGCACAAAATTTTACTCAATTCTGCTATTGCTTTAGATTTTTTAGGAGATAAACCGCAAGGTCTGATTATTTTTCTTATTTCATCTGGATCAACCAAGGCCATATCAAATGGGTTATTGGCTAATGAGAAGAGTTCAGGCGTCACTTGGTTAACTCTTACATCAGTACATTGTGCCGATAATAAAACGGCAATTAAGAGTGTATAAATAGAATCGTGATCAAGGGGAATAGGAGTTTCCGGATAGAGCCTCTGAAGCTCCTTACTAATATAAATAAATCTTTGTTCTTTCTTCAAAACTTATTTCTTCTTTAATTTACTTAGTATACTTGTTTAATGTTTGATGGAAGAGTCAAAAAGATTATAGATTTTTTAAAAGAAAAGTTCACAGAGGAAACTGAATCTACTAGAACCATGCTCAAAATTTACTCTGATTATGTTAAGGGTGAAGCTAATGATGAAGACATAGAAAAAGCTAATAAACAACTAAATGAAATACTTAAAGATTTAAGTTTTGGTCTAATGGCAGTCATTCCTTTTGCACCTATAACAATTCCTATGATTGCTAAATTTGCGAAGAAGCATAATATTGACCTTCTTCCTGAATGGTTCAAGGATTCTCTAAAGTAGAATCTAATTTATTTTTTGTTTGTGACAAAGAAGAGATAAACACCAGATAAAGCACTTATTAAGGCCAGAATTGAAAATATTTTTAAGAAAATATTTCCTATATCATCTCTCTCATTCCAGTCCATGATATGGACACCCCACATAAAGTCCCAAATTCTCCATTGATTAGACCTGATTGCGACAATTTCTTCTGTGTATGGATCCACATATACATTTATTTCTTCTTTTGCATCGTTAAGTGCTTCAATTTTATATAGAGGCAATGATCTGCCTCTATATTCTGAACCAGGTTTATTTTCGGTTATTTCTGTAACTGAACTTGGCTTTAAAAAGGTTTTGTTTTCGACCAAAGATAAAGCTTGTTGTGGTTCAATCTTTTGGGTCTTTGGCACCTCCTTTACAGCTACAGTTTTTAAGTATTGACTCCCTCTTACTTCTTCGATTTTATTAAAAGAAAAATAAATACCTGATATGGTCCATAAGAGAAGTTGAACCGAAATAGCCAAGCTCAGATATTTATGTATCTTTCTGGGGGAACCTTTCAAACTAACTTTTATATAGCCTTTTGTAGTTTGGAGGCGACAATTTCTTCAGCCTCAGCCATTATTCTATCTATCAATTCTTTTACTGTTGGGATATCAGACACCAATCCAGCTACCATGCCACAAGACCAAGCCCCTGCTTCTGGCTCTCCATCCATCATAACTTTTGGGTAAACTCCAGCTACTTCATCGATAATATCTTCAAATTTAAGTTCATCTCCATAAGCCTTTTCTTTGGCCATCAGGCTTTCTACAGCTGGATTATTTAACACTCTTTCTGTGTTTGTGAGAGATCTCATGATTAGTCTTGTATCTAACTCACTGGCATTAACAATAGCTTCTTTAACATTCTGATGAACAGGAGCATCTTGAGTAGCAATGAAACGCGTCCCCATGTTCATGCCTTCAGCACCCAAGGCCATTGCAGCTATAAGACTTCTGGCATCAGCCATTCCTCCAGAGGCAACAAAGGGTATATCGAGTTCGTCAGCTGCCCTTGGCAGTAGTATAAAATTCGGAATATCATCTTCACCAGGATGACCTCCACATTCAAAGCCGTCGACTGATACAGCATCACAGCCTATGTCTTGAGCTTTAATAGAATGTCTTACTGATGTGCACTTGTGAATAACCTTGATACCTGCGTCTTTCATAGCTGGCATATATACGGCAGGATTCCTACCGGCTGTTTCAACAACCTTCACACCATTATTAATGATAACTTCAATTAGTCCTGGGTAATCTGGAGGCGTCAACGAAGGTAAGAAAGTTAAGTTCACTCCAAAAGGTTTATCTGTGAGTTCTTGGCATTTTTTTATTTCTGCATCAAGTTTTTCAGGTGTACCTTGAGTAAGACCTGTAATAATTCCAAGGCCACCTGCATTTGATACTGCTGCAGCAAGTTCTGCAAATCCTACATAGTGCATTCCACCTTGGATGATGGGATGTTCTATCCCAAATAGTTCAGTTATTTGTGTTTTCATTTCTCCTCCATAAATTTAGGAAACTTAGTATATAGATTGATTCATTTAATGTGTCATTTGTTTCCAGAGATATCGCAGGGCAATTAATGCTGGGATGTAATACCCACAAAGAAAAATAACGATGAATGCAGCATCACTTATCGGATCTCTAAAAAACCAAAAAGCTGGCCCATCAATTAAGTCGGTAAAAAACCTAATAAAAATTAGTATGAATAGCATAGGAGCACTTTTTAGAAAGTAAGCAATAATAAATGCAAAGCCCACGGCAAGGTTTCTGGCGGTATAAATCCAATCTCCCAGAATAGTTGATGATGCATTAATGTCTCCTAAAAATGATGGATCAGTTAATGCCCAATATGGCCCCAAAAACATAGGCCATACTTCCATGAAAAGAATTATAGTTAACCACCAAGGTATAGGAGTTTTTTTGGATAGTTGATTCATTCGTATAAAAAATTCTCACAAATATAATTTAAGTTATTTTTTGATCAATTAGACCAATAAATATATTCATCACCTTCTTCATAAATTTGACCATCATACTTGTCGATCAAAATAGGTGCCTCATAAGCTGAAGGGAATAGAGGGTCTTTTTGTTCAGAGTTGAATTCACTTAAAAGCTCTTCAATTATACGAGCCTCTTCAGTATGTTGTTCAATAAGATTTGTCTGTTCTAAAGGATCTACAGAAGTATCAAACAACCATCGAAAATTTTCTTTTTTACTAATTATATATTTCCATTTGCCATGTAAGACAGATTGATGATTTCCTGACCGCCAGAAAAGCGTTTCGTGAGGCTCATTAGAATTTTCATTTTTTATAAATGGCATTAAGTTCACACCATCTATCTTACTTTCCTTTGATATTTCGGCTTTTGCTGCCGCAGCAATTGTAGGAAAGATATCAAAGTGATGAATTGCACTATCCGATATTTGATTGGGATTTATCTCATCAGGCCAACTAGCTATAAAAGGCACTCTTATGCCGCCTTCAAAAAAGCTAATCTTCCAACCTCTGTAAGGTTTATTAACATCTTCTAGCTCAATGTAGTTAGCTCCTCCATTATCACTTGTAAATATGATTAACGTTTTTCCATAAATATCTAGTTCTTTTAATTTTTTGACAATCAATCCAACACTTCTATCTAGGGCAGCTATCATTCCTGAGTAAACTTGCAGATTATGCCCTGTCATATGGCTCATCTCCTCGACATCACTTCTTAAGGCCTGGAGAGGATTGTGGATCGCCCAATGACTTAGATATAGGAAAAAAGGTCTATTTTTGTTTTTATCAATGACTTTTAGAGCCTCTTGTGTGTAATAGTCTGTTACGTATCCTTCTGGTTTAAAAAGATCTCCCCCATTGAATTTTGCTGCATACTGACCTGAGCTCCAAACCATTTTATCTATAGAAGTATCGAATTTCGCATTAACGACATCAGGATGATCTTGTGGTAAATAATAGCCACCCTGTAATGCCAACGAATCATGAAATCCCTGGCTTTGAGGATCCATGCCATACGCATGACCTAGATGCCATTTTCCAATATGGGCTGTATAATATCCTGAATCTTGCAAGATCTCGGCAATTGTTGTCTGCTCACTTGGCATACCCTGCTCTAAAAAAGGTGGCAGGTTTGATGCTATCTCTCTATCAATTCTTCCTCGTAAAGCCGAATCATCTTCTTGTACAAGCCAATTTAGTACTGTTCTTCCAGCATCAGGAACAGGTGTAAATTCAAAGCCAAATCTTGTTGGATATTTTCCAGTCATGATGGAAGCTCTTGATGGAGCACATGTTGCATTAGCGGCATAGCCTCTGGAAAACCATATTCCACTTTCGGCTAGTGAATCTATATGCGGAGTTTGAAGAGTTCCATCAGCTGCCCCACCATTATGAAGCGAAATATCGTTGTATCCCATATCATCAGCCAAAATTAAAATAATGTTTGGCCTTGTGTCATCGATATTAAGATTTTGGGAGGGACCTTCTGCCCAACTAGTAGGTATATTTTCTTGCACTGGATTAATCAAGTTCATTACTTTTGGCATCATCCAAACTATTACGTTTACCTTATATTCCCAAAGGAGAAGTCCTGAAACTAATATTATCAACAATGAATAGAAAAGCTTTCTCATGATTTGGTTCTACTTAACCTTTTCTCTAGTTGATAGTATTAAAAATATTATTAAGAGAAAAACTACATAAGGAGCCCCTGTAGCTCCGGGTGTCATGCCAGATGTATAGATACCACCATCTACAACAGATTTCTCCATAAAAGGATATACAAAAAGTCTAACTGACCATTCAGTTAACCAAAATATAAACATCAAAGGAATTAATGATTTATATCTTAAAATTACTACCCAAGACATCCCACAGAAAATTAATTGAGCCAAGCCCCACAAAGAGAAAAACATGTAAATTAGCGGCATTGGATCCGGATCACCTGATAAAACAATAAAGTTTGCAATATCGTGCATTCCATATTGCTCAAAAAACATATGAATGACTGATCTCCAAGTCATGAGGCACACAAATGCAACAAAGAACCACAGAGCAAGTCTACTTCCTCGATATGTATTGTCTGCAGTAGAGGGCAGCAGATTTAGATTGAACATATTTAGAGTTTCAGTGCCCCTAGTTCTGAGCAAGTTTGATTAAACTCTTTAATTGTGTCTTGGATAATTTCTTCAGCTGACTTTACGCCGTCTATTAATCCTACCGATTGTCCTGAAAGTGCTGGTGCCGCGTTCATATCACCACCAAAATATAAATCTTGTATTTTACCCATTGCTGACATATCCATTTCTCCAGCTTCCAAAATCTCTTTCGTGAACTCCGTTCTTAGTGCTCTAATTACGGGCTTGGAAGTTTTATTTAATATCCAGGTTCCATTGAGGGAAGAGTCAAAGATATAATTTTTAAAATTATCATGTACTGGACTTTCTTTACTGGAAACAAATCGTGTTCCCATTTGAATTCCTTCAGCTCCTACAGCAAAAGCTGCTGCCATACCGGCACCATCTGCAATTCCACCTGCTGCTATTATTGGTAAATCTATTTTTTTTCTGATCGCTTGTATTAAAACGAAAAGACCAACTTCCTCTGGACTCTTAAATCCTCCCCCTTCAGTTCCTTCCACCACAAGTCCATCAACACCACAATCTGCTGCTTTGATTGCCCCCTCAACACTTGGCACTGCATGATAGACAGTGATGCCTGCATACTTGAGTATGTCTATATACTTAGAGGGATCACCAGCTGAAGTCGTTACAAACTTCACTCCGTGTTGAACACAAAACTCTACCATGCTCTCATCTCTTAAGAAGAGGAGCGGTAGATTGACTCCAAAAGGTTTATCGGTCAGTTCTGACATTTTTTCTATTTCTGCTTTGCAGTTATCAACTTCACCAGAAGAAGTTTCAATTACTCCGAAGCCTCCCGCATTGCAAACTGCAGAAGCTAATTGACTTCTTGCAATCCAACCCATTGGCGCTTGAATTATTGGATATTTTGACCCTGTATGTTCTGTTACTCTGTTCATTAGTTTTCCTTAATAAAGTTGATTAATAATTCTGAAAGCTCTTTTGGCCTTGTCCATTGATAAAAATGACCACCTCCAATTTGAGGAGCACTTTTTGCATTTGGGCACATTTCTAATACATCCTTTTCAATTCCATTTGTAACAGGATCATCTCCTGCGAAGACACTAAGAAAAGGTTTATCCCAGGAAGAGAAAAACTCTCTCGCTTTTCTTTGCTCCTCTAAGGATTCATCAGGAATTGTCGGTACATGGCTTGGCATGGCTCTTGGTCCCATTTTATAACTTGGGTCGGGAAAAGGTGCTTCATAGGCCTTGGCTATGTAAGATTTGAAAGGTGATGCACTATATTTTCCTAATAAGATAAAAATATAATTTAACGCCAGTGAAACTAAAGATCTTTTATCCATTTGCATCGATTGTATAAATCCTATTGGTAAATCCTCCGTATCCCAACAAAATTTTTGCCAGTACATAAATTTGAGTCCTGGATGAGTTTTGCCACTATCCATTTGGCGTATTTGTTTTGACATAGAAAGGGGGTGGAGTTTTATATTACTTTCTCTAAATGCTTTTATTTCCTCAATAACTTCTTTAGATACTTCTGGATTATAAGGAAGGCCAGTATTACCCATTGAGACTTTCAAGAATCTATCAGGTTCACGAGCAACTATCCTTAATCCAATCAAACCTCCCCAGTCCTGACCAAAAAAAGTTAGGTTTTGAAAATTATTCGCATTCAACCAATCCACCATCCAATCAACTTGATTTTGGTAGCTGTAGTCTTCTCTAGCAGCAGGTTTATCAGATTTTCCATAACCTGGTAAGTCAGGTGCGATAACTCTTATTCCTGCTTCCGTTAAGAAAGGTATCATCTTTGAGTAAAGGTAGCACCAAACTGGCTGACCATGCATCGCCAATAAAATAGGTCCTTCTTTTGGTCCTTCATCTATATGATGTATTCGCAGATCTGAACCATCATTAGTTTTTATATTTGTGTAATGCGGTTTGTATGGAAAATCAGTTATCTTTTCAAATCTCTCATCAGGAGTTCTTAATATTTTCATATTTATTTTTCTTTCAATAATAAATTTTCACAGCCTGTTCCCTCAAATAGATCTAGTAACCTTTTTTGATCAATCTCAGTTAAAGAATAAAATTCTTGGTTGATCCATTGGAGACACTTGCCTTGATAATTAAAAGTTTTTTGACTCCATACAGACCCGTCTATTTCTGTTTCCCAAGTCTCATTACCATTTTTTAAAGCCTCATTATTTGCTAAAAGTGCTGGCACATATACATGTCCTATTTCTTTTAATAAAGACAACATACTTTCTGGAAGTGAGTCAAAAGTCTCCCATGCATTTTTTTCTAGATTGATACCTGATAGATCTTCCATACTATTTATCCACGCTACAGTTCTTAGAGATTCTTCGTGTGCAATTTTTCTAGAAGTTGGATCTAAACCTATTAACTGAGTAAGTTGACCATATATTGCAAAGTCTGCTGAGCTTGGCCTTTGTCCAAATAGAAAAGGTAAACTACTCAAATGATTCTCCATGATACCTAGAAACCGTTTATAACTGCTCTCTATGATTGGGGCAGTTATTTCATTTGAACCTACTACCCAAAGCCTTTCTATTTGTCTTGAACCAATTCCTTCCTTAAAGATTTTCCAAAGATCTTCTTTGAGATCTACTTTATGATTCAATGGCAGGATAGATGAAGCATTATCGGCATCCTCATCGAAGTGCCAACGGTAATGAAACATGTATTTGGTCACCCACTCATCTCCAAAATCCTCTAGTAGATAATTTAGGAAACAAAGGGCTGGATCTTCCGGTATAACACTCCTTCCTTCAAATTCTTTTTCAAGTCTTCTGATAATAGGAGTTGAGTCAGTCACAGTCTGAAGATGACCCTTTTCATCTCTCATTAGGAATGTAGGAAGAAGAACAGGCTTGGGAGGATCTATACCAAGTTCCTCGAATGCACCCCCACTTTCTAAAAGTTCTCCAGGATTACCCCAGATCATTTCATAAGGTATGTGTCTATATCTTAATAGTGCAAGCATCTTTCTTGTATAAGGAGATGGTGGAGCACCAATAAGGATAACTTTTTCTTTAGATAACACCTTAAGATTCCTTATATATTCTCTACAGAAGTTTCGATATTTAACTGTCCTTCTAGGCCTGCAACTCTGTGCTGTGCACTTTGTATGTAATCAGGATCTGAAATCATTTCCAACATAGCCTTTCTGGACGGGTACATAGCTATGGCTACTTTGTCCCATAAATCTTCAACTTCGCCCAGCATTAGCCTATCAACATTACCTCCAAAAATTGGTTTCCCGCCAACTTTAGCTAAGTGCCCAACAACTTCCTCGCCATAAATGGCATATGCCTCTTCACCTGAAAGGTCTGTTTCTCTTTTATCTGGATATTGCGCCTTTTGTTTAAATTTAAGAAGATTCACCATAAAAATTGGTTTATCTTCTTCTTGATCATTGAACCCTTTAAGTTGTTCTTCATTGGGCATAACTGCATTTTTAACTTCCATAAACTTCTCCAAGTTTTACAACATATTTTATGTCATTAGTAAGGTTTTAAATATAAACAAAATAAGGTAACTTGAACATATGAAAAATAAACAAGTAATTATCAATAGTCTTCCTGAAGGTAAATTAACTGAGAGTAATTACAGGCTAGTTGAGTCTGAAATACCCGAAATTTCTTCTGATGAGGTTTTAGTTAAAACAATATCTTTTGCGATAACTGCTGGCACTCGTGCAGGTCTCCAAGGTAGCGCTAGTTACGCAGGAGCCCCGACTACAGGAATTGTTATGAACTGCACAGGCATTGGAGAAATTGTAAAGAGTAATTCAGAAGAATATCCAATCGGTAAAAATGTACTTACTCAAACAGGTTGGCAAGAGTATTCGGCCCAAAATATTCAGTCTTTGACTCTTCTTAGAGATACTGTCGCACCTTCTTTATATTTGGGCCCTTTAGGTATCAATGGATTGACTGCATACTTCGGTCTTCTTGAAATCGGACAGCCACAAGAAGGGGAGACTGTTATGATCTCAGCAGCCGCAGGATCTGTTGGACATATGGTGGGACAAATTGCCAAGATCAAAGGCTGCAGTGTCATTGGAGTTTGTGGAAGTGATGATAAATGTGAAAAACTTATTAATGATTTAGGTTTTGATGCTGCTGTAAATTATAAAGACGCTAATTTCAGACAAAATTTAAAGGAAGCAACTCCTAATGGAGTAGATGTTTATTTTGATAATACTGGTGGCATGATTTTAGGTTCGGCATTATTTAGATTAAATTCGGGTGGCAGAATAGCTTGCTGTGGAGTTGTCTCGCAATATGACACTAGTACACCAGAACCGGGACCAAGAGGGATACCGGGTCTACTGGTAAATAAAAGTATCAGAATGCAAGGATTTCTCGTATTCGATTTTGCAGACAAATACGAAGAAGCCACGAATGATTTGATTGGATGGATTGATTCGGGCCAACTCAAAGTACTTACTGATGAGCTTGAAGGCTTAGAAAAGGCTCCGCAAGGTTTCGTAGATTTGTTAGCTGGTGGGAATATCGGCACGAGGATAGTTAATATTTAAAGATTATGAATTCGGCAGATGCTTTATTAAAGACTTTAATTGCTAATGGGCTCGAGGTTGTTTTTGCCAATCCAGGCACTTCAGAGATGCACTTAGTTGCTGCGATAGATCATCATCCAGAAATAAGACCAGTTTTGGGTCTTTTTGAAGGTGTTGTTTCAGGTGCTGCAGATGGCTATGCAAGGATGTCGGGTAAGGCAGCTGCAAATTTACTACATTTAGGCCCCGGATTAGGAAATGCATTTGCGAATATTCACAATGCAAAAAAAGCCAGAACTCCTATGTTAAATATTGTGGGAGATCATGCTACCTATCACCTTAAATATGATGCACCTTTGACCTCTGATCTAGATGGTCTTGCTAAAGCCAGTTCAGATTGGGTAGGTAGAAGTAAGTCTCCAGATGACTTATCAGATCTCGGAGCAAAAGCCTGGCAGGCTGCTCATAAATATCCAGGTCAAATCGCAACTATGCTTGTGCCAGCCGATTCAGCTTGGGGTGAGACTGAGAAATTAGGTAAAGAACTTGTTAGCGAAGGCCCCTTAGATATAGATAATTCTCTTCTTACCGATGCATATAATGTTTTGTCTTCAGAAAAAAACACCATGTTGTTTATAGGAGGAGATTGTCTAGATGAGGAATCTGTAACTTTAGCTGGAAAAATTGCTACAAAAACTGGATGTCGTTTAGCTACAGATACTTTCGTTATAAGACACAGGAGAGGAACCGGATTGACTAAGGTAGAGCCAATTCCTTATTTTGCTGAAATGGCTGAGGAACATTTAAGGGGTGTTGAATCTATTGTTTTTATAGGAACTAAGCCACCAGTATCTTTTTTTGCTTACCCAGGAAAGAAAAGCTATCTGTCTCCAGAGAATGCTGAACTTATAGAATTAGCAACGCCTTATCAAGATGGAAAATCTGCACTTTATCAATTAAGTGAAATGTTAAAGACTGATAAGATTGATAAATCATTAATTCCTGACGGAATTATAGATGCACCATCAAATGGTGAGCTGAATGCATCAAACCTTGGCCCTTTATTTGCAAGCTTACTTCCGGAAGATGCCGTTGTTTGTGACGAAGCAGCGACATCTGGATTTTTTGTTACTCCACATGCCTGGAATTCGAAGCCACTTGATTGGTTGGCTTTAACTGGAGGATCAATAGGGCAAGGACTTCCCTTGGCAACCGGTGCAGCAATCGCTGTTCCTGAGAGGCCTGTCATTTGTCTCCATGGCGATGGAGGAGCAATGTATACAGTTCAGTCTCTATGGACGCAAGCCAGAGAAGGACTAAATATTACAAATGTTATTTTTTCAAATAAAGCTTACGCAATTCTTCAGGTTGAGTTAGAAAGAGTAGGTGCATTGGAAACGGGCGATAGGGCAAAATCAATGTTCTCTCTTGATAATCCAGAAATTAATTGGGTTTCTTTATCCAAATCCATGGGTGTTCCTGCAAATCGTACGACCACTGTGGAACAATTTTCAAAGGCATTTTCAGACGGCTTAAATTCTGAAGGACCAAGCTTAATAGAAGTTATAATTTAAAATAAGGTAAGGTAAGGGATGAATCTCAATTTTTCAGAAGAAGAACTATCATTTCAAGAGGAAGTTAAAGATTTCCTCCGTAAAGAGCTTAAGCCTGAATTAGTAACTACGTCCAGAAAGACATCTGCAGTTTTTACTGAAAAGGAAGTTGCTATGGAATGGCAAGCCATACTCGCTAAAAAAGGATGGCTTGTTCCATCTTGGCCGGAAGAATATGGAGGCACCAATTGGACTCAAGCTCAAAAATATATTTTTTCATCGGAATGTGCAAAAGCTGGGGCTCCCAATTTGATACCAATGGGCTTAGCAATGATTGGACCACTGCTATTAGGTCGAGGAACTAAAGAGCAAAAAGACTACTATATACCCAGAATTATTAATGGAGATGATTACTGGTGTCAGGGTTATAGCGAGCCAGGTGCAGGTTCAGATCTCGCTAGCTTGCAATGTAAAGCAGACAGACAAGGCGATAAGTACATCATTAATGGAACAAAAATATGGACTACTCATGCTCACCTTGCAAACAAGATATTTTGTCTGGTTAGGACTGATAATTCAGGTAAAAATCAAGAAGGAATTACATTTTTGATGATGGATATGCATCAGCCGGGAGTCAAAGTTGAACCGCTTTTAACTATGGCTAAGGATCATGATTTTAATCAGGTCGTTTTTACAGATGCTGTAGCTCAAGTCAAAGACAGGATAGGAGAAGAAAACGAAGGTTGGGCAGTTGCAAAATACTTATTAGAGTTTGAAAGAAGTGGTGGGGTAGGTGGCTCGAAAAGCTTATCTGACATAGAATTTATCAAAAAGTTGGTCCAAAAAATATCTTCCCAACATCTAGATGAAAGTTTTTTGGAAATTTACTTAACTAAAATCACTGAGTTAGAAATTAAAGCTAAAGCTATCCAATACACTTCTTTAAGAATATTAAGTTCTTTAGGGAAGGGAGATAGTCCTGGGCCGGAGTCTTCTATGATGAAGACATTAGTAACAGACCTTGAGCAAGAAATTTCTGAGCTTACTTTAGAGGTTATAGGTTATTACGGAATTCCTTTTCAAGATACAACTTATGGCAGCAATGAACCACCAATTGGCGATGAGGATTACAGACCTATAGCTGGCAAATATCAGAATCTTAGAGCGACTACTATTTACGGAGGGAGCAATGAGATACAGAGAAATATAATGGCCAAGGCTGTTTTAGGCTTATAGTTATGAAGTTATTAATAAGAATTATTATCTCGTCATTAATTCTTGGAATTACTTCTTGGGTAATTATCCAATTACCTTCAGTTCAAGATAGAATATTGGTAGCGGCTTTCTCAGCTCTTGGCTCAGGATCGAATAATTTACCTAAAGAAGACGCCTTAAGTGCTGCTGTTTGTGGTTCAAGATCACCATTACCAAGTCCAGGAAGAGCAGAGACATGCATTCTGATTTCTGCTGGTGAAGATCTATTTGTAGTAGATATAGGTGATGGTAGTAACGATAACCTTAGAAATTGGAATATTAATTTTAGAAATATCGAGGCAGTTTTAATCACACATTTACATTCAGATCACATTTCTGATTTGCCTGGCCTCCATCAGAATGCGTGGGTTGTAGGTGAACGTAGCTCAAAGTTAAAAGTTTTTGGTCCTGAAGGCGTTGATCAATTCACCCAAGGAATAGAAATGGCTTATGCGCATGATTATGTATTTCGTAATGAGCATCACGGTGACGCAATAGCGCCTTTGGAATACGCAGGTTTTGACACCAGTGTAATAGATCTCAATAACCCAGTAATATTTGATAATGGTGAATTGAAAATAACAGCATTTAGGGTTGTTCATGAACCAATAGAGCCTGCTCTAGGATTTAAATTTGAATACAAAGGAAGATCTATAGTAATCACGGGAGACACCTCTTACACTCAAAGTGTCATTGATAATTCAATGAATGCTGATGTCTTGTTTCATGAAGCCCAAGCTAATCATATGCTAGCGGTTATGGAAAAGTCATTGAGGAGCAGCGGTGCGGAGTTATTGGCAACCGTATTGGATGACATAACTACTTATCACACTACGTTAGTAGAAGCAGCGGAGATAGCTAATGAGGCTAATGTTAAAAAATTATTTTTTTACCATCTAACGCCAGCACCAAGAAATTATATTCAAGAAATTATGTTTGTAAGGGGAGTGGATCAGGTTCGCAAAGAGTGGACTCTTGTAGAAGATGGAACCCTAGTAATATTACCTGTCGGCTCTGAAGAGATAATCGTCACAAATATGTAAGTTGGTGCCTTTAATATAACTTGATTATTGAGTTTCAGTAACCTAACATCACGTTCCCGGTTTTTATAAAAAAGGAGAATATATGCGTAATGCAGTAATTGTTGATAGTGTTAGAACAGGACTTGCGAAGTCATTTCGTGGTGGTTTTAATAACACTCGTGCAGATAATATGACAGCTCATGTTGTGAATGCACTTTTAGAAAGGAATCCTAAAGTCGATGCCTCTATGGTTGAAGATATTATTTTAGGTTGTGGTAATCCAGAGGGAGCTCAAGGGCATAACATCGCAAGAAATGTTGCAGTATTATCAGATCTACCTATTCAAACAGGTGGAGTAACGATTAATCGTTATTGTTCTTCAGGCTTAAACTCGATTGCAATGGCAGCAACACAAATCCAAAGTGGATTTTATGACTGCATTATTGCAGGTGGAGTAGAGTCTATAAGCACTTCTCAGGGACATACAAACATGCATATGTACGTAAATGATAAATTAGCTGAGGAAGTTCCAGGAATATATCACGCTATGGGAACTACAGCTGAAGCTGTTGCCGATAGATACAATGTTTCAAGGGAAGCTCAAGATGAATATGCTTTATCAAGCCAGCAAAGATGTGCTGCTGCACAAGATGCAGGACTCTATGATGATGAGATTATTCCTATGGATACAAAAATGATCTTAAAGAATAAAGAAACAGGTGCTGAGAAAGAAGTTGATGTAACTGTTGATAAGGATGATTGCAACAGACCAGAAACAACTTTAGATGGTCTTTCTAGTCTTAATCCGGTTTTTAATCCTGAAGGAGGATCAGTAACCGCAGGTAATTCTTCACAACTATCTGATGGTGCTTCAGTAACACTTATAATGAGCGAAGAAAAAGCTAATGAATTAGGACTTAAGCCTATCGCCTACTTTAGGGGTTTCACAACCGTAGGATGCCAGCCTGATGAAATGGGAATAGGTCCTGTATTTTCTATACCTAAACTTTTAGAATCTGCAGGTCTTACAGTTGAAGATATCGATCTGTGGGAACTTAATGAGGCATTTGCTTCTCAAGTTGTCTACATTAGAGATCAACTTAATCTACCGACTGAAAAACTTAATGTAAATGGAGGTTCAATAGCTATTGGCCATCCTTTCGGCATGACTGGGTCAAGACAAGTTGGTCATTTAACTAGAGAATTAAGAAGAACTGGTGGCAAGTATGGAATCGTAACCATGTGCGTTGGTGGCGGAATGGGAGCTACAGGTTTATTCGAATCTATTCCTGAGTAATAATATT
>ERZ802824.401-NODE-401-length-23917-cov-24.2719_pt1 | contig 23917 bp, 23 predicted proteins | sample MGYA00345650_ERZ802824 | MGnify/ENA primary metagenome ERZ802824 (study PRJEB30503, sample SAMEA104212361) | marine metagenome | biome: Westerlies Biome; feature: [SRF] surface water layer (ENVO:00010504) within the epipelagic zone...; material: water... | reverse complement strand
CATAATGAAGGAGGGTCTCATATCAAAATGAAAAGATTATTCTCAATAGCTGCACTATTATTCATTTCTTTTAGTTCACATGCCAGTTCAGTAACTATTCAATCTACTACTTCTACTCGCGACTCTGGTCTTTATCAGTACCTTTTGCCATATTATCCTGATTTTAATAAAATAAATATAAAAGTGATAGCAGTTGGAACTGGTCAAGCAATTATGAATGCTAAAAACTGTGATGGAAACATCTTAATAGTTCATGATAAAGAGCGTGAACTAAAATTTATTACTGATGGACACGGGTCAGATAGACATAATCTTATGTATAATGATTTCATTATAATTGGACCTAGCACTGACGAAGCTGATATATCATCGTCCAGATCAGTTCAAGAAGCATTCAGTAGAATTTATAAGAAAAAGTATAAGTTTGTATCAAGAGCAGACTCGAGTGGAACACATTCTTCTGAAATCGCTATATGGAATCAACTTAAACTTGATCCTTCCACATATAGTGGCGAGTGGTACCTGGAGTCAGGACAAGGTATGGGGCCATCTCTTAATATAGCAATTTCACTTGATGCATATATACTTTCGGACAGATCTACATGGCTAAGATTTAAAAACAAACAAACGCATAAAATTGTTTACGAAAACTCATCTGAACTAAGAAATGACTACGGTATGATATTAGTGAATCATAAAAAGTGTAAAAATCTTGATTATGAATCTTCACTAAAACTTTATAAATGGCTTGCTTCAGACGATGCTGCTACAATTATAAGAAAATATAGGGTTTCAAATTCTCATGTCTTTTATATAGATTAATTACATAATATATATTATACGAACCTATATATTAATCTAGCATATAAAATCCATATAACCTATTCTACTTATATATGGATATAAATGATCGTGTAAAGGATATAGATCTCCATCTAGTACTAGGAAACCAGTTATTTCCTATATCAAATGTAAATAAAATCAATCCCACGAAGATATTCATGAGAGAGGATTATGGCTTATGTACATATGAGAAGCATCATAAGCATAAGATCACCCTCTTCTTATCATCTATGCGTTCATACAAAGATTATTTAGATAAACATAATTACAATGTTCATTATGAATATCTAAATCTAGATAAATCAATTAGTTATATAGATTCATTAAAAGGTTATATAAATAAAGAAAAAATTCAAACTATGAGCGTATGGACAATTGAAGATAAATGGTTTGAAAAAATAATAAACAAAATTTCAGAAGAATTAAATGATCTATTAATACTTGATAGCCCTATGTTTCTTACAAATAGAGATGAATTTGTATCAATGTGCCCTAAAACGTCAAAACCAACATATAAGATGACAAACTTTTATATCAATCAAAGAAAGAAATTAAATATATTAATGGATAATGGTAAGCCTGCCGGCGGTAAATGGACTTTTGATAGCCAAAATAGAAAGAAAATAAGCCATAAGATGCTACCACCTCCAGTTAAAAAATTTAGACATACAAAACACACTAAAGATGTAAAAGAAATAGTGTCTAAATACTTTGAAAATCATTATGGAAATATTGAAGAATTTAACTACCCTACTACACGTAAACAAGCTATTGAGAATTTAGACGATTTTATAGTAAACAAATTTAAGTCATTTGGTGATTACGAAGACTCAGTTGATCAAAGATCATATCTTTGGTTTCATTCAAACCTAAGCTCTTCTTTAAATCTAGGGCTAATAACACCCACTGATATAGTCAATAAAATCAGTGATTTAAAAGATATACCTATAAACTCTTATGAAGGTTTTTTGCGTCAAATTATAGGTTGGCGCGAATTCATGAGAGGTTTGTATCACTTGGAAAGTAAAAATATTGAGAGAGGCAATTTTTTTAATCACAAAAGAAGACTATGTGATTCCTGGTATACAGGAGAAACCGGCATAGATCCCTTGGATTACAGTATAAAAAGCACTATAAAATATGCATATTCGCATCATATTGAAAGGTTGATGATACAAGTTAACCTTATGAATTTATGTGAAATAGAGCCAAAGAATGCTTATAAATGGTTTATGGAGCTGTATATAGACTCTTCAGATTGGGTTATGACACCAAATGTATATAGTATGGGTCTTTTTGCTGACGGAGGGATAATGGCCACTAAACCTTATATATGCGGTTCGAATTATATATTAAAAATGATGGACTTTAAAAAAGGAGAATGGTGTGATATTTTTGATGGCCTTTATTGGAGGTTCATAGATAAGAACCGCAAATTTTTTAAAACTAACCCAAGATTGAACATGATGGTGAGTTTATTTGATAAAATGAAGAAAGAAAGAAAAGAAATTATCTTAACCAGAGCAAATCAATTTTTAAGAGATAATACGAGATGATCAAGGTTTTGTTTAATGACAGTTGTTCAATATGCTCCAAGGAGATAAATCATTATAAATCGATAGATAATGACATAAATTGGATAGATATCAATGATTTAGAAATTTCTACTAAATTATCTGGAAAGAGCCATAAGGATCTTCTTAGACGATTACATGTTGTTAAAGATAATGAGGTTTACTCTGGTGTAAAGGCATTCGTTATTATGTGGAGAAATATTCCTAAGTACAAATGGATTGGTAATTTAGTCGCATTGCCAGGAGTCTATCAAATCAGTGTAATATTTTATGAAGTCATAGCACTACTTCTATTTTATAAAAATAGACATCAGTTAAATGAAAAAAAGTAGCCTTCCGAAAAAAATATGTCCTATCTGTAAATTACCATTCTCGTGGAGGAAAAAGTGGGAGCGAGATTGGCAGAGTGTAATATATTGCTCAGAGAGATGTCGTAGAGCTGCAAAAAAGGTGCGAGATGATATCAGCTAACGATACTTAACGGTTTGTAGTTTATTTTTTTCGATATTCCCATGGTTCTAGTGGATTATTTGTACTCCAAAGACCATTATTATTTGTTTTAGCATAATCCTCAAGATTTATAAGATATCGGTTGTTTCTGTATCTCTTATATACCCATGCATTTCCGCTTTTTATAAGTTTTGCATTTACAAATATGGACCCTTTATCATCATGTATGTAAACTTCTCCGATTATTCTGTTGTACCTATCTTTTCTATATGTATCAATCTGTACCTTTTTATCTAGAACTAAATTTGTTAAATAATTTTTACTTCGTACTCCAAATGTCTGCCTTAACTCGGGTGCGTCGATATAACTTAGTCTTATTTTTACATGTTTATTCTCAGTTTTGACCCAAATTGTATCCCCGTCAATTACTTTAATGACCTTAGCATCAAATTGACCAGAAAAGGCAGAGCCTGTAATAATTAGACTAAAAAGAATTATAAATTTTCTAAGAAACATTTTATTTCTCTTGAGAATGTTTCAATATCAACAAGAAATGAATCATGCCCTTGTAAACAGTCTAAACTTTTATAAGCAACTTTTGTTGTACCACTGGCTAGATATTCAGCAATTTCTTTTTGTTGGCTTACCGGGAATAAAGTATCAGATTCTACTCCAAGAACAAGTGCATTGCTTAATCCCGTCTGCCCTAGTATTTCATTTGGCGAAGAACCATAATCAACTAAATCAAACCAATCAATAGATCTAGATAGATATAAGTAAGAATTTGCATCGAAAACATTTTGGAATTTTATTGCTAAATGTTCTAGGTAGGATTCTATTTCAAATTCAAAACCTGTATTTTCAATGCCAAAAGTATTTTGTGTTATTTCTGTTTTAGCAGATTTTTTTCTACCAAAGCGTTGTGCCCATTCATCAGCCGATCGATAAGAAAGCATACCAAGTTTACGCGCAATACGTACACCATTAAGAGGTGGATTATCATATGAATAGTAACCATTGTTCCATAATGGATCTTTTCTAATTACTTCCCTTTGTAACGATCGAATTGCTATAGAATATGGTAATGACTGTCTTGCAGTTGAAATAGCAATAAAGTTTCTAACAAAATTATTATTTTGTATTATTAATGCAAGGCTGTGCATACCACCCATAGATGGGCCTACTAAAGTATGAATAGATTTAATTTCTAGCTTATCAAATAATAATTTTGATGCCGTAGCCATATCATCAATCGTTAATTCAGGGAAAGTTAATCTATAGGGCTCTCCTGTTATTTCATTTATTGATGCAGGACCTGTAGATCCAAAACAACTTCCTAGGGAATTTATACATACTACATAATATTTGTTTGTATCAAATGCTTTACCTTTACCAACCATACCTTCCCACCAGCCAGTTTCAGGGTTAGTAACGCTTGAAGCAACATGTGAACTGGCACTTAGACCCGTTAAGATAACTATAATGTTATCTTTTTCTTTTGATAACTCACCCCATGTTTCATAAGCTAGAACAGGATTTTTTAGATAACCTCCTCTTTTTAGGCGTAACGAATCAGTTAAAGTAATCTTTTGAAAACCCGGGTTAGTTTTTTCAAATAAACTAACGACTTTTTTATCAGATTTTTGCATAACTGGATATTATTATGATTAGCTTGCTAATTCAATTGATAAGTTATTGAGTAGATATTTAGGGTTTATATTCATCAAGATATTCTTTTTAATATTTGGAATTATTTCATAAATGTTTGAAAGCTTTTTTATGTGCCCTTTAGATTCTATAGTTTTGAGGTCAGTAGAAATATATTTCTTCAATATATATATAATATACATATTAATTATCTCTATTATTAATTTAATGCCTAATTTATTCCAAATTATAGAGACATCAATAGGATCATATGATTTATCTAGGAGTCCGTTAATTTGATCAACTGTTTCATTAAGTGATGTAGATATGTCATAAATATTGTCATTATCTTTTAAAAAAGAATGTCTTGTAAAGAAAAACTCTTCAAAGCTATTAGAGTTGTCATCAATATATGAATCAATATTAATATGCAAACATCTACTTTTAATTGTTTCATGTACATCCCTAACAGAGTTACAAATAAGAATGAATGAACAATTTGAAGAAACTTCTTCAAGTGTTTTCAGTAAAGCTGATGATGCTTCTATATTCATCTTTGAAACGTCATTTAAAATAACAATTTTTTTATCTTTATGTGCTGATAACTGCGTGAATGATATGACGTCTCTGATTTGATTAATTGTTATTTCCGTTCCAATTTTATTCGAGTCTATATTGTTAATTAAACCATAATTATTAAGAACTAAGTCTTTGTTTGAAACCGAATTAACTGTTTTGCCAGTTTTATCGATTATCGGTAAAGATACATATTTTATATCTGGATTATTCTCTAATTGATCTTTTTTGATATTCATCTCGCTACAAATTTTTTTCGTTACTAATAAATATCTATTATTTAGGTCTGTTGATGTAACTAAATAGTTACTTGGTTTATTACTCAATATTAATTGATCTATCATTTTTTCTTGAATATCTTATCTAATGATTTAATTAAATTATCTTTAGTTATATCTTTATCTTCAGAAGTATCAATCTTTGTTATATTTTTCATACCATTAAAAACTAATTCATATGCGTTTGATAGATCTTCCAGGTAACTAAGTCCTCTACTTTCAAATTTATCTGTTACAGATCGTTTTGAAATTCTTTTAAAGCTTTCTTTAGGAGTTGTGTATAAATAAATTATATGATCAATCATTTTAGAATATATAGCATCAAATATTTCATGAATAGCTTTAACAGAAGAATTATTTCCAACTATACCCTGATAAACTAGCGTTGAATAATGATATCTGTCACAAACAACTGTTTTGCCAGCATCCAAGGCAGGTAATATAATTTTCTTATAGTTTTCATACCTTGAGGCATAAAAAAGCAATGAATCCGTAAGTTCTTCAGTATTATTATCATCATTCAAAATTATGTCTCGAATTGATTCTCCAAAGCTTGTGCCGCCTGGTTCACGTGTAAGAATATAATCTATCTTGTTATTAATGAGATAACGCTCAATTATCTTTATCTGAGATGACTTACCTACTCCTTCACTACCCTCTACTACTATAAATTTACTGCTCATATATATATTTATGTAATAAATCTTCTAAATATTCAATATGATTTAATGATTGTTTATCAATCTGACTGACAAACTCTATACCGGAAATTGAATTACATATAAAAGCACCGTGATATTTTGTAATATCATTTTTTTTAATATTTCTCTCAAAAACCGATATATTATTCTTTTTAAGAGTTTTAATAATTTGTTGTTTCACAATACCATTTACTCCATTATTCTTTAAGCCCGGGGTATGAAAAATAAATTTACTATTATTAAATTTATAAAAGAATATATTTGAAGATATGCATTCAACAATATGATTCTTTTTATTAACCAAAATGTAATTATCAAAATTCTTTTTTGGTTTGAAAGCTATACCTAATATTTGTTCTAACCTATTCATATGTTTTATTTTTGAAAGATAGCTATTATCACTTAAGCAGTATTGTGAATAACCAAGTGAAATAGCTTTTTTACATTTTGGAAGTGCCTTTATTTTTTTGATTATATAAAGCTGAGGAATGATATCTTTATCATAACCATATCCATGATCAGACAAACCTCTTGTATATATAATTTTTATTATACATTCTCTGGTTTTACCTATAGATTTTTTTATAGAGCTATTTAATATCTGCCTACTTGGAGAAGAAATTTTTAATATTTCACAGCCTTTGATTAATCTTTTTATATGATCTGCTTGATAAAGACATTTATTATTTTTTACACGAATTGTTTCAAAAATACCATCGCCATAATTAAAACCTCTATCTTTTACAGACACAGATGTTTTATTAATATGTACTTGAATTTTCAAGTTAGGAATTAATCTTTAAATTTCGAGAAAATTAAAGATCCATTTGTTCCGCCAAACCCAAATGAGTTAGACAGAGCATAGTTTATATCGCAATCTACAGCTGATTCATGATTGACATTTAAATCACACTCTGCATCCAAATTTGACACGTTGATAGTTTGATGGACTTTACTATTTAATATAGAAAGTATACAAACAATTGCTTCAACTCCTCCTGCTGCACCAAGCAAGTGGCCTATCATTGATTTTGATGAATTTATAATCAAGCTCTTTGAGTGATCATTAAATGTCTTTTTAACAGCTTTAAGTTCAAGAATATCGCCTGCTGGCGTTGATGTTCCGTGTGCATTAATATAATCAATTTTAGATGGATCTAGTTCCGCATCTTTTAAGGCTAAGGTCATGCAGCGAGATGCTCCTTCACCAGTTTCTGATGGTAATGTCATATGATATGCATCTGCGCTCATACCATATCCATTAATTTCAGCATAGATTGTAGCTCCTCTTTTTTTTGCATGATCTAATTCTTCTAGTACTAAAACTCCAGCTCCATCTCCAAGGACAAAACCATCTCTATCTTTATCCCATGGTCTACTGGCAGTTTCTGGAGAGTCATTTCTAGTTGATAGAGCTCTGGCAGCAGCAAAACCTCCAATACCTAAATCAGATGTTGCCATTTCAGCTCCACCACAAATCATTACGTCCGCATGTGAATATTGTATTTGCCTGAAGCCTTCGCCTATATTGTGTGTACCTGTAGTACATGCAGTTACGATAGATAAATTTGGACCTTTAAATCCATATTTGATAGATAAATTTCCTGAAATCATATTAATTATGCTTGCGGGGACAAAAAATGGAGATATTCTCCTTGAACCACTTTTTTGGAAAGTATCTCTAGTTGATTCAATATTAGGCAGACCGCCTATGCCAGAACCTATTGATACGCCTATTCTATTATAATCTACTTGTGATTCTAATAATTTAGAATCATCGACAGCATCTATACCAGCAGCCATCCCATACTGCATGAATAAATCCATTTTCTTAAGTTCTTTTCTGTCAAAGTATTTCTCTGGGTCATAATCTTTGACTGATGCTGAAAATTTTACTGGAAGTTTTTCAATATCCAGAAAATCAATCGTTTGAGCTCCAGATTTCCCCTCTAATAAAGCATTCCAAAATTTATCCTTAGTGCATCCTAAAGGCGTGAGACATCCGATTCCTGTGACTACTACGCGTCTTTTAGTCATTATTATTGATTTGAGTTAACGTAATCTATAGCTTCTTGAACAGAGGTAATTTTTTCAGCGTCTTCATCAGGAATTTCAGTTTCAAATTCTTCTTCTAATGCCATTACTAATTCTACAGTGTCAAGAGAATCTGCACCTAAATCATCTATGAATTTTGATTCATTTTTGACTTCATCTGCTTTTACACCTAATTGAGTAACAATTATATTTTTTACTCTTTCTTCTACACTACTCATTATTGATTTCTCCTACCCGAAATTGAATTGGTTATATTAAAATTATATGTATTTTTACATATATAAGCCGCCATTTACATTAATATTTTCACCCGTTATATATGATGAATCATCTGATAATAAGAAGGCTACTACTGATGAAACTTCATCAGGAGATGCTATTCTTCCGAGCGGGATATTTTTTGTTAAAGCTTCAATCTGTTCTTCTGATAACGCTCTAGTCATGTCAGTATCAATAAACCCAGGTGAAATAGCGTTAACATTTATATTTCTAGATGATACCTCTCTTGCTAGAGACTTTGTAAAGCCTAAAAGTCCTGACTTAGTAGCAGAATAATTTGATTGCCCTGCATTACCCATCATACCCACTATCGATCCAATGTTAACTATTCGGCCTGTTCTTTCTTTCATCATATCTTTAATTACTGATTTTGTGACTCGATATAATGATGTTAGATTTGTCTCTATTACTGTATTCCATTGCTCATCGGACATTCGCATTAATAAGTTATCATTTGTAATTCCAGCATTATTAACTAATCCGTATATTATGCCATAATCTTCTTTAATTTTACTTACAGAGGTATTAATAGACTCTTGATTCGTAACGTCCATGACGATCCCTTTACCATTGGAATCTTTTAAAGCTTCTGTAATCATATCGGCACCATCCTTACTTCTAGAGGTCCCAATAACTGTGTACCCATATGTTGCTATTTTTTTAAGTATGTTATGCCCTATCCCTCTATTAGCACCTGTAATTAATATTATCTTATCTTTCATACTTTAATATTATAATGCTTCAGCTAACATTTTGATATCTTCAATCGACTTAGTTGGATATACATTGATTGATTTATCAAATCGCTTAACCAAACCAGACAATACGCTACCTGGGCCAACTTCAATTATGTTAGATATATTGTTTGCTTTAAACTTCTCAAGAGTTTCAATCCATCTTACAGGTGAACAAACTTGATTTGAAAGAACTCGGTTTAGATGTTCACCATCTTGGCCAACAGATAAATCATAATTATGTACGATATCAAAATCATTTTGATTAAAACTTAATTTACTAAGTACATTACTTAATTCATCAGCAACGGGCTTTAGCAAACTTGTATGAGCAGCCAGTGATACCGGTAATTTTTTTACTATTTTAGCTCCGGCACTTTTCAGTACAGGTGTAATGGCATCAACTGCTGATGAATGCCCTGCGATTACCGTTTGCCCTGGACAATTAAAATTAACTGCTTCAATAATATTATTTTCTTTTGTTTCTTGTTTGCAGACTTTATCAACTGAGTCACCTTCAATACCTATCACAGCTGCCATTGCTCCATCAATGTGTTCCATTGCGTTAGACATAAGTTCTGCACGTTTTTTTACAAGCAACAAACCCTCTTTATAGGTGAGAGCTCCATTTGCAACTAAAGCAGTATATTCACCAAGGCTATGACCAGCTCCCAAAGATACATTTAAAGTTACTTTGTTTATTAAAGTTTTCCAGATAGCATAAGATACAGCTAACACAAGAGGTTGTGTGTATAAGGTATTATTTATCTTATCTTCATCGGCTATTATCGATGCAATATCGTAGCCTAATATGTCTGAGCCTTCACTAATAATATTTTTAAATACATCTATTTCTTCAAAACTATCTAGCATAGATTTATTTTGTGAACCTTGTCCTGGGAATACAACGGCAATTTTCATTAAACGCTTTCCATGAAGTCTTTGTATGTATACAGCCCTGGTTTCTGATTTGCAATCCATTGAGATGTCTCTAAAGCTCCTTTTGCAAATATTGATCTATTAAATGCATTGTGAAAGATTATAATTTCATCATCATCTGACTTAAATATAGTTTTATGGACTCCAATTTCACCATCTTCCCTATAAGCTTTAATATCTATACTACTAGCTTCGATTCCTCGAGCATTTGCTATAACATCTGCGATTTTTAGTGCAGTTCCAGAGGGTGAATCAATTTTATTTTTATGATGTGTCTCTTCAATAGATACTTCATAGTTTGTTAATAACTTAGATAAATCAGAAATTGATTGAAGTGATGCATTTACACCTAAACTCATATTAGGTGCTAGCAGTAATGGTATTTTCCCACTTGCAGCAATTAAATATTCTTTTTGTTCGTTACTAAAACCTGTTGTACCAATCGTAATAGGTTTTGAGATTTCTTCGCATATTTTAACTGCTTTTATAGATGGCTCTGGAAGTGAAAAGTCGATGACCACATCAAATGAATTTGAGAATTTGGATAAATCATCAGTTAGTGAAATTTCATGCTGCAGATCTATTTTATCTTTTTGATCACAACCGACAGTCACATCAAATTTTTCTTTGTCTTTTATAGATAAGTTATAAATAGTTTGTCCCATTCTTCCAAAGAATCCATTTATAGCTATTTTACTTACATTCATTTATCAAAAAATTCCTTAATACCATCTAACCATGACTTTTCATTTGGTCTATGCTTAGATTTACTTTTTGAAAAGGATTTATCAAGTTGATTTAATAATTCTTTTTGTTCCTTTGTTAAATTAACTGGAGTCTCAATATTTACCTTACAGTATAAATCACCTTTATACGACGACCTTACTGATTTAACTCCCTTATTTTTAACCCTGAATGCTCGACCACTTTGAGTGCCAGCTGGAACTGTTAATTCAACTTTACCTTCAAGTGTTGGTAATATTATTTTATCCCCCAATGTTGCAGAAGTGAAACTAATTGGCACTTCACACAATAAGTCATCTCCGTCTCTTTGAAAAAATTTGTGCGGCTTAACTTTTACAGAAACATATAAATCACCCGCAATCCCATTATTAGGGCCTGCTTCACCTTCTCCAGATAATCTTATTTGATCCCCAGTATCCACTCCAGCTGGTATTTTAACAGCAAGTTTCTTAGTTTCTTGCCTAAAGCCTGTTCCCTGACAGTCTGGACAATGTTCTTCTATTACTGTGCCTCTTCCTTTGCAGACAGGACATGTTTGTTGAACAGAGAAAAATCCTTGGCTTACACGAACTTGACCTTGACCATTACAATGGCTACAAGTTTTCATCGCAGTACCATTTTTAGCACCAGTGCCATTGCATGATTTACAGTTAATTCTCCGAGGTACACTCATTTTTACCTCTTTACCTTTAATAGCATCTTCAAGTGACACTTCTATACGATATTCTAAATCAGAACCTCTTCTGGGTTGATTTTGTGATCTTGAACCACCTCCGAATATGTCTCCGAATACATCACCAAAAATATCATTAAAGGAGCCACCTTGAAAACCGCCGTTTTGTCCAAATCTTTGATCTAGTCCATCATGACCGAATTGATCATAAGCTTGTCTTTTATTTTGATCAGATAAAACTTCGTACGCTTCTGATACTTCTTTAAACTTTTTCTCAGCAGCGTCTTTATCACCCTGATTTCTATCAGGATGATATTTCATAGCAAGTTTTTTATATGCTTTTTTTAGTTCCTGCTCGGAGGCATTTCGAGAGACCCCGAGCAATGAGTAGTAATCGGCCTTAGCCATTATTTAGAATTTTCTTTAGGTTCGTCTTTATTATCATCAACCTCTTCAAATTCTGCATCCACCGCATCTTTCGATGCTCCAGATGCGCCACTATTCGTATCAGCTTCCGCTTGACCACCAGCTCCTTGAGCTTGAGCCTGTTCTTGGTAAGCTTGTTGCGCAATCTTTCCTGCAACCTCGGTTAGCTTCATTGTTAGATCCTTGATTTTTTCACCATCATCAGATTTAACCGCCTCTTTCAATGCATCAATTGCTTTATTTGTAGCTTCTACATCAGCCTTATCAGCTTTATCTCCCAGATCTTTTATTGCTTTCTCAGAACCGTTAATCATTGCTTCAGCTTGATTTTTAGCATCTACCAACTCCTTAACTTTTTTATCCTCTTCAGCATGTTTTTCAGCATCTTGGACCATATTATTAATCTCTTCTTCACTTAAACCGCTTGAAGCTTTAATAACAATAGATTGCTCTTTATTAGTAGCTTGATCTTTTGCAGAAACATTTAATATTCCATTTGCATCGATATCAAAAGTTACTTCAATTTGAGGTGTACCTCTTGGTGCAGGTGGAATGTCTGATAGATCAAACTTTCCAAGTGATTTGTTACCAGATGCAACCTCTCTTTCACCTTGAAGAACATGAACTGTAACAGCAGGTTGATTGTCCTCTGCAGTTGAAAATACTTGAGATTTCTTTGTAGGTATTGTTGTGTTTTTATCTATTAAGGGGGTCCTTACTCCACCCATTGTTTCTATACCTAATGTCAATGGGGTGACATCAAGTAACAACACATCTTTAACTTCTCCGCCCAATACACCAGCTTGTATCGCTGCGCCCATGGCAACAGCCTCATCTGGGTTAACATCTTTTTTAGGTTCTTTATTAAAGAAATCTTTTACAACTTCTTGAACCTTAGGCATACGTGTTTGACCACCAACAAGTATTACTTCTCCGATGTCACTTACAGAGATACCTGCGTCTTTAAGTGCAATTTTGCAAGGCTCTAAAGTTTTTTGTACTAAATCATCAACTAAAGATTCGAGTTTAGCTCTACTAAGTTTTAGATTCATATGTTTTGGTCCAGAGGCATCTGCAGTTACGTATGGCAAATTAATATCTGTTTGTGAGCTTGAAGAGAGCTCTATCTTTGCTTTTTCTGCAGCTTCTTTCAATCTCTGAATAGCTAGAGGGTCTTGTTTAAGATCTATACCTTGATCTTTTTTAAACTCATCTACTAAATAATCTATAAGTCTAAGATCAAAATCCTCTCCACCTAAGAAAGTGTCTCCACTAGTAGAAAGAACTTCAAATTGTTGTTCACCATCAATTTTCGTCATTTCAATAATAGAGACATCAAATGTACCTCCACCTAAATCATAAACAACAACCTTTTTTTCATTTGTATTTTTATCCAAGCCATAAGCTAGTGCTGCAGCTGTGGGTTCATTTATAATTCTTTTAACATCAAGACCAGCAATTTTACCTGCGTCTTTAGTAGCTTGTCTTTGGGAATCATTGAAATATGCAGGAACAGTTATTACTGCTTCTTTAACTTCTGATCCAAGGTAGTCTTCAGCTGTTTGCTTCATTTTCATGAGTATTTTTGCTGATACTTCTGGGGGTGCAATTTTTTTACCGTTTGCTTCAACCCATGCATCACCATTTGTATTTTTAACAATAGAGTATGGGACTAGATTAATATCTTTTTGAACTGCATCTTCATCAAATTTTCTTCCGATGAGCCTTTTGATGGCGTATAGAGTATTTGAAGGATTAGTAACAGCTTGTCTCTTTGCAGATTGCCCAACAAGAGTCTCGTTATCATCTGTAAAAGCTACATAAGATGGTGTTGTTCTGTCACCTTCACTATTCTCAATTACTTTAGTTTTATCTCCATCAATGATGGAAACGCATGAATTAGTTGTTCCTAAATCTATACCAATAATCGCCACTTGTTATCTCCGTGTTATTAATTACAAAAGTAATATATGTACTAAAAGGTATTTTTCAAGTAATTAATTTTTTATAACTACTACAAGTGCGGGCTTGATAACACGATCTACGAGTTTGTATCCTTTTTGAAGAACTTCATCTACGAAATTATTCTCTTTTTTATCATCTTTTATGGTCTTAATAGCCTGATGTAAATTAGGATCAAATTTCTCATTAATAGGATTAATTACCTCTAGAGAATTCTTTTCTAATAGTGAGTCAAACATGTTTTTCAAAAGCTTATTTCCTTCCATAAGCTTGTCAGTTGTGGTCTTTTCCTGTCCTTGAGATATAGCAATATCTAAGGATTCATAAATAGGTATTAAATCAAGGAAAATTCCCTCAGTGCTAAACTTATAAGCATTATTGATTTCTTTTTCAGATCTTTTTTTAATATTTTCAACTTCAGCCTTTGCTCTTAACAATGCGTCATAGGTTTCGTTGTATTTCTCTTCGATTGTTTGTTCCTGATCTTGCTCTTCTGTATCAATGTTTTTTGAAACATCATCAAGTTTTGATTCTTCGATATTGTTGTTATCTAAGCTATCATCCTTATCAGTCATATTATCCTCTTATTTTTTCGAAAATATTTTAGCAGTAAAATCTACAATCTCAACTATTCTCTGATAATTCATTCTTTTTGGGCCAATCACACCGAGTACTCCTACTGTTTTATTGTCTTTTTTATATGGGGCAGAAATTACACTACAATCTGCTAAAAGCTCACTTCCAGACTCATTTCCAATATAAATTTGAATATTTTCATTAGATATACAGTTTGTCAAAATCTCTTTAAGAGTTTGTTTTTTCTCGAAAAGTTCAACAAGATTTTTTACTTTATCAATATCATAAAAATCTTGTGAATCTACAAGTTTCCTTTGGCCTGTGATGTAAAAGTCATCTACATCAGGGTATATAAAGTTATTTAGGACTTTCAGTGCTGTATCTATCTCTCCTCTTATTGTCTCTAGACTTTTAGTAAGAATCTGAGGAATGTTTCTCAACTCAATACCAGAAAAGTTTTCATTAAGATATTTTACGCAAGAATCCAATTTTTTAGTGTCGATTTTATCAATATCAATGATTTTATTATCTATTTGATTGTTATCCATAATTACGACTGCTAGAGCTCTGGTTGAAGAAAGCTTGTGAATATCAAGTTTAAGAAATATCTTCTTATCGCTGTCTAGCGAGCCGATAACAGCAGCAAAATCAGATATTTCAGAAATAAATTCGCTGGTCGAAGAAATGATACTATGTTTATTTGCATCAGAGTTGATAAGGTTTTTAATAGCTGCTTGTTCTTCAATAGATAATGGTTTTCTTCTTAAATTATTATCAATATAGTGTCTGTATCCTTTTACAGTAGGTATTCTCCCTGATGAGGTATGAGTAGCTTCAATAAGCCCCTTACTTTCTAAATTATTAAGGTCTTTTCTAATAGTAGCTGCGCTACATTTAAGTTTAGATTTAGCTAATATTTTTTCTGAACTAATAGCCTCTCCTGTAGATATATACTCATCTACAAGGTTTTTTATTAATATTTTCTCTCTTTCTGTCAACATGAATAACTATTCACTATAATACCATTAATGATAAAAAGACGAGATACATATAATGTTGATGTTGGCGGTGTAGTTATTGGGTCTTCAAATCCTATTCGTATTCAATCTATGACTAATACGCCTACAGAAGATGCCTCCGCAACAGTAGATCAGATAAAGTCACTATTCGATGCTGGGTCTGAACTAGTAAGAGTGACTGTAAATAATGAAAAAAGTGCTGAAAATATAATAAATATCAGAAACTTACTAATTAAATCTAATTATAATCTACCTATCATTGGAGATTTTCACTATAACGCTCACATACTTCTATCTGATTATCCTGAAGCTGCTAATGTCTTGGATAAATATAGACTGAATCCTGGAAATATTGGAACATCTAGTAAATATGATGATAATTTTGCAAAAATTATAGAAGTTGCTATTAAGAATGACAAACCTATACGTATAGGCGGTAATTGGGGCAGCTTAAGTAAACAATATCTTGAGAATACTGTTATTGAAGGTCAAAAAGCAGATGATTATGAGCATATCATTAAAAAAGGTTTGATAGATTCTGTTCTTAAATCTGCAAGTTATGCTGAAAAACTAGGGTTATCATCTGAAAAGATTATTTTGTCATGCAAGGTGTCATCTGTACCTCAACTATTAGATGTATACACTGAGATAGCTTCAAAATGTAAATATCCACTTCATTTAGGCTTAACTGAAGCCGGGATGGGTGATGAAGCCGTTGTCTCATCGGTTGCAGCATTATCTATTTTACTTAATCAGGGTATTGGGGATACGATCAGAGTTTCTCTTACTCCTGATAAGATGGGCGTAAGGACTAAAGAAGTTGAAGTTTGTAGAAATATTCTATCTAGCCTTAAGCTTCAACAATATAAACCTAAGGTAATCTCTTGCCCAGGCTGCGGAAGAACGTCTAGTAACTATTTTATAGATTTGACGAAAGATATAAATAATCATATAAATAACAGTATGATAGAGTGGAAATCTAAATATATTGGTGTTGAGGAAATAAATATTGCAGTTATGGGCTGCATAGTAAACGGGCCAGGTGAATCAAAACATGCAAATATAGGCATAAGTCTGCCAGGAACAAATGAATCCCCTAGCGCACCTGTTTTTGTAGATGGTGAAAAAGTAACAACACTTAAAGGTGATAGTATCAAGGATGAATTTATAGCCTTAATCGAAGAATATATAGCTAAAAATTACAAGAAAGTTAGCTAGGCTTAATTGTTACAACTGTGCGATTTGGATCTGTAATCCATTCACTCCAAGACCCCACATACAGTTTCGCATTTTTTATACCTGCAATCTCAAGTGCTAAAATATTATGACACGCTGTAATACCAGATCCGCACATTGAGATAATCTCTTTTTCTTTTAGATCATGAGCAATCTTATTAAAGTTATGCTTAAGCTCTTCTTTATCTTTAAATTTAGCTGTTCTATCTAAGTTTGTTCCCAAGGGGTGAGAAATTGCTCCAGGAACGTGTCCAGCAATAGGATCTACAGGGTCGCTTATACCCTCGTATCTTTCTTTCGATCTTGCATCAAGTAATATTGTATTTAAAACATGCTGTGCATTTTCAACATCTCTCAATGTTGCAATCATTTCGTTGTTTATCTTAGGTTCAAAATATGATTTTTCAAATAAAGTAGGAGATGTAACAAGTTTATTTCCGTTTTTTACCCATGAATTTAAACCTCCATCCAAAACTGCGACATTTTCATGCCCTAGCCATTTTAACATCCACCACATGCGTCCAGCAAAGGCTCCTCCGGCATCATCATAAATAACAGCTTGTTTATTATTATCCATACCCCAATGAGATAACTTGTCACAAAATGTCTCAACCTTGGGTAATGGATGACGCCCAGTACCTTGCTGTTTTTCACTCGCTAAATCAGTGTCGACATCTACGAAAATAGAATTTGGAATATGACCCTCGGTATAAGAATCAATTCCATAACCTCTATCCTTAATATCACAGCGTGAATCAAAAATAATAAAGTCTTTATTATCTATATTATTTTTTAGATCTTCTTCAGATATTATTGTTTTATATGGCATTTATAGAAGCATTCCAAGGATAATAATTCCTATAACCAGCGTGATTACATTCATCATTACACTGATTAAGTGATATCTTTTGAATGCTTGCTCATTATGTGTGTCTCTTGCTTTGTTTATAATTGGTATAGACATTCTTCCCAGAATAGTTAAAACGGTCATCGCTATGATCGAGTATAACAAATGGCTGTGTACTGGGCTAAATAACAAATAAATTATGGATATGACGCCGAGAACAATGCCAAAAATATAATATTTAGGAAAAAATGCTCTCAAAAAGACTCCTGCTTCTCTTTCATCTAGTGATTTAAATACAGTAGGCGCAACTACTGCTGAAAAGAAAATTATAGTTCCGCTCCATATAGAAATAATAATTATAATTGGATTTATACCCATATATGACCTCCGATGTCTGTTGTATATATTCTCATAAGTTGCAAACAATTAAAATGTAAGTTGATAGTGAAAACACGCCTGGAAGGATTCGAACCTCCGACCGATGGTTTAGAAAACCATTGCTCTATCCCCTGAGCTACAGGCGCATTATTCTTTATCTATGACTCTAAGTTTATCAGAGATATCCTTAGTAGGTTCTAAGCCACCTATTGTACGCATTTTCTCAACTTTGGAAACAAGGTTTTTAGTTCTTGTTTTACCTGAAGCAATAGATTTATTCGCTTGCTCTAGAGATTTTTCAAAATCCTCAAAAGCATCGCCAACTAATCTTGTTTTATCATAGATTTCAGTAGCAGCTGATATAATAAGGTTTGTAGCTTCTGATTGTCTTTTACTGCTCCATATTCTCGAAATTATCTGCAAAATAGCAATTAAAGTTGTGGGTCCAACAATAGCGATTTTTTCATTGGCTGCTTTTTTAATCATGTCTTCATCACAAGCAAGAATGTAGGCTCCTTCAATGGGCATAAACATTACTATAAGATCAAGAGATTCATCATTGAATAGATTTCTATAGTTAGAAGAAGTTAATGACTTTATGTGATTTTTAACAGAATTTTGGTGCTTTTTATAGAAGTTATCTTTATTTATTTGATCATTTGCATTCAGATACTCATTATAATCAGATAAGGAAACTTTAGAATCAATAACTACTTTCTTGCCATCTGGCAATTTAACAATTATGTCTGGTATAGATCCACCTATACCCTTCTGCTCATCATAATTCACACCCTTTTTAAATCCAGCACTCTCAAGTATAACTTTTAAATTAATTTCACCAAATTTACCTGCAACAGACCCTCCTTTTGTGAGCAAAGTATACATTTCATTCATATTGTCTGAGCTCTTACTTGTTGTCTGCTCTAATTGTTTAATTGAATCTTTCAAATTCTCAAGTGAATTATCATAATTATTGGATAAATTATTATTTTCTTTAGTATTTTTAATTATCTTAAACAGCAGATAGAGATTTATAGATACGAGAATGATTAATGCTAAATATTCTAAACTTATACTCATATCTTATTATACACCTAACGATAAAATAGGTGATAATCCTTAGTAGCTTTGATAATCTTTATTTTAGTAAATGATTTACGAGTTTTTAATCAGGGAGAATATTTATGGTAAACAGTATCATTTGGTTTAGGAATGATCTCAGGATAACTGATAATGCAGTCATAAATTACTCTTTGGAAAATAAAAGAAAAGTCCTTCCTGTCTATATTTATGACCCCTCAACTTCATTAGGGTCTGCAAGCAAGTGGTGGCTTAAAAACAGCCTAATATCACTGAATAATTCTCTAAAAGGTAACCTGATGATAATTGAAGGCGAACCCAGCAAGATACTCCTAGACTTAGTGAATAAGAATAGCATCAAAGAGATTCTTTGGAATGAGCGTTATTCAAAAGATGATAGAACTCAAGACAATGAAATTATAAATATCATTAAAAATCATGGAGTTGAGTGTATAACCTTTCACTCATGCTTACTAAAAAATCCACAGAATACTCTCAAAAAAGATTCCACTCCATTTAAAGTTTATACCCCATTTTATAAGCAACAATATCAAGGCATGGCGTATGAATTATTTGATTATAATACCGAGGAAATTGACTATATTGATTGTGATGATAAAAAGCAAATATCAAAAATTTTGGATGTGGCTATAAGAACAGAGAAATGGCATGAAAAACTGCTTGATAAATGGTCTCCTGGTGAAGCTGGCGCTCAGGAAAAATTAAAAGTGTTTCTATCAAATGGTCTAAATGGATACTCAGAAGGTAGAAACAGACCTGATAAGCAACATACATCAATGTTATCGCCACATATACGATTTGGTGAAATCTCAATCAGAGAAATTGCTAAATCTATAGAGAATATAAATACAGAAGATGCTGAGATTTTTTATAAAGAACTTGTTTGGAGAGAATTCTCCTATCATTTGCTCTATCACTTCCCTCATTTGGTGGATACAAATCTTCAAAAGAAATTTAATAATTTTAAATGGCTTGATAATCAGGATCATCTCAAGAGTTGGCAAAAAGGTATGACCGGTTACCCAATAATTGATGCGGGTATGAGGCAGTTATATCAAACAGGCTATATGCATAACAGGGTCAGAATGATAGTGGGCTCGTTTTTGGTTAAAAACTTGATGCTGCATTGGAGTCATGGGCAAGAATGGTTTTGGGATACACTAGTAGATGCTGATATTGCAAGCAACAGCGCAAGTTGGCAATGGGTAGCAGGAACTGGTGCTGATGCAGCTCCATATTTTAGAATATTTAACCCGATTACGCAGAGTAAAAAATTTGATCCTGACGGTGTATATATCAAAAAATATGTTCGTGAACTAAAAGATATTCCTAGTAATATCATACATATGCCATCAGATTATGATGCAGAAACTTTAAAAAACTACGGTCTAATATTAGGTGAGGATTATCCTTCTCCAATCGTTGATTTATCAATAACAAGGGACAGAGCATTAAGTGCATTTAAAGAGCTGTCTTCTGAAAAATAAAATATCTGGAGAAGGAGGGATTCGAACCCTCGATAGGGATTAAACCCTATAACACCTTAGCAGGGTGCCGCTTTCAGCCACTCAGCCACTTCTCCGTGTATATCTGATGATTACTTTGCAGCAGTTTCAGAAGATTCTTCGTTTATTTTCTCGTAGATTTCTTCTCTATGAACTTTAACGTCTTTTGGTGCATTTATACCCAATCTTATTTGACTGCCTTTCACCCCTAAAACAACAATCTTGGTATCATCACCAACCATTAAAGCCTCTCCTACACGCCTAGTTAATATAAGCATGGTACCCCCTCCTTTATGCAGCCAGATTATTTCCTTTCTAGCTTAAATTCATTATGTAACGCCTTTACAGCGTTTTCTAGGTTTTTTTGATCAATAACCACAGAAATTTTAATTTCTGAAGTGGAAATCATACGAATATTGATCTTTTTCTTAGCAAGACACGTAAACATTTGTCCTGCAATACCTGCATGTGATCTCATTCCTACCCCTATTAAAGATACTTTAACTATATTTTTAGTTGCAGATACTTCTTGATAGTTCATTTTTTTCTTATTTTTTTCAATAGTTTGTATAGCTTTATTAAAATCTTTTCTACTTACAGTGAATGTAAAATCTGCAAGTCCGTCAGACCCTACGTTTTGTACTATCATGTCTACCTCGATATCAGCCTCGCCAATAGGACCCAATATAGAGGCAGCTATACCAGGTGAGTCCTTAACACCTCTAATCATGATTTCAGACTCATCTTTAGCGAATGCTATTCCCGATATCAATGCATCTTCCACGTTTTTCTCCTCTTTTTTTATTAATGTGCCTTCACCATCTTTGTGAGCATGCATGACACGTAATGGTACATTATATTTACTTGCAAACTCAACTGCTCTTAATTGTAACACCTTAGAACCTAGCCCAGACATTTCAAGCATTTCCTCGTAGGTTACATTGTCAATTTTTCTTGCAGTTTCACATACCCTGGGGTCAGTTGTATATACGCCATCTACATCTGTAAATATTTGGCATTCAGAGGCATTCAAGGCTGCAGCAATAGCCACAGCTGATGTGTCTGACCCACCTCTTCCTAATGTAGTCACTGAGCCGTTATTTACACCTTGGAAACCAGCAATGACCACAATTTTTTTCATTTTAAGATCTTGTTTTATCTTATTTGCATTTATACCTAATATTCTTGCAGTTGAATGCGCATTATTTGTTTTAATACCAGCCTGCCAACCAGTATACGCAACTGAATCTTTGCCTAGGTCTTTGAGAGCCATGGACAATAACGAGATACTTATTTGCTCACCAGATGAAACAAGTAAATCATAATCTATTAAATTAGGATTTTTTGAACATTTTTTAGCTAGTGAAACTAGATTGTCAGTTGTTTTCCCCATAGCTGACAAAACAATTACTAGTCTATTGCTATCAGACTCTTCTGCAATTTTTTTTGCAATATTCTTTATTTTAGTTGGAGTGGCAACGGAAGTCCCACCATATTTTTTTACAATCAATTTCATTAAACTGTTTCTTTTATATATTTTTTAACAGATTCACTTTTACAATTACTCAAAATGCTTGTTGCAAAAGTATCGCTGCCACCGCCTTTACCGGAAAATTTATCATTAATCATCTTTGATAATTTTTTCGCATTATAGCTAGAAATAATATTTTTAGAAACTGAAATATAGCAGTTTAAATTTTCAGGTGACGGTACAATGAAAAAAGAAATGCATTTATCATTTTTTGATTTAGCTATATCAGATAAAAGTTTGATTTCATTAGTATCAATATCCTTTAATGATTCAATAAAAATTATAATTCCATCTTTGGTAGTAAGAGGTTTATATGAGGCTAATAAGTTAGTCAGATAATCTTTAGAATAAATGCTATTTTTTTTCTTAAGATTCTTATTTTCATCTCTGAGAAAATTAAGTTTATTCAAAACATTATCAGATGTAGCCTGAAGGTCTTTATAGATGTTATTGAGTATAGAGAGATTATGATTAAAATAAGAGAGTACAGTTGGGCCTGTGACACACTCAACTCTTCTAACACCATTAGCTACACTAGATTGATTAATGATTTTGAATACTCCTATTTCAGATGTACTTTTAACATGAGTTCCACCACAAAGTTCAACAGAGTCCGTACCGATACTTATTACACGAACATTGTCATCATATTTCTCATCAAAAAATGCTAATGCACCGGACTCTATAGCTTTATCAAATGGTAATACCTTACTTTGGGTTTCACTAGATAGAGAAATTTCTTTATTTACTGAGACCTCTATATCATTTAACTCTTTTTCACTTAGAGGTTTATTATGAGTAAAATCGAACCGAAAACCTTTGTCAGTAACAGATGAACCTCTTTGTTGAACATGTATTCCTAATGTTTTCCTAAGATAATGATGTAATAAATGAGTAGATGAATGATTGGAGGTTACCTTGCTCCTATGATTATCATCAAAACTGGTTATAAGTTTATCTTTAATGTTCGCTTCACCTGAGAGTAAATTACACACATGAATAATTGTGTCATTGATTTTTTGAACATCTATAACTTCAAATAAACATTTACTAGAAGAAATAGTTCCTATATCAGATATTTGTCCTCCTCCCTCAGGATAAAATGTAGTGTGTGATAGAACCAATAAGTATTCTTCATTTACATTGGATGCTTTTGTGACTTTTTTATTATCAAGATATAGATCTATTAAAATACCTTCATGATTATTTTTGTTGTAGCCTAAAAATTCTGTTGTGTGGCTTGTCGTTAAATTACTAATTGATTTATCAGAAAAAGATTTACTTTTTCTTGCTTTATTTTTTTGCTCTAACATAAGATTATCATAGCCTTTTTTATCAAGTGTTATATTTTTCTCTGAAGCTATCTCTTCTGTTATTTCATAGGGGAAACCATAGGTATCATATAAAGTGAATATCATTTCAGCATCTAGAGATTTATGTTTTTTTAGATGGCTCTCGATAATATCTATTCCTTTACCTAAAGTCTTAAGATATTTAGTTTCTTCAGTTTTAATAGTATCTACAATTTTAATAATATCTTTTTTTAAGCTAGGAAAGTCTTTACTTTTTTCACATACAACTTCTGCACATTGATATAAGAATGGCTCTTTAATATTGTGTTTATATATAAAGCGTGAAGATCTTCTCAGAATACGCCTTAAAACATATCCTCTTCCCTCTCTATCGGGGATAACATTATCACCGATAAGATGACAACATGCACGAATATGATCCAGCAGAATCTTTTTTACATATTTTTCTTTAGCTTTAAGATTAAGTTTTGAATCTATAAAATTATTTAAATCTAGAAAAATTGAAGAATCATAATTATCAGATAAACCCT
>ERZ802824.399-NODE-399-length-23952-cov-15.2777_pt1 | contig 23952 bp, 30 predicted proteins | sample MGYA00345650_ERZ802824 | MGnify/ENA primary metagenome ERZ802824 (study PRJEB30503, sample SAMEA104212361) | marine metagenome | biome: Westerlies Biome; feature: [SRF] surface water layer (ENVO:00010504) within the epipelagic zone...; material: water... | reverse complement strand
CGGGAAACAGGAATAATAACATTTAACCACTGGATTAAACAATACACATGAACCAAACACGCTTCCAAAAATTATTAAAAATGTATATATAGGTTCCATTAACGTATTACACGCGTAATTCTTTATGTTTCAGTTTCACCATCGCAACACGATTTTGGGCAAAAAAGTGATAATATCATAACACCAAGTACGGTAAAAGTTACTGATATTCCAATTATAAAATTCATTATATCAGTATCACTACTTAAAATTTTAAGTCTCTTTGAAACAAAATGAACCATTACCAAGATTGGGATCCAGTCGTTATTCGTGGCAAAATTGATAAAACACGAGAAAAAGAAAAATACGTCAAGTTCATGGGTCAGGAAATTAGGTTACCGAAACGGGGTCAATATTCGGGAAAATCACCGGAACAGAAACTAGATGAAGCCGAATTAGCTGGAACACACAAGAAAGTAAGTAAAGAAACGGGTTTAACTATCCAACGGGCGCGTGTTTCAAAACAATATACACAAAAAGATCTCGCGGGTCTTATACACGTATCAACAGATATTATCTCTTCGTATGAATTAGGTAAATCAATTCCGGATCCTAACGTCATGCAAAAACTGCGTAGAGTTCTGGGTGTTAAACTCTAATCACTATCATTATGGACGATACAGTGGGTAAAAAAATTCAACGTATACGTATAGAAAGAAGTCACACACAAGTCGAGCTTGCACATAGAATTCGCGAAACTTTAGATATCATAAACAAAATTGAAATGGGTAAAATAGAAGCAAATTGGTACATACTCGAAAAAATACAAAAATACTTTAAGGTTAAACTTTAAAATTTGGTCTAAATTTTAATTTTTAAATTGTAAATTTTATTTATTTTTTAAATTTTTAAACGCTTAGTTGGAGAACGCGAGGCCACCCATACCCGATTGGATTCTGAGGACGTTGTAGTTCGTCGCGAACATGTTAAGAGTCGTCTTGTCCGAACCAGACTTAGTCGCAATAGAGACTTGCGCGTTGTCGATTCTGGAGAAGTTACAGGTACCCGTTGGTTGATGCTCTTCTGGCTTGAGCGCAAAAGAGTACGAGTAGACCCCTGGCATTGGGGAGGCGGAGTGGTGGACGAATGGTTGGACGGAGTTAAAGTACTTACCGCCTTGTTCCTTGAACCTGTCTTGGCCGTTGAGGACCAACTTGAAGGAAGACAATGGACCCGAAGTTTCTTCATCGAATTGCGTGAGGCCGACCAAAGATGGCGCACCCGCGGCACCTGGGGCAATCGCGACGTTAGAGTCGGCGATCGACGCCAAGTTGGAAGACACCGTAATCGCGGTGTCAGTAAAGTTCCACAATTGGTTGGCGTCACCAGTAACACCGGAGGCTTCAGTGGCACACCAGACCAATTCCTTGACTGGGTGGTTGTACGACAATCTGATTTGCTTGGTAGAACCGGCGGCGGCCAAGGAGTCCGCACCAGTGTGTTGAACTTGTTCGATCAAGTATTCGTGACCCTTTTGCGCAAATCGTCTGCGTTCTTCAGTGTCAAGGTAGATGTAGTTACCCCACACCTTGAACGAGTCGAAGTTAGTGTCGTAGACACTGGACAAGTCAAAGTCAATTCTGACTTCGTGGTATTGCAAGGCAATCAATGGCAAGGCCAATCCTGGGTTTCTGTTAAAGAAGAAGATCAATGGCAAGTAAACCTTTTCGTTGTCCACAGTCGCCGAAGTCATCTTACCGTAGTTCAACTTCTTGGCTTCGTCCATGTACAATTCTGCGTACAATCTCCACCACTTTTGGTAGTGCTTGTCGATTCTTTGACCACCGATGGACAATTCGACAGTGGAGATCGCGGATTCCGCGACCCACGCATCTTCAGTCTTGTCGAAGGCTTGCTTCGCGGTCAATTCAACGTACATGTCCGCGATCAAATCACCATTTCTGGCGACCGTGACGGAGACGCGACCGGAGTTCGCGGCGGTACCGTTGACAGTTTGTTCGATGTTTTCCATCGCAAAGTTAGTGTGGCGTTTGTAAACAGCCTGGAAGAAAGTGACTTTTGGGTTACCAGTCAAGTAGACATCTTGGGCGCCGTAGGCGACGAGTTGCATGAGACCACCGGCCATATTGTTTGTTTTTGTACTATAGGCTGAGATTTTTTTTTCGGGTGAAACCTGCGAAAAAACCCGACCCCGTTTTTCCTGGTACATATAAATGTCCGACCAGGAAGAAACACTTCTTGAACCAGCCGAAGAAATTGAGGAAAATAGAGAAATTGAAGATGAAGAATCTATAGTAGATGATATTGAATTTGAAATGACCGACGACGACGAAGATGGTAACATGTTCGAAGACGAACCCTATATGATGGATATGGGTGGACTCTTAAGTTCGGTCCTCGCGACCGAAGATGGTGATACCGTATGTTCCGCGCTGGTAAATATTTCCAGACAGATGGAAGTTCAAAATAAAATACTTATAAAAATGTTATCTCAGATGCAAAAAAAATCAACTTAGAAAAATAATCCATATGTAATAAAAGAAAATGGAGGAAACACATTTTATTAGTTCGGAATCAAACCAACGTGAATCCAATGCTATTATGTGGTCTAACCAGATTCAATCACTCAACCCTGAAGAGTTTATGCACCTTCTATCAGAACTAGAAGATATGTGGGACATCAATGCTACGGATAATAGCATGGTATCGTTCCAACTTGGATATAAAAACTTTATAAATCCTCAGGACCTCGACCCTGAAACGGGATTACCCGTTCGGTTTGACGTTGAACTTGTTTCCGGAAACCATAAACGCCTGAAAATGCAATTAGGACAAATGTATCATCGGGCTGAAGTTTTAAGACTTTTAGATACGGAAGACGATGAAGATATGAAAATATCCATGCGTATAAATCGTCTTATAGATCAGGTTGATGATGCATGGCAAATTATTTTTAGGGCGGCTCGTATACACGAACGTATCAATAACCCAACGTATGTTCCCATAAACCCAGAATCAGATCCATCTATTTTTAGGTGTTCAACTATGGAAAAGGTAGAGGAATTGGCACCATATCAACAGGCCATTCTCGCGTGTTTACAAAACCTTTACGAAACGAATGTTAAAAGATACAAGGGGTACTGTTGTACACAAATAAAGACCGAAGATGGTAAAGATACACGTGCGTGGAAACAGGTCGAAACAATACAGGAATACGTTTATGGAGTTGCACAAAAAGAAACACGGTATGAACTCTGGAAAAATTTATCGAGTCGGGGATCAGCGTATAACGATGTTATTCGACACTTAACACACTGTAAAGATATGCAGTTTCCAGAGATTGTTAAAAATCGTCACGTTTGGTCGTTTAAAAATGGTATTTTTATAGGTAAGGAGTGGTCTGCACAAACAGGTCTCTATGAATCGAACTTTTATACGTACGAGTCCCGTGAATTTAAAAATCTCGATCAAACCATTGTAAGTTGTAAATATTTCGATAAGGAATTTACAAATTATGAACATCTCGAAAATTGGTATGATATTCCGACACCCTTTTTCCAATCGATTCTCGAGTACCAAAAGTTTGATTCAAATGTATCTAAATGGATGTATGTTATGGGTGGCCGTTTATGTTTTGCTGTAAATGATATAGATACATGGCAAGTTATACCTTTCTTAAAAGGTATTGCGCGTTCAGGTAAATCGACGCTTATCACCAAAGTGTTCCGTAAATTCTATAACGCCGACGATGTACGCACACTTTCAAATAATGTTGAAAAGAAGTTTGGATTATCATCCATTTATGATGCATTCATGTTCATAGCCCCCGAAGTAAAAGGTGATTTACAGCTCGAACAGGCTGAATTTCAGTCTATCGTGTCTGGTGAAGACGTATCCATTGCGGTAAAACACGAAAAAGCTAAATCGTTTGAATGGACAACACCCGGTATACTCGGTGGTAATGAAGTTCCAAACTGGAAAGATAATTCAGGTAGTGTTTTGCGTCGTATTCTTACGTGGAACTTTGGTAAACAAGTCAAAGATGCTGATCCAACACTCGAATATAAACTCGATGCAGAATTACCCATCATACTTCAAAAGTGTATTCGTGCTTATCTTGAATATGCGCAAAAGTATGCAGATCGAGATATTTGGAATGTCGTTCCAGAATATTTCAAGGCGGTTCAAAAACAAGTTGCGACTGTCGCGAGTACACTCGAAAACTTCATGCAATCGACCGGTGTAAATTACGGAAAAGAATTATTTTGTCCACAAAAAGAATTCGTCGCGTTATTCAATTCACATTGTCAAGCAAATAATCTTGGAAAACCTCGATTTACTCAGGATTTTTACGTAGGTCCGTTCAGTCAGCGTGAAATAGAAGTTCGTGAAGTAACACTCACATATAAGGGACGTAATTACCCCAGACAGGCGTTCATATTTGGTTTAGATATAGTAAATGACGATGCTACATTTGCTAACGATTATTAATTAAAATATCACGTTAGATTAAGATATGGATCCCAGGCAATTTGTAAAAAAATCGAATGTATCTATTCAGACTGAACCAACTAAAAAAGGTGGTCTCAAAATTGGAAAATTTCATCCGGGTATGTATAATGTTCTTGTAAACAAAAAGTTTTCAACAACTGAAAAACGTGTAGATTTACAATACATTTTAAAACAAAAACCAAAGGGACACGCCCAAATAGCACCTGGTTTAACCCTAGATCTTAACGAGATTAAAGGATATTTCGGAAGGTTTCAGACAGGTGTCATACATACATCTAATTTTGGTTTAAAAGGTGATTTAAAAAAGGACTTCTTTTCAGTACAATTAAGTGGATATACCATGGATGGAACTGAAAGTAAAAAATTCACGTTTGTTATTTACAGTAATGGTAAAATTCGTTTTTCGGGTGGGTTTTTAGGGTCCAGTAATCTCAAAAAACAACCCGAAGCTTTGCGTAAATATTTAATTGATACGTATACACAAAAACAGGGTTTTTTATATAACGAAATTGAATATAACAATATTGCGGGATTCTTTAATACAAACGTAAACTTTGATTTAACAAGAATTTCACAACAAAATCCAGTAAAAGCACAAAGTGTTAGTTACGAGTCTGAATTGACACCTTTTTTATACATGACGCACAAAGATCATAATTTTGTTCTATCGACTAAATCTGGAAAACTTGGTTCGGGTGTCGTTCAAGTTCAAGGTGAAAGTGATCCAGATGACCTCGAAAACGCGTATAGAGTAGGTGTTGATATGGTAAAACTACTTCATGTTTTAGGGTACACAATGGGTTTAGTAAACCGTAATGTAAATGCACCAAAACTCCCTATAATGAAAAGTGTAAAAGCGTCTACGTGCCCTAAACCACGTCGCCCACCATGTAAAAATGGTTTTGAAGTTCGTAAAAATCCACAGGGATCAGATTGCTGTTTTAAAATACCAAAGAAACGGAGTGTTTCTAAGAAAAAAAGTACAGCTAAAAACGTTTCTATTTCTTATGATAAAGATGGTACTATGAAAATAGGTGGACGTAAATGTGATAGACTTACAAAACCCGTTTTACTCGACGTTGCTAAAAAGTTGGGTGTTGTCGGGATACGTGAAAAAAATACTAAAAATGTTATATGTTCAGCACTCGATGCAATTGAGAAAGGAACGTCAAACGTAAAGGTAAATGGAAAATTGTGTCGAACAATGAAAAAAGACCAACTCGTTGCGATGGCATTATCCAAGGGTATCACGATTGACGATAAGGATACTGTAAAAACACTTTGCCAAAAACTTCAAAATAAACCGAATACACCTAATACACCTAATACACCTAATTCACTTGCAAACGAGATGGAAAGGGCTCTTTTGAAAAGAAATAGAAACGTGACCAATCAAAGAAGAAAACTCAATGATACGGGTATAAGAAACGATCTCGTTAGAATGTACGGTAAGAAATGGATGACAAAGTATGGTAAAGTTATGGATTTGAATAAAAATGTACGCGATGTAAAGAGAGAATTAAATAAAGCCGAAAAGAATAATTCTCTTAACGTCACGTCAAGTAACGGTGTTATACGAAAGATGGTCGCGAACGATATCAAAAAGGCGATGGTCAAAGATATGAAACTTAACCAAGAAAACACCCTTAAGAAAAAACTTCTCCGAAATGAAGCACAAAAGTTATACGGTAAGTTTGGTAAAAATATGGTAAATAACGTTATAAAATACGCGGCGAATTTACCAAAAATATACCCTCTTACTAGTACTAAAATAAAGAATTACGTTATGATAAAACGTCAACTTCAACAAAATACACCATCAGCGTTAAAGAATAAACGCAAAAATAAATAAAAGATGGACGATCCAAGAGAATTAATATTAAAACGTGTCCGACAAAATACAAATGACTTTATTATAGATTATAAAGATCGTTGGAATAAATATATTTTGTCGAGCATTATAGATAGTATATTTTATACTTTAGCAGATTATATAAGCATTGAAAGAAAAGGTGGGACTACTATGGGTGAATTAGAAATTGAATACCATTGTACGGATGATTTTATAAACTCTGAAAATGCTAGAGACTATTTAGAAAAATATCGCGATCCAGATGACAAAAATCTTATGCTATTCATATACGATAATATGCATAAGATGGAACCTGGAACCCATCGACGTACACTTTTGTACCTTACGAACATACTATACTTCGATTTATAAGTTTATGTGGTTCGGCAATTTGTTTAAGGTGTTTCGCATGATACGAGAAATCATACCCGAGAAACCCATCTGTTATTTGTTTAGAAAGACCAAATGCCTCAATTATTCTCGATGTTTGTGTACACACCGATAAACGTTCGAGATTAAGGAATCGATCTTCCATCATTATAAATTCTTTAAGTGATTCATCGGGTATACCATCCTTACGCATTTGTTCATACATCTTCCTTGATTCACCATTTGACATATAAAAGTATTTTGTTGAAAATCCAAGAACCGACACGCGTTCACCTGTAATATCAATATCACGTAATACAAATAGTATAATTATAAGTATAACTATCCAAGCTATAATCATACTATATAGTATTCTAACATAATATTTATTATAAAATCTTTGTAAAAAAAGTGATTACCCAAAAAAAACTTTTTTTAATATATACAAAGTATCTTCTTGAGAATGATGTTTAAATTCAAAAATAAATTTTTCTTTTACTAATCACTTTTTTTACAAATATTTTATATTAATTTAACATAATAAATAAATCTTTTATTTTATGAATAATATTGAATAATGTATCCTTATCTTCAACATTTTGAGGTTTTATAATTTCAAATTCAATTTGGTATGTAAACGGATCTTCCGAATCCATATCTTGAGTGTTACCAGAAATAGATGTCATATCAATAGATACATTTTTACGAATATACGATGTACGTGTTTTCGTTTTTTTACCATCCATTTCACTTTCGTAATCATGTTCCATAGGAATTTCTTTACATACGGCAAATCGTATATCAAAAGGTGTATCTTTGATTTGTTTAAAATCCTCAACATGTACCCTCTCTTTTTTTATAATAGTTTCTTCATGTGTAGATTCATCTATTGTTATACGAAGATTATCCTTTTCACGAAAAAAGACGTCAGTTTGTGACGTTTCAATACGATCCCACCCGGTATATTTAGTAAGACCTTTCATTAGATTAATATACATCTTTTCACCTATATTCGTATCGAAGAAGGTTCCATTATATTTACCGAGACGGAATTCCATTTCGACATGTTCTTCATTCTTGTGTTTATCAAGGATGGGTTGAACTGTATCACAAATTTTATGAACGTTCATATTTTCTTACATTTATGTATCGCGTCTTCTTCTTAAGCCTTTTTTATACACCTTTTTTAGATGCACGGTTTCACAAACATTGGAAACACATGTTATTTTAATTCGGCTATACAGTGTTTTCTACATATACACGATATATCATCTCATATAGTACGAAATAAATACAAAGGTGATTGTTTATTTACAAAAATATACGAACACGTTGTACACATTTACTTTTCAACACACGAAGTTAAGGTTTTTACACTCGAACCACTTTTACAAGAATTTGTGAAAATGTACCCGAGATTTAAAATTGGTAATCCTCATGATGCTCAGGACGCTTTATTATGTATTATAGATATACTCGAAAAAGAGTACCCTATAATTAAAGATCTCCTTTACGGTGAAACAACACAAGTAACAATATCACCCGTGAGTAAAAATGTTATAAAAACACCCTTTTGTATCCATATTTTAAATATGAAAAATGAAATAAGAAGTATAGACGAAATGATAGAAGAAGGAAACAATTGGAACGTGGTTGAAGGATACGTTGACGATGATAACGTGAAACACTATGTCGCAACAACACGTTGTTTTATATCTAAAAAACCAAAAATTCTACTTGTATCATTCGATAAAAAAAGTAATGTTAAAGTTGATACATCTTTAAAAATGGGGTACGATTTACGTGGTTCTATAATTCATAAAGGTATTCAATGGGGTGGTCATTACATGTCTATGGCTAAATTTGGTGAAGATTGGATCATACAAGATGATGATAGTTTAGGTAAACTGGGTGAATTACCTAAAGAAGATAGTCATTACATTTTGGTCTACAGTCTAAAAACTCCTTCATCTGAATGTCCTCCTTAATATTCACGAGTGTTCTATAAAACGTTCGTCGACTATTCGGAAACGTCTTATCGGTTCGTTTTTTTAATGGTTTCCACCAAAGAGGACCCTTTTCCCACGTCACGTACATACACTCAACAATATCATTTTCTCTCAACCATCTATATTCTGACATACGGTCTATTGGTATTTGGGATTCGTGTATAAGTTTACCTCTATCTTGTATATACAACTTCCATACAGGTGGTCCAGGTGCACACCCAGGCGTTTCGACTGTTGGTGCTTTCTTCACTTTGAAATCAATTGTATTTTTGTTTCTTGGTTTCCATTTGAACATAGTTTCGTGTGTACCCGTACGGACAGGTTCTTTTATAGGTGTAAAAACAAGTCCATCCATCTCTTGTTTGACGGTCGGGAGATATACATCCATAAACTTGTTAAACTCGGTATGAAGATGAAACGTTTTAACTTTTAAAAATATCGGATCCGTTTTTAAAACCATCATCTTTTTAGTTGTTTTTTCGCAATGTTCGAGACGTTCTAAAAAATTTTGTTGACCAATAACTTCACCACACGTTAGTAAACAATCGTATATCATGAATATATTATCGTATAATTCACCTTCGAGTATAGTACCTTCATATATTGGTCGCCTAAAATTGAGTGGACACACGAACATTTCAAGAGCACGATTTAGGAATATACACACTTTCCTATTTTCGTACATAAATGCCAACATCATGTATCTCGTACCATCCGTTTTTTCGCATACAACGTACTCATTATTTGCGAGTATACCAAAGTGTTCCCGTTCTATTGAAATGGGTTGACACCCCGGAAATATACCTTTTTTAGTACCCCATTTGGATTCCATAAAGGAGATCGCATATTTGTAAAGTGGGTCACCCGTCTTTACAGACACACGTGTCATTCTGTTCTATATATTTACTCTATTCTTTAATTTGATTTAACACCTGCAGCGTTTAGAATATTACTAATACATTCGTGACTATATGTCATAATCAACTTAGCTTCTGTATACGCATGAATTTTGATTCCAGCCTCTTTAAATTTTAAAAACATATTTTTCATTCTCGGGTGTATCTTAAACGCACCGTTTTTCTTATCTTTTAAATGTTTCATGACGTTTTTATTCATCATAACCCACGATTTTGCTGATGTCTCGTTTACAGCATATACATCATGTGAAATTTTGTTTGCGACTACTGTATCGAAATGTAACCCAATTTGTTCAACAGGTTCCTTAGACTTAGAAACCACTTTTTCTTTGAACATATTCCAATCTATACCTTCAGTGACACCCGGAAAAACGAGACACCCAATACCGTCATTTTTATCAAAGACTTTATCGAGTGAACCTTCATCAACACTAATACCAAAATCGATAAAGAAAATACGATCGTGACTTTTTAAATATTTATAAATAATTTCAGCTTTCTCAAAAGGTTCATCGTCTACAAAAACAACTTCATTTTCTGTATTACCCCTTTGCATACACTTTAAATTAAATCGAAGAATCGTGTGTAATGTTTTTACATGACATGATTTGCCACGTGTTACGAGTATTGTCGCTATTCTCATATTTTATTACATATATACTCTAAGCCTTAAGCCTTTCATTTAAGCATCCACTAAAGGGTAAATTTCCGACGTGTCCTAGAGATGTGTTACAATCTGCGTATATTTTACCCCCTATTTGTTGCCATCGTCTACAAAACGCGTAATCTTCGGAAAGGTACCTTCTATTATCTGGGTCAATCATACAATCAAATACCGCGCAGTAGTCGTCAAAGTCTCGGTTTTGATGATCATTTTTACAATCAAGATCTTTATACTTTTCGTGCATTTTTTCGAACGCTTTACGAGTAATAACCATAAACCCGGTTGGACCATCTAATACTTCAACAAACCCATTTACGACCGATCTTTGTGTAGCACCAATATTTGCGACTAAACTGGATGAAAGCATGGATAAATCGCGAGTATCACCCGCTTCTATCGCAGTTTTAGCTTGGTCCCACATAACAACCTTTTTAGGGTAAATGGCGACAGAAACTTCGTGACCAGAACGTATAAGACGAACAACGGACGCAGGATCAAAATCAACATCGGCATCTATAAACATAAAATATTCCGCATCCGATTTCTGCATAAATCTTCCAACCGCAACATTACGTGCGCGATGTACAAGACTTTCGTTTTCTGTTGTATCGATTATGAGTTGAATACCTTCCCGAATGAGAAGAAGTTGAAGTTTTATGACACCTATCATATATTTTTCTAAACAAATACCACCGTAACACGGTGTACTTAAAAACAGTTTCGTCATATTACAATTTTAGTGTTCTATTCCTCTAAGTATTTTTTAATTATAGTTTCTATTTTATTTAGTGTTGGTATAGATATACCACATTTTTCACATATTTCGGTTTTTGTAAAATTATCCTTAAGAACAAAGTAAATGATAGTCGACGCCACACTGTTCGGTGTTTTACTCATAAGTTCTGAACAGTTTTCAAGTTTGGAGCACATTTTATTACAATTAAGTCTCTCTTCTCTTGTAACCGTAAATTCGTTGAGTAACCTTTGCATGACATCGAATGGTCGAGTAACGTAGTTTTTTTCCGTTTTACCGAGAAGTGTTTCTGTAAACATTTGTGTCGTCCGACTAATATCTTTACTATTTATTCTAAACATATCTGCAATTTCTTTTGTTGTTCTTGGAATTTTCGATAAACGACACGCGTATAAAACGCAGTTACCTTTAATACCCGAACGAACAGCACCTCTCGTCAATTTTTCCAAATTAAATTTTCTGTACATCATTTTAGCGTCTTTTAGAACGGATTCAGGTAAGTTTGGACACGCTTCATCTATACTTTTATAGGCATGAAATAATGCACGATCTTTATGGTTCATAGATTGATGAAAATTAATCTTAGCCATACGTTTATTTTCATACGTGGATGTGTGTTGCGTTGCGATAATTGTTCCTTTACCCCACGCTTGAGAAAAGAGTTCTGGGTTTGCGTTCGGCCCACCACATCTCGAAGGGTCATTTACTTTACCGTCGTCAGATATACCACTTGTCCACTCGGGACTTTCGTCTATAAACATGGAATCAACGAGTCCACATTCCGAACACGTTGGCATACCTTCTTTTGAGAACACTTTTGTTCCGTTACATTCTTTACACGTATAAGTATTAATTGGCTTTTTTAGTAATGGTTTTTTTAAAAGTTTGTCCACATGGGACCATATAGTAGTAGTGAGTTCTTCCATTTTTATACTAAATCGGTATATTTATGAAAATGATAAATCGCACTTAGGTTTTAAAAATTCAATTCATCCGCTTGTATTTTTGCATGTGTTTCTATAACATTTACTATTTCCTTGAAACGCATAGAACCTGGGCTTCTAGGTTCCCATTCGTTCCATTCTTTATCAATGGTAGCATTGTTTGGTGGTGGTATAACCATCCCATCAACTTCGTCGTCTGGGACAATAAAGTCGTCAAGATCACTCCCATCATCATCAGATTCATTTATTATTTCACTGTCTTCATCCGAATCTATATCATCTATCATTGCGTATAAGTTATCTTTAACGTTTTTGAAATAGGTTGGAGATTGATGATGTTCAGAAAGGCTCATTTCTTGAACGAGTTCATCTTTAGTTTCATCTAATTCGTATAAACGTGCACATTTGTACGTTAACGACGTTTCTGAATAATACGAAACAACAAGGTAGTCTTCATTATTTTCTTTTACTTTGGCGTACAGTTCATCTTCTATATCATCCTCTATATTAACGAGAACCCGAACTAAATCTCCAGGCTGTATTTCATAAAAATTAATCATATCTAAAGTTTTACGACAAAAATATTTACAAGTATTAGCACAGATGGGAGTTGAAATTTTATCCAAGGACGGATGTACGTATTGTGAACACGCAGTAAACCTTTGCAAGGACTATAACCTCGAATACATAAAAACAATGGTTGATAAAACCGAACTAAAAACTAGATGTGGTACACAAGCTTCTACATACCCACAAATACTGGTAAACGATACCCTGGTGGGAGACTTCTTTGAATTCCAGGAATTCCTGGAAGAATCAGAACCAATGCTTTTACCAACACTCAGTAGGTTTACTGTATTTCCAATAGAACATGAAAATTTATGGACTTTGTATAAAAAGGCCCAAATGTCAAATTGGACTGCCGAAGAGATCGACTTTTCCAAAGATATGGATGATTGGAATGAATTAAGTGATAATGAAAAACATTTTATAAAATATATTTTAGCTTTTTTTGCTGGTTCTGATGGTATAGTTTTTGAAAATATAAATAATAATTTTGCGGATGAAATCCAAATTACAGAGGCGCGGTCATTTTATGCCTATCAATCGCATAATGAAATGGTACACGGTGAAACCTACAGTAAACTCATAGACAAGTATATAAAAAATTCTAGTGAAAAGAAACAATTATTCGAAGCAATTCAAACAATTCCGTGTATCGAAAGAAAGGCGAAATGGGCTATGAAATGGTTTGATAAGAAACGACCATTTGCTGAACGTTTATTAGCCTTTGCATGTGTTGAAGGTATATTCTTCTCGGGTAGTTTTTGTGCTATTTTTTGGTTAAAAAAGAGAGGATTACTTCCAGGTTTATGTTTTAGTAACGAACTCATAAGTCGAGATGAAGGGATGCACCAAGAATTTGCGGTTGAATTATTCAATATGTTAAAAAACAAACCATCTGGTTCGGTGATTGAAGAAATTATAAGAGATGCCGTTTCGATCGAAAAGGAATTCATTACGGATGCACTTCCGTGTAGTCTCATAGGTATGAATTCGGGTAAAATGTCGGAGTATATCGAATATGTCGCGGATAGATTATCAAAACAAGTGGGTCACAATAAAATCTGGAACACGAAAAATCCCTTTGATTTTATGGAGAATATATCACTCGATGGTAAAACAAACTTTTTTGAAAAGCGTGTCGGTGATTATGGTAAAATGGATGAAGATACAACATCCATAGAATTTGATGAAGAGTTCTAATTAAGGGGTGATAACAGCACTTCTACCGTCGGAACACGAGCACGTGACGGCTTCGCCATCGGTAGTCAAATCCATTGATTCAAGTTTCATACCAGAATCAAACGTCGAAAATTGTTCTTCAGACATACCTGGTAATGGTGAAGGTATATCAACCATTTTTGGTGGTGGGGTTGGGCCTGGTGCGGGTCCTGGTACTGGAGATGGACCAACAACCTCTTCATCCACTGGTTCAAATGGTGCATATTCTTCACGCTTTATGTTCATCATACCCCACGTGACGAGCATGAAAACAATCGTGTGAAGTGCGAGACCACCAGTTGATGGACACCCAGTTGGGCTGGAAACCCATGATCCGAATACTTTACGCATGACTCGAAATGTTTCGGGGTTTGCGACAACAAAGAAAACTAACGCAGACATAATAGAAATCAAAAACTTTTGTTCCTGTTTCTTACCATTACATCCACAACCACAATCTTTAAAAAGACCCATTGGTATATTTTATATATATTGTATCAAGAAAAAAAAACCGACTTAAAGTTTGGCTTCATATATATGATATATAAAATACAATGTCTAACATTATCCAAGTTTCCGAACAATTTGAACCATCGTCTGTTGTCTTCACAAAAATGAAGAAGAATAAGAACGGTGGAAAAACCGTGTATATCAATGCACAAGATGGTAAAAAGAAACTCTATTTACAACTCCCTTTTATGCGTTCGCCGTTTGGTATGAGCGCCTTTACTGATGAAGCTACTAATAAAACTTCGTATTCTCTCGACTTATCCTTTGATACTGATAACGAAGACGCCATGGCACTTTCGACTAAATTGAAAGAACTTGATGAAATTATCATTAAGACGGTCGCTGACAACTCTAAGGAATGGCTTGGTAAAGCGTATGACATTAACGTCATTCGCGAAGCTCTGTATAAACCACTCGTTCGTCAGGGTAAAGATGAATACCCGGATACCATGAAACTTAAGATCATGACGAAACCGTCAGGTGATTTCTTGGCGGAGGCGTATAACTCGGCACGCGAGTTGATTTCGGTCGATCAAATTGAAAAGGGTCAAAGATGTGCGTGTATTGTTGATGTAAACCAAATCTGGTTTATTGATAACAAGTTTGGAGTAAGTGTTCGTCTTTCGCAGGTTCTTTGTCAACAATCTGCTAAACTTCCATCCTTTGCATTCCAGGGTCTTGATGGTGATGACACCGTAGAGGAAGAATATATTGAAGAAGAGGAAGAAGTCGATGAATAAAATATTATTCTATACCAGTATGGAACGTGAAAGGCATATTGAGGATTTGAAAAAAATTGCATCTCTTTCTAAAAATAAGAAAAATGTTAAAACTCAAAAACAAAGAAACCTTTTAGGTAAAAATGTAATAACTGCTATTAAGGGTATTGGATGTAGACCAGAAAACGTGTTCTATAAACCAAGTACCAATTTTAGTGTAAACGGGTCTTTAAGTACAAAAAAGGGTTTACGTAAAATTGGTAAAGGTGAAATGGGTGAAGTGTTTTTGGGATGTATAGATAAAGAGTGTAAAAAACCAGTTGCTATAAAAGTGTCTAACGAATCAAGTAGATACGAATATAAAATAGGTAAACGTATAGAAAAATTGAGTGGTATGCGAATGTATGGGTATCAAGAGTGTGTTAATGAAAAAAAGAAGAGATACTCTATAATTTACACGGAATATGCAAATAGTGGTACTTTATCCACTTTTATAAAAAATAATATAAGTACACTCCGCCCAATACATTTAAGAACCATAGTAACACATATACTATTTAATTTATATAGAATTCATAAAAAGTATCCATCATTTAGACACCACGATTTACATACAGAAAACGTTTTGATAAGTACAAATGTTAAATCGACGGGTATAAGACGTTTTAAAGTCGACGATACAGTTCTAAAAGTTCATGATATCGGTATAGAAGCATCGTTAAACGACTTTGGTTTTTCTACTATTAACGGTATACCTAACCCGGATGTAGATGCAGGTGAATACAAACGTAAACATGGTATATACAGGGAATCACATTATATGTATGACGTTCACTATTTTCTCAATTCATTAAGACAATTCTTAAAGGGTGAGAAAATACTCAGTGGTCAAGAAACTATTCAGTTTATTGAACGCGTTTTACCACCCGATTATTTGGGTATGGTTACGTATAAAGTATCTGATTTTAGATTGCGTACATCACTAGTTGGTCACGAGAAATTACCAACGTTTAATAAAATATTTAAAGATCGATACTTTTCACCATACAGAGAGAAAACACAGGAATTATCTAAAGTTCTCGATATTATAGGTCGTGCCGCCCCTATGAAACCAAAATCAATCATTGTAAAACATGGTGGTAACCCTGTACCTCCTAAAGTTTCATTATCTAAGAAAGGCTATGTTAAGATAGGAACACGTAAGTGTGATTCTTATAAAAAAGGTGAACTCGTTAAAATTGCAAACGTTCTAAATATACCCACAAAAGGTAAAACAATCTCTAAGATATGCCAGGAACTAAAATTAAAATATATCAAATAGATATAAAAACATGTTACCATTTATTATTCTTGGAGCAGTCAATGCGTATATATTTTTAAATACAGGGAACACAGTGAAAACCGATAAAGGGACCGGGACGTGGACCGTTTATGGTACGACATGGTGTGGGTGGACCACGAAACAATTAGAATACCTGAAAAAGAAGGGTATTGATCACAAATTCGTCGATTGCGAAAAAGGCAAATGCGACGGAATTGATGCGTTTCCAGTTATGGATTCGCCAAATGGTGAAAGAATCACTGGGTACAAGGAAGTTTAATTAGATACCTCTAACAACGGAAAGAGCGAGTGAAAGGATAAACGCATCTTGAAAGGTCTTAATTGGTTTAAGAGTCGATATGTGTTTGACGAGCGATTGATTCCACGCAAATCGGAGTACGAATGTACTGATAAGGATGGAAAGGATAAAGAGGAGAACTTCAGTTATAACTTCGTTCATTTTTTTAGCGTTAGCGAGATCTCTGAGCATTTTATTAATTACCAATATTTTTTTCTATGATATTAGTAATGAGTAAACCCCTTCCTCTGAGTGGTTCTGAACCAAAGTATACCCAAAGATTATGGGGTCGTACAGTCGGTGTAGGTAACAATAATTGTTACGCGTATGCCGTAGGTGATTACGAAAAAATGCGCTTACAAAAAAGCGTACCAGGTGAACGGGCTGGTATTCGTAATCTTTCTCATACGTATACAAATTGTAAAGGATTACCGCAAAGAGTTATCGCGGATAACCCTAAAAAGGTGTACACTGCAAAAGCGACTGAAAAATGTAAACCAAACCATTTTAAAGTTATGATGTTTGTAGCACCAGGTAATCAAAGAAACTACTTTAGACAAGGTGATTTTCACTTTTATAAACAACACGGTGCAGTTGAATATAAAGTAAAAAAAGGGAATACGTACGAGAATATAGCGAAATTCTTTAAAGTTCCGGTAAGTCGCGTAAAAAAGGCGGGTAAACTCGTACCTGGTAAACTTTTAAAATTCAAAGCAAACGTATTCAGTCATAAAAGGGGGTGGGCGACAGGTCCGTTATTAGTGGATGCTAAAGGTAAGAGTATCCAGGATCCGAGAACATCGTCTCGTGATTACCCTGGGTTAAGTTATAAAAAGTACTGTAGCTCATTCTGTGTTAAGAACAGAGGGATCAAAGTCGGCCACACTCACCCCAAAGTCGTCAAGAAGACTCGATAAATCGGTATCGTTTCCTATATCGAAAAATATATCGAGTGCGTCAAAAATAAAATCGTCTTCTATAGTTACCGTATTTGATGTATCTTCAAATAAATTATGTACGGTAATCTGTACCCTGAAATTTTCACCATCAAATACTTTACGACACACGGGACATGTTACTTTTCCTTTATTTTTCCAGTTTTGTAGACAATGTGAATGGAATAAATGACCACATCGCAAGGGTACATTTTTTCTGGTTTGCCTTACCTCATTGAGACATATGGCACACTGTGTCATTCTCTATAAAACTTAAAGAAGTTAAAAGTTGTGATTTATCGTACCCATTTAGTAAATGTTTGGTACTTTGAGAAGTGCTTTATCACACGACCCACATTTTTCGGTACCCTGTAAATCTTGTACAGGTTTCAAAAGTTCTGGACCCTTTTGCTGGAGCATTTTTCGAAACGAATAGTTATCTTCGAAAGAGATACCGTTTTGTTTCATGAGATAGTTGTTGAGTAATTGATTCGAAGTGTTTACAGTGAAGCATCGACCGTCGGCCATACCAAGTCTTTGAGACATCTTATATATTAATATTACATTAGAAATTAATTTGTTTATTTTTGATTGTGTCGATCCATGATTTATGACCTAAACCATTGGCTGATTCTATAATTTCATTTATACTGTACCCTGATGCTATATCGAAAACTTCCTTTTTAAGAGGATCAACATCTGTTGTAAGTATACTCTTTTTGTGTTCAAGAATATGTGATATGATAATGTTATATGCAAATGCAATCTCTTTGAGCGTTTCTGCACCCGTGATAATAATCTTTCCTGTACTGAATATACTCGTCGTAATTTCTTTCATATCTTCCGAAGGTCGAAATTTTACTTTAACAGCTGAATATCTATCTGGTTCAAATGATGTTTTAAAAACAGATTCAAATTTTTGTGCGGTTTGAAGAAGGTTTAAATTTTTATTCAAACTAAAATTTGAATTTATCATAACAACTCGGAACGTATCTTCTGGAATAACATACTCTTTACCAAGAATTCGACTGAACATGCATGAGAGTTGTTTAATAACACGCTTACAATCAAATAAATCGGCACACCCAGCGACCTGAATACTCCCATTTGGAAATACCTTTATAGATTTTGTACTGTGGTAATCTTCATAAACGAGTGATATCTGATTATAAAACGTCGTATCCTTCATTCGCCAAATAAATTTACGGGTTTTCTTTTCTTTTCGTGATAATTTTAATTCATATTCTTCAAAGAAAGTTTTCAAAAATTGTATATTTATACCACGTTTGAATTGTGAAATCATGGTTATTGTTGTGAGTTTAATCCACGACGGTTCAATTTCAGGGTGTTCCTGTTTTAAACGTTCTCTAAACTCATTGAGTGTAAGAAAATACGAAAATGTATTATTTGCGATCGTTGAATACATTTTAACTTAAAAAAATATTGGTTAAAGGTAACTTAGGTTGTCTATATATGCCGTGTTTTAAGTGTAAAAAGAAAGGAATACCAATCGAATGTAAATATTGTAACTTAGGGTTTTGTTCCCGGTGTATAGTTCTTGAAATCCACGAGTGTCAAGGTATGGACATGAAGAAAGATATTGAATTAAAAGAACTCGATAAACGACTTGAGTTTAAACCAGACAAAAAATTTGGAATGGTTTAAAGATGTGTGTTTATACATTTATACATGACAGCATTCGTAAAACAGTGTCACCAACTTTACCATGTAGATAAACAGTGTACCGTTACCGAAATTCACTATTCTAAGTATACAGATGGTATCGGGTACGAGGATAAAATTGATTCGTTCACGACAAGAACAAATTGTGAATTCAATTATGGTATGGGTTCCGTTCGATACGAGAGGTTTCTCGATACAATGGTTGTTAAAACAATCGAAACTGTGCGTAAAATGGTTTTGATTGCGTTAGATAATGCATTGTGTGAAAATAGGAATATACATTCACTTATACGAATTATGAATTCAATAAAAATTTTGGATTCGACATTCTTACCTCCAATTATAAATAAGACGTGTTCGTGGCAGAAAAAATTGGTAAAGGAAATATGTAAGGATATACTCCCAGACGTTATAGAAACGTCGACGAATCAGGTAACACTTGATAGATTATTTAGAACTTTACAATTAATAGAATCAGACACAATAAACTAATTAAGTTCATAATAAAGTTATTATTTGTACCTGCTTTTACAGCTTTTTTTACTTTTTCAATATCAAAACGACTCTCGAAATTCGTAAATCCTTTATCTATATTTCTTCCTGGAAGAAGTGGTCTAGATAAATCACACTTTTCTGAACTGTATCCAGGACGTCCGACGTTTTTGGAAACGACGTCACACGCTGGACTTTTATATGGTTCTTCTTCTGGTTCATCCACTGGTTCTGTATATTCACCGAACGCGTGTGGTTGTCGACTCGAACCGGGCATGAAATTAACAAATGGATTCATATCGTCCATTGTATTTTTATCATCGAGCATTAATGAACTCATGTTTTATAGTATGACGAGATAAATTTTTTATACCAGTATACTATAAGAAACCATGGAACCAAAAGTTATACTTGCAGCACTTGTCATCATGATCGTGTTGACTACAATTTTATATCATACCGTTTTTAAAAAATCCGAAGAACCCGAAATTGTTCTCGAAGAAGAACTCGAAGAAATCGAAGAAGAAGTAACCGAACCATCCCCTGATACTATCGATGATGTCATGACTGGTGGTGATGATGAACCAGTTCCAGACGAAGACGAAACTTCACTCGAAACTGCACCAGCTGACGGTGAAGTCGAAGACGAAACTGTAAACGAAGATGTTACAGTTGAAGGCTATACGTTAAAAAAATAATTATATACTATAAAAGATATGGTATCCATAAGTTTTGGAAAATCCAACTTTAGTGAAGTACAGAATAGTTACCAGATGACAGTAGCATTAATAATGATGGTTGTCGTTTTATGCTCAATATCATCTATAATAGTTTCAGTAAGATCGAGTAGTTCTCAGGAACCAGTTCCAATAAAAAAACAAGTCACTAAGCCCCAGGACGTGGCCGCTAAAAAAGAATTAGTCAAGGCCGTCGAGGATCTTGAAACAATTAAAGACCGAATCAAAAACGTCGAAGAATACGGCCACCGCGAAAACTATAGATCCGAAACGAATAATGGTCTTACGGTTGTTGGTACGTTAATGGAACAAATGATTGACGTTATGGTCGCGGTTTTGAAACAACCACTCGTTTCCGAAGCGGTATCTAAACGTATCGTTAATAAACAGGACGCAGATGAAATTGCGGAATATATTGAAATGTTAGGACAAGAAGTTGTTAAGGAAGTTGAACAAACCCCACTTTTAAAGTGTAGGAAAGCGAGAACGTGGGAATGTACTGAAGGAGAAGGAATGAAAAGATTCTGTACTTGGAAAGAAGCCGAAGGTGATGTTCCAACTTCGAATTGTGACGCATACGAAGTGAATCATATGAAAATACGAGAGGGTAGCAGACGCGCAGTTGCAAACTTATACAATAAAGTTCTTTCGGTCGTTGAAAAGGCTGAAGAAAGAGATAAAATATACAGAATAACTAAAAATGTTGCTATTGATAACATGACGCAATATGCTATATCCAGAAGTTGGTCTGATGAAGATATTAAAAAGCATGCAGATGATTTCCCGGAACAGGATAGACTCGAAACTATTGCATTGGCGCACTATAAGTATTTAGGTTACGATTTGAAAAGGGAATTAGGTGATTCTATTAATATATCAGAATTGACGGGTGAAGAGGAGGATAAGGTTAAATATTTAATAGATCGTAATAAAGATAGAGTAGCTAAAAAACTTGTAAATGTTGAATTTGCTATTTATGAAGAACCAGATTATAAAGGGAATAATCAACAATTTGGAGCAGAATTACCAGAAGGTGAAATTATAAAAATTGGAAATTCAAAGAATAACCCGGTTAAATCACTAAGACTCGGTGAAAATGTGATATTAGAAGCTCGACGTGTCGATAATAATGAGCCAGTAAGAGTCGAAGGTCCTATAGAAGATAACAATACGGGAAGTGGATATCATAACGTTCTCGTCGGAATCGTTCGCGGATAATGTCCCGAAGACGGATAAGAGAGAAGCTGAAGGCTATAGAATTTAATAATACAAACAATGATTAAAAATTTGTATTATAATTAATGCTAATTACGTGTTAATTATATTATAACCCAATTTGTTCGTTTTTACCGAACTTGTTCCCGTAGGTTGTTGTATTTACGGGTCTATCGATTGGAACAGCGAGTGTATCTATATCGTGGACGTATCCCATGTATTGAGAAACACCCGTTTGTATTTGGCCCGAGGCTGTTTTAATCACGATACCGTTCATATATTTGACTTGTTCCTGAACGTTCGCGTTTGGGTCACCGGAGTTGTTAATAAAAACAACACGCATAATACTGTATAAATCACTTGGGTTTTGGTAATCGATGGAAACACCCGTTTGATCTCTAAAACTTTGACGGATACCGCGCTGGAGTAAATTCATATTGAACTCCGAAAAGAACAAAGTGTTCAGGGGAGTTGGACACTGTTTGAGCGTATTGAGGTGAAGAGCGTCACACATTTAATATAGGCCTGGAAAAAAAGTATTGGTAAATATAAATGTTAATCCTCGCCGATTTCGATAAAGCATATTCTACCAAACCATGTAATTATGAGAAACCAATCTGCAAAGCGCCAGACTGTTTCGTTGCCTCGTACCCACCAGTCGCCACAGTTGGTGATGCGAATGGTAAATTTTTCGTTAATTCGTCCCTTCTCCAGCCCAATCGTTTAGCTGAGACTCTTGGTCCAGTGACGATTAGAAGTGCTGATTTTAGACACTCGTGCTCCAAGTAAGTTAAAAAATAGATTCGTACTAATTATATAATGAGAGTCACCAAACGATCCGGTCGTGTTGAAGACGTTAAATTTGATAACGTCACCAACAGGATATCAAAACTCACAGAAGGTCTCTCTGAAACCGTCGATGTTACCAAAATTGCGCAACAAGTCTTTTCTTCTATTTACGATGGTATCAAAACACCAGAAATTGATACACTTTCTGCTGAAATCTGTATTGGTATGATTACGTCTGATCCAGATTATGAAATTTTAGCAACTCGAATCACGGCAAGTAATATCCAAAAACGGGCCGCAAACAATTTCCACATTGCCATGCGTAAGCTTCACAAGGCGGGTATTGTAACTCATGAAGTTCTCGAGGTTTCGTCTAAAGTAAAAGATGACATTAAACCCGAACGCGATTTTGAGTTTGGGTATTTTGGTCTGAAAACGCTCGAGAAAGGATATCTCCAAAAAATTGATGGTGAAATTATCGAGACACCTCAATACATGTATATGCGTGTCGCCATTGGTATTCACGGACACGATATCGATCACGTCCTGGAAACATACGAAGCGTTATCGAAAGGTTTGTTCATTCATGCAACACCAACTCTGTTCAATGCTGGTACACCCAGACCACAAATGAGTTCGTGCTTTTTGATCGCAAATAAAGAAGACAGTATTGACGGGATTTATGATACTGTAAAAGAGTGTGCGCGTATAAGTAAGTGGGCTGGGGGTATTGGATTACACGTTCACGATGTACGTGCAAATAAATCACATATTCGTGGAACAAATGGAACATCCGATGGTATTATTCCAATGTTACGTGTGTATAACTCAACCGCAAGGTATGTCAATCAGGCGGGACGTCGTAAAGGATCTATTGCAGTCTATTTGGAACCATGGCACGCCGATATTCTCGATTTCCTTGAAATTCGTTTGAATCAAGGTGATGAAGAGGCGAGATGTCGTGACCTCTTTTCGGCCATGTGGATTCCAGATTTGTTTATGAAACGTGTTGAATCCGATGGTAATTGGTCTTTGTTTTGTCCCGATCAGGCAAAGGGTCTTTCGGACGTGTATGGTAAAGAGTTTGAAGATCTTTACGAGAAGTACGAATCCGACGGTATCGCAACTAAAGTTGTACCAGCTTCGGAGATTTGGAAAGCAATTATTAAATCCCAAAGTGAAACGGGAACCCCATATATGTTGTATAAGGACGCGTGTAATGAAAAGTCGAACCATAAACACGTTGGTACGATTAAATCGTCAAATTTGTGTACAGAAATTCTGGAGTTTACGGATAAGGAAGAAACCGCCGTATGTAATCTCGCATCAATCGCGTTACCGAAATACGTGGATGTCGAGAAGAAAGAGTTTAACCACGAAGAGTTACACCGTGTTACGAAAATGGTTACACGTAACTTAAACAAGGTTATCGATAAAAACTTCTACC
>ERZ802824.396-NODE-396-length-24026-cov-16.631_pt1 | contig 24026 bp, 18 predicted proteins | sample MGYA00345650_ERZ802824 | MGnify/ENA primary metagenome ERZ802824 (study PRJEB30503, sample SAMEA104212361) | marine metagenome | biome: Westerlies Biome; feature: [SRF] surface water layer (ENVO:00010504) within the epipelagic zone...; material: water... | reverse complement strand
GCTGCTCTAGCACTTGGTCGAAGGTAATGCACCTATAACGCTGCGCCTGCGGGTCCTGCTTCGGGTCGGCACTGTATACACCGTCTACATTGGTGGCCTTGAGCACCGCATCCGTGCGCAGTTCGATGCCTCGCAGGCATGCTGCCGTATCGGTTGTAAAAAGTGGATTGCCCGTTCCGCCACTGACAATCACTACCGTGCCTTGGGTCATCGCCGACAGCGCGTGATCGCGCTCATAGGCTGGCGCGATCCCTGGTATCCCAGTCGCGGAATATACTTGGTTGGCTATCCCCTCCCGCGTCAGGAAATCTCCCAAGACCAGCGCATTCATGATGGTGGCCAGCATACCCATGCGATCACCAACGACTCGATCCATGCCAGCTTGGGATAGCGCGGCTCCGCGAAACAGGTTGCCCCCACCTAGCACCACCCCGAGCTCGACGCCCGCGTCAACAGCGCCCTTTATCTGGCGGCAAAAATGCTGCAGGACAGTAGGATCGATGCCTTGGCCAGTGCTGCCACCAAGCGCTTCGCCACTGAGCTTGAGCAGTAGCCGAGACAAATGACTATTCGCTGTCGGCTAGTTGGGCTGCAACTTCCGCGGCAAAGTCGGCCTCTTCCACCTCAATGCCCTCACCCACCTCGTAGCGCACAAACTGCACAACTTCAGTATTGGCCTGCTTCACCAGTGCACCCACCTTGGTATTGCCGTCTTTAACAAAGGGTTGATCCAGCAGGCTGACCTCAGACAAGAATTTCTTGACGCGGCCTTCGACCATTTTCACCACAATTTCCTCGGGCTTGCCGCTATCCTGCGCTTGGGACATGTATATCTCGCGTTCTTTGTCGAGAATGTCCGCGTCAACATCGTCGCTTTTGACCACCATGGGGTTGATCGCGACGACATGCATCGCAAGGTCTCGGCCCAGTTCGTCTTGCTTATCAGATAACTGCACAATGGCGCCACGACGCTGATCGCCATGCATGTAGTAACTCAAACCACCTGATGCAGACTCGACCACAGCGCCCCGACGGATCGCCATATTCTCACCAATTTCCTGCACCAGCGTCTCGCGCTCGGCGTTAAGTGACTGGGCAACCGCGTCCATATCTGCGCTGTCAAACAGGGTCTGCGCAACCTTGCTAACGAAAGCGATAAACTTCTCATTCTTCGCGGCAAAATCGGTTTCGATATTGACTTCGACCATGGCGATACGTGTGCCGTCCTCAGAGGATTTCACGCCCAACAGGCCGTTCGCTGCGGTTCGTCCAGCCTTCTTTGCCGCTTTTAAAGAGCTTTTCTTGCGCAGGTCTTCGATGGCTTTGTCCATGTCGCCATCGGCTTCAACCAATGCCTTTTTGCAGTCCATCATGCCAAGCCCAGTACGCTCACGTAGTTCCTTGACCATCGCAGCTGAAATCGCCATGTCTTACTCCTTCTCCTCGGCAACATTACTGTCCGCTGCTGATGCTTCTGCTTGCGTTTCCGCTGGAGCGGTCTCTTCTGTCGGTTCTGGGGTTAGTTCTGGGCTTGGTTCCGGGGATGGTTCTGGGGTTGCTTCTACTGGCGCCTCGGCAGTGGCCTGAGCTTCAGCTTCTGCCGCCTTAGCTTCGTCCTCCGCCGCAAATGCCTCGTTTACGCTCGCTGCGACCGCTTCTGAAATCTCTGCCTTTGGCGCTGCTGTCGGCTCGTCGACTTCGACAAATTCATCTGGGTCTACGTCGGTTGCCACGTTAGCCTTGCCCTCGGCTACCGCATCAGCGAACGCTGTGACATACAGACGAATCGCCCGTATCGCGTCATCATTGCCCGGAATGACGTAGTCGACGCCGGCTGGGTCGGTATTGGAATCCACCACGCCAAAGACGGGAATACCCAGCTTATTCGCCTCGGTGACGGCAATATGCTCGTGCTGCACATCGACAACAAAAATCGCGTCAGGTAGTCCGCCCATCTCCTTGATGCCGCCAAGACTGCTTTGCAGCTTGTTCATCATACGGGTACGTAGCAGAGCTTCTTTCTTTGACAGCAGGTCGAATGTGCCGTCTTGTGATTGTGTTTCTAAATCCACTAGCCGCTTGATGGATTGTCGGATGGTCTTGTAGTTCGTCAGCATGCCGCCAAGCCAGCGTTGGTCGACGTAGGGCATACCTACTCGAGATGCCTGCTCGGCGATCACCTTGGCGGCCGCACGCTTTGTACCAACAAACAGAACTTTTTTGCCCTTGGATGCCATATTGCGCACTTCAACAAGCGCTTCGTTAAAGGCAGGGAGAGTTTTTTCAAGATTAATGATGTGAATCTTGTTTCTAGCACCAAAGATAAAGGGTGCCATTTTGGGGTTCCAGAATCGGGTCTGGTGGCCGAAGTGCACGCCGGCGGCCAGCATGTCTCGCATACTTACAGTCATTTTATTTTCTCCGGGTTAACCATTTGTCGTGCTTCCCAAGCTCTAACCGAGATCACCAGTATTGATGATGATCGGCACCCGAGAACCTGTGTCGAAGCACGCAATTTTTTATCGGTCCCAAGTTGTCTATACTGCCGCGCTTTGCGCGTCATACCATTCCCCGAAACGCTATCGGGACAGGCAGCAGACAGTTGAAACACTGTTATTTTGCCGAGCTAGGCGGGACCCGCCTCTCGCGCGGCGCGATTTATACCACAAACAACTTTCTGAATTAAACGGAATTTGCCATGACAGCGCGGATTGAAAACGACACGGATCTCATGGGCATGCGCGCTGCAGGTCGTGCCGCCGCCTCAGTTTTGGAAATGATTGGCGAATACGTCCAGCCAGGAGTCACCACTGAAGACCTCGATCGCCGATGTCATGACTTTATTGTAAAGGATCTAGGCTGTATCCCTGCGCCGCTGAATTATGGTGGCGGTGGCGGTCAAATGCCCTTCCCTAAATCAATCTGCACCAGCGTCAACCATGTGGTGTGCCACGGCATACCCAGCCCGTCAAAGAAGCTCAAGAACGGTGACGCCATCAATATCGATATCACCGTAATCAAGGATGGCTACCATGGCGATACCAGCAAAATGTTCTTCGCTGGAGAGCCCTCAGTCATGGCGAGGCGACTGAGCAAGATCACTCAGGAATGTATGTACAAAGGCATCGAGCAGGTGCGTCCCGGTGCACGACTGGGAGATATCGGATACGCGATCCAGCGGCATGCGGAGAGCAATCATTACAGTGTGGTTAGGGAGTTTTGCGGTCACGGTATCGCAAAGGTATTCCACGACGATCCACAGGTCCTGCACTACGGTCGTCCCGGTACAGGGGTCGTGCTTGAAGCAGGCATGTCATTCACCATCGAACCCATGATCAATGCCGGCAAGCGCCATATCAAGATTTTGCCGGACCAATGGACTGCGGTCACCAAGGATCACAAACTCTCGGCGCAATGGGAGCACACGCTCATGGTCACCACAGATGGCTATGAGATATTTACGCTGCGCGGAGAAGAGGACTTTGGCTAAGCGCCTAATGCGGTGGTATCTCTGCAGTCCGCCCCCCGGGCATGGCGCCTCGTCTAAGCGGCTCGTCTGATGGGCCTTGATGCAAAGACTCTACAGCGTCGCCAGAGCTTGACCGATGCAGTTGCAGCTCTGGAGGCGCGCTACTGGGACAATGAGCCCATTGAGACGTTGGTTGCGGAACTGGCCGGTTCTTTTGACCGTATCATTGCGGATTTGTGGCATCAGCACTTTGCCAACACCACAGGCTGCGCACTCTTCGCGGTTGGTGGTTACGGTCGTGCCGAGCTACACCCAGGCTCGGATATCGACATTCTCGTACTCGCGGAAAAATCTAAGGTGCACCGCGAGGCTATCGAGGCATTTTTACGTGACCTATTCGACCTCAATATCGAGGTTGGGCATAGCGTGCGCGACATCAAAACCTGCGTTCGCGAATGTCGCGCGGATATCACCGTCGCCACCGCGTTGTTTGAAAGGCGGTTTTTGTGCGGGGATGACTCCCTAACCGCCCCGCTAGCGAAAGCGCTCGGACACCCCAAGGTTTGGCCGGTCGAGGACTTTTTTGTCGCCAAACGCGATGAACAAGTGGCGCGCCACCGGCATTACGACCATGTGGACTACAAACTCGAGCCCAACATTAAGACATCACCGGGCGGACTGCGTGATATTCAAACCACTCTCTGGGTTTGCAATCGCCGCTACGGCACAACAAATATCGACGAGTTGGTCACCCTAGGCGTGTTGACGGCAAACGAAGCACGTTGGCTAAAAGACGGTCGTCGTTTTTTGTGGTGGGTGCGTTATGGCCTACACGCCCTTGCGGGCCGCAAGGAAGATCAACTGCACTTCGCTCGACAGCGCGAGCTATCGCAGCGACTGGGTTTCATGGACACCGAAAACAAATCCTCTGTTGAGCTGTTTATGCAGCATTACTACCGCCATGTGTTAGCCCTCTCGGATGTCAACGACATTGTTCTGCAGCACTTTCAAGAGAGCAGCGCTGCAAAGAAGCGACCGAAGCTTGAGCGACTCAATGAACGCTTTCAGCTCATCAATGGGCGCTTAGATATCCTTGAGCCAGACGTTTTCCTGCGTCAGCCCTCGGCCATGCTGGAAATGTTTTTGTTGATGGCGCAGCGCCAGGAGAACATTAGCGTGCGCGTCAGCGCCATTCGCGCCTTGCGCGATGCGGTGCATCTTATTGACGCTGACTTTCGCTGCAACGTTGAGAATTGCCGGCTGTTTTTGAGCATTCTCAAGTCACCCTATACCGTCGTGACCCAATTGACCCGAATGCGCCGATACGGCGTGTTGGGCCGATACTTACCAGCATTCGGCGATATCGTGGGCCAGATGCAACACGACCTGTTTCATATCTACACCGTCGATGCGCACACCATGATGGTGATTCGCAACATGCGCCGCTTTCGCTACGAACATGCCTTGGAAACCTTCCCCATTGCACACCGGTGCGTGAAAAGTATCCCCAAGGGCGAACTTCTCTACATTGCCGGCTTGTTTCATGACATTGGCAAAGGCCGTGGAGGCGATCACTCTGAGCTGGGCGCGGAGGATGCCAAACTGTTTTGTCAGCAACATGGACTCAATGAGGCGGATACGGCATTGGTTTGCTGGCTGGTTCGTCAGCATCTGTATATGTCTTCTGTCGCGCAAAACCGCGACATCTACGACCCTGAGGTGGTGGCAGACTTTGCTGCCGAGGTGAAATCGCAAATGCGCCTCGACTATCTCTATGCTCTGACTGTGGCTGACATCAACGCCACCAATCCTAATTTGTGGAATGGCTGGCGCGCCACACTGATGCGGCACTTGTACGCAGAAACTCGGCGAGTTCTGCGCGCTAACGACGAGCCTATGGATCGACAGGAGAGTGTCCGCGCGTTTCAAGAGAGCGCCATGGAGCAGCTGCACGCCCAATGCACTGACCTAGATGTTGCCCAGCTAGAAGCCATATGGCAGGACCTTGGAGAAGATTTTTTTCTTCGCCATACCACTCGAGAAATCGTGTCGATCAGCCAGGAATTACTCGCCCACCCTATCGATGGAGAGGCATTTGTCGCCATCTCCAAACCCGACACTGATTCCGTCGAAGAAGGCGCAACCAAGATCTACGTACTGGATCAGGACCGCTCGAATACCTTTGCTGCCATTGTCGTAACGCTCAGCCAGCTCGGCTTAACCGTGGTCGATGCCTACATCAATAAAGCTTCCGACAATCGTTATTTCGATATGTTCACGGTGCTCGATAGCGAAGGCGCGGAGGTTGTTGACCCAGCAGCTCGCAGAAGCATCCTCAGACGCGTCAAAGACACTTTGGCCGACCCAGAGCCGTCGACCAGTGGCGCCGGGCTACGCGTCTCCCGCCGACTCAAAGAACTGAAAATCCCTGCAAGCGTCACCCTCATCGCCGAACCACACGATCACGCAGCGGTGCTAAATATCACCGCATCAGATCGGCCTGGTCTTTTAGCAACCATCGCCTTAGTGCTGGTAGAAATGGGCCTAGAAATCATGTCGGCCCGCATAACGACACTTGGCGAGCGGGTGGAAGATGTTTTTGTGGTCGTGAGCAAAGACGGAGAGAGCCTGCACAGCGGGCAAAAATGTTATGACATTGAACAAACCATCCGCCAGCGTCTCGATCAGGCCATTTAGCCATCATCGAACATCGGCTGAGAATGAAAAGGAAAAGCCCTTACCCGTGCGCAACTCCAAATTAGAGCATCTGCAACCCTACCCCTTCGAAAGATTGCGAGAACTGCACAAGCACTGCGAACATCGCGGATCGCTAGACCACATACCGTTATCGTTAGGAGAGCCCAAACACCCACCACCAAGCTTTGTCGTCGAAGCGCTTGCCGATGCGCAGGCGCTGACGACGCAGCTCGGGATTTATCCCGCTACCAAGGGGACCGACGAACTGCGTCTGGCGATCAGCGACTGGCTGCAAGGTCGTTTTGGCATCAGTGCAGACCCAGCAACACATATCTTGCCCGTGTACGGCACGCGTGAGGCGCTCTTCAGCGTAGCCCAAGCCTTGCTCAGCGGTTGCGCAGGCTCGCTCGTGGGTATGCCTAATCCGTTCTATCAAATCTACGAAGGCGCCGCCCTGCTCGCTGGCGCGTGTCCGCTATACATCCCAAACCTTGCCGAGAACGATTACCGTGCAGATTTCACAGGCGTCACACCGGCTCAATGGCGGGCAACCGAGATGGTTTATATCTGCTCGCCTGGTAATCCGACGGGGCAGCTGATGTCGCTGGACGAGATGCTCGCGCTGATTGATCTGGCTCACCAATACGACTTTGTGATCATTAGCGACGAATGCTACAGCGAGCTTTATTACAAGGATGAGCTTGTGCCATGCAGCTTGCTTGAGGCAGCCGCCCAATACCGAGGAGGCTCGGCCCAGCGCCCCTTCGAGCGCTGTTTGAGCTTCCACAGCCTATCGAAGCGTTCGAACCTGCCTGGCCTTCGCAGTGGCTTTGTCGCCGGCGACGCTACGCTAATTCAGCAGTATTTGAGCTATCGCACGTATCACGGTTGCGCCATGTCTGCACACCACCAGTACGCCAGTGCTTTGGCTTGGGGCGATGAGGCTCATGTGTTGGAAAACCGCGCACTGTATCGAGACAAATTTGCGGCGGTGACGAAAATACTGGCTCCGCACTATGACCTGCGCCAACCCGAAGGCGGTTTCTATCATTGGCTGCGAACCCCAATAGATGACCTCAGTTTCAGTCAGCGGCTACTCGAGCAGCAGCATATTACGGTGATGCCCGGCACCTTCCTCGGTCGGCATCTGGACGAAGATGCAAACAGCGGTAATCCTGGCCAAGGCCATGTTCGAGTCGCTTGGGTCGCTGGCATGGAAGATTGCGTCACAGCGGCACAGCGACTTGCTGAATTCGCGCGCAGCCTCTAACCAAGCACAAAACTTGGTCGGCACGCGAGTAAGCTCGAATAGTCGAAACACCCACGGTAGACTGCCGCCTCTTTGACAGTGCGACAGGTTATTTAATGACAGCGACATTTGCTTTTGCGGTAGGCATACGCAACACCAATGGTGCAGGGTTGGTATTAGACTGCCTATATCCTGCACCATTCATGCACCCCAAGGGTGCTGCCGCGGATGCCGCCGCCAGCTTCTCCGCAGGGACTCACGTCTTGAACGACACTCTGCTGCAAACGCTGATCTCTACTGCACCGGAACTCGTACCCGCTTCGTTGGTGGCAGCCCAACAAAGCTGCAACAACCAACACGAACTGATTGCTATTCGGCTGACCGCCGATGAAGACATCGGCAGCACAGAAGAGGCTTACCTCAAACTGCACTTGCTGTCTCACCGACTCGCGCTGCCCAATACCTTAAATTTAGGCGGGATCTTTGCTCATCTGCCAAATCTCGCGTGGACTTCGGCTGGGCCGATTGAAGTCACCGACCTTCCTCAAGCCTTGCTCAATGCCCGCGCCCAAGGCTTGAATCTGGAAGTGTTTTCAATCGACAAATTTCCAAAGATGGTCAACTACGTGGTGCCCACCGGGGTCCGTATCGCAGACGCAAGTCGCATCCGACTCGGGGCCTATTTGGGCGATGGCACCACGGTCATGCACGAGGGTTTTGTGAACTTCAATGCAGCCGCCCTTGGACCCAACATGGTAGAAGGACGCATTTCCCAGGGTGTGATTATTGGCGCCGGTACCGACCTTGGCGGCAGTTCCAGTACCCAAGGCACCCTCTCCGGCGGCGGCGAGATTGTGATCAGCATAGGCGAACAGTGCTTGGTTGGAGCCAATGCAGGCACCGGCATACCGCTGGGCGATCGATGCACCATTGAGGCCGGTCTGTACATTACCGCGGGTACGCCGGTTATGGTGGTGGATGAGACCGGAACGCAAGTGCAGCAGGTCAAGGCGCGTGAACTTGCCGGACAGTCAGACATGCTATTTATTCGCGATGCCAAGACAGGCCAGGTGCTGTGCAAGACCAATCGCAAGGCAATAGAACTTAACGACGCGCTACACAGCCACAACTAATGGCAGCGCAAGCATCAATCCTTGAACTGACCAAGGCGCTGATACGCCGGGTCTCCGTCACACCTGAGGACGCCGGCTGCCAAGAACTGATCGGCGGCATGCTGCAGGAACTTGGCTTTACCACCGAACAACTCAACGCCCACGGTGTGCATAATTTGTGGGCATGGCGCGGCCAAGATCCCGCAGGTGGGGTAGATACGCAGCCCCATCTGATGTTCGCAGGACACACCGACGTGGTGCCCTCTGGCCCACCGGAGCAGTGGCGTTCTCCGCCCTTTGAGCCAACGATTCGCGACGGCATGCTCTACGGCCGAGGGGCCGCGGACATGAAATCAAGTCTCGCCGCCATGATCGCTGCGGTGCGTACATTCGTCGAAGAACATCCAGACCATCCGGGCACCATTAGCTTTTTGATCACCAGCGATGAAGAAGGCGAAGCCATCCACGGCACCCGCCACGCCATTGCTGAGCTCGCTCAGCGCGGCATCAAGCCAGACTATTGCGTCGTTGGAGAACCCAGTTCGAGTGACCAACTCGGCGATGTGGTTCGATGCGGGCGGCGCGGATCACTCAATGGTCGAGTGATCGTTAAGGGTGTGCAGGGCCACGTGGCATATCCTGAGATGGTGAGCAATCCCATACACATGGCTGCGCCCGCGCTGAATGCGCTGGCCCGAGAAGTTTGGGATCGTGGCAACGCCTATTACCCGCCATCAAGCCTACAAATTTCAAACATCCAGGCGGGCACCGGAGCGACCAATGTTGTACCGGGCGAACTCACGGCCTGGTTCAACATTCGATTCAATACCGAGCAAAGCGAGGTGGGTTTACGCGGCCGCATCGAGGCGATATTCCAGCAGCACGGGCTAAATAGCGTTTTTCATTGGCAACTCTCTGGGCCGCCGTTTCTCACGGAACAGGGTGATCTGACCAAGGCGGTGCAAGACGCAATCATGGCGCAGACGGGTTTATCGACCGAGCTGTCGACCTCCGGCGGTACTTCTGATGGCCGGTTCATCTCACCCTGGGACGGCTCGGGCAGAGCCAAGGTCGAGGTTGTGGAGTTAGGACCAATCAACGCGACCATTCACAAGGTCGACGAATGCGTGCGAGTTGACGATTTGGCGCCACTGGCACGTATTTATCTGGACATTGCCCAACGTTTGCTTAAAAACTAAATCGCATGGGATACCGCGTTCTCTTTTTCGGGCTTGCTGCGGCCGTCTGGATCGTCATCAACCTACCCGCTAGCCTGGTGCGTCACTTGGTTGACCCATCTGCAGCCACGCTCGTCGCGCCCACTGGCACAATCTGGCAGGGCTCCAGCCAACTCGTCAGCCCTCTTGGTATGCGCGCCGAAATACAATGGGAGACCACTTTCTTGCGCCCCGGCGCAGATTTCGTCCTTTCCCACGAAAACAGTCTCATCAAGGGTCGTTTCGAACCAGGCATCAGAAACCACGGAATCACCGTGGCAGGTCAGCTCGATACTGCGACATTGGCGCCCCTGCTGGCGCGATACGATTTATTCGTGCCCGGCATCTTTGATTTAGAGGCCACAGATCTCACCTTGAGCCCCGAGGGTTTATCGATGACCTCACCCAGTGAGCTGCAATGGAGTGGCGGACAGACTCGCTACATTTTGGCAGGTCGCCGTTACGAGGCACTTATGCCGCCCTTGGTCGCCTCAATCGCTGGGCGTGATGACGGCGTACTTGAAGCCAACATCAAGTTTGCTGCTGAAGAAACAACCTCACTGCTTGTTCTGCGTTTAAAACCCAGTGGGAATATTTATCTCGGTGTCACTCGGGGCATGCTGCGCTTGGCCAACTATCCGTGGTCTGGAAATGAGGTAGATAGCGATTTGATTTTTGAAGTGGAGAGGAAGCTCACACAAACGGCCCTTTAAACCGCGCGCTTGCACTGGAAATCTGATTCCAAGGCATCACAATAACGTCATTAGAATAATACACACTGATTTGCGGTGTTCGTGGCGCGGTCCTTCCTATGTTGCAACAGATTCAACCTTGGCTTCCCAGACTCTTAACCTTATTGCAGTGGTTGTTTGGTCTTGCTATCGCCTATGTGATCGCCAGTACCGGCCTCGTACTAATGGGAGAATCCGATGGCGAGCCGAAGTCGACAGGAGAGGCAATCCGGGCCGTGAACAGCACCAACAGCATGCCGCCGGCACCTTCTCTTAACTCCCTGATCCAGCGAGATTTGTTTGGTCAATCCAGTGGCAGCGGCGCAGCAAGCACCAGCGCCCCTACTACCCCGACGCGACTACCGTTAACCCTAAAAGCCGTTTTTGTGAGCACAGACCCGGCCCAATCCACGGCGATCATTTCTCAGCGCAACAACTCCGGCAAGCTGTACAGCCCCCGGGATATGCTGCCCGGCAGCGCAAAATTGGTCTCAATTGAGGCCACCCGCGTCATATTGGCGCGAGCAGGCGCCCGAGAAGAGTTGGCATTCAAATCGGACTTTAAGGCCAAGGAGGGTATTCAGGCCGCCGAGGTAGCGCAACAACAAGCAGCAGATACAAGCCCCGAAGTTCCGTCCAATCCTCAGTCGAATGCGCTGCAGCAGCTCAATGCACAACTCGCGCAAAATCCAGACGAAACCCTGCAAAAAATGGGTGTCAGTCGACGAAGCGAGGGTGGCTACCGTATCGGTAGCACCGCCAACCAGCCCTTTCTGGCACAGTCCGGGCTGCAGCCAGGCGATGTGGTGCTATCCGTAAATGGCCGCCCGCTGGGCGACATCAACGTAGACCGCATGGCGCTAACCAATCTTGCTAACGCCGGCAGCGTGAGCGTCGAGCTATTGCGCAACGGACAAACGCTCACCATCACGACCAAAATCCCACAGGCACTCCGCTAATAACCGAGTTTTCCCTTTATGACACTTCAGCTACCTACCAAAACCGGTTATCGGTTCGCCTCTCTCTGTGTTGTCGCCCTATTCGGCTTGATGACACTGACAGCCACCATGCCTGCGACCGCTGAAAGTTCGTCGACAGGAGACGAACAAACCTGGCAAATGGCCACGCGCAATGCCGATATCCAAGAATTTGTCGCCCAAGTGGCGAAAATCACGGGTAAAACCTTTGTGGTGGATCCCAAGTTAAAGGGCCAGGTGAACGTGGTATCAGAAACACCTCTGGGCAAGGACGGGGTGTATGAGCTGTTCCTGAGCGTGCTGCGCCTGCAAAACTACACTGCCGTACCTTCCGGCGAGGTGATTCGAATTCAGCAAAGCGCCACCGGCAAACAGACGCCCGGCGCACCCGGAGGTGCCGAAAATGCAGCGCCAGAGGAACTGGTCACGGAGATCATTGCCGTACAAAACGTGAAATCCGAGGAGCTGCTGAAAATCTTACGCCCGCTGATTCCTCAGTATGGTCATATCGGCAGCGTCAGCCAGCCCAATGTCATCATTCTTTCAGATCACGCTGACAACATCATTAGACTCAAGGCAATCATTGCGGACATCGACGTCGCCCAAACCAACGATATCGTCATGGTTCCTTTGCAAGAGGCATGGGTCGGAAACATAGTCGATATCCTAGAAAAAGTTGCACCAGATCAACTAGGACCCAACGCTCAGGGCCCTCAGCGCATTCAAATCATTGCCAACGAGCGCAACAACTCCCTAGTGCTGCGCGGACAAACCGGGGCCATTGCGGAACTGATCCAAATCATCGAGAAGCTCGACCGCCCCACGACCACAAACGATGCGACTCAAGTGGTTATGTTGAACCATGGTGATGCCGAGAACGTTGCCAACATTCTCGAAAGCTTGGTCGGCCAACGAGATGGCGGCGAGTCCAGCAAGACGGGAAGCGCCATTACGATCCAGCCAGATACGAGCCTAAATGCGATTGTCGTGCGCGCGGATCCCACCGCGATGAACGAAATTCTCAGTATCGTCCAGCGCTTGGATACCTCTCGGGCCCAAGTGCTTATCGAGGCCGCCATAGTCGAGATCACGCTGACCGACAATCTTAGCGCCGGCATAGAAATGGCAGGTGCAGACTCAAGAGGAAAGAGTGTGCCCCTAGTGTCCACCGCACTTGGTGGCGGTCTGGCCGGCCTGTTGGCCAATCTTGGTAAGACAGATGGCACCTTCAACCAGAACGTCTTAAACAGCCTTGGTGCGATCAGCCAACCAACGGTCGCCGCAGCCAAAATTGATTTGGACGGCATCTCATTCGGCGCTGTGGTAACAGCACTGGCGAGCATGGAAAATGCCAACCTGCTCTCGACGCCGAGCATCGTGACGCTGGATAATACCGAGGCAAAAATTCTTGTGGGCCAAGAGGTTCCATTTCGATCAGGCTCATTTACCACCACCACCGATGGCTCTAACAATCCCTTCACCACGGTAACTCGAGAAGACGTCGGCATTGAGCTGACAGTTACTCCGCATGTCTATGACAATCGGGAAGTGCGTATGGAAGTCGCCCAGAACATCTCCAACGTCCTGAACAATACCGTGAGCAATTCAACCTTCGCTGATGTCGTGACATCTAAACGCTCTATTGAAACCACGGTTTTGGCGAACTCGGGTGAAACCATCATTCTGGGCGGCCTAATCCAAGACGACGTCACGGATACGGACAAACGTGTGCCCGTGCTTGGCAGCATCCCGATCATGGGAAATTTGTTCAAATCGAAAACGAAGCGCCAGACCAAAACGAACTTGGTAGTCTTCATCAGACCCACCGTGATCGCCAGCAGTGACGAGGGCAGTGACATCGCCACTCAACGCCTCGACGGTATTTGGGAAGTTGGCGGCGCAGAAGGCGATCCGATAACTGCTGATGATCTGTTTGAAGGCAAGTCGGCCAGAGAATAACGTATGCTCCCCACCGTCTCCGGGGGAATATGAGTACACAAGAACCAGCCGGCCAGTGGCACCGGATCAACCGGTCAGTGTGGCGGCGTCTTATCACAGCGGGTATCGAGCCGACCATAAGCGGCGATCACATCTTTCACGCTGAAGAGCCACTCGGCTCCACGCAGGGCGCTGTCGCTCCCCTATCGCAAGACTCGCGCATCGTCTTCGTGCAGCCGGTGCAGTCCCTTGCCGATGCGCTTATCGTCGAGAAAGCCATAGACCTTATTCGAAGCTCGCAAACTAGCAACTGGCCAAACTCACCACTGGCACCGCTGCGCCATGGACCGTGGCAGATGCCAAGCAGTTTACTGTCGCTAGCCAAGGGTGTTGCTGGTCGCATCACCATGCACGGTATTCCAGCGCCGCTGCGTAATCTTATCGAGGCTCCAAAGCCGGCACGTCGGGAGATCACGCTGGTCCCCGTCTGTGTTTTCTGGGGCCGCTCTCTGTCGGCGAAGGAAAGCTTTATTCGGACACTGACTTCCGATCAGCGACCGGCAAGCGCTGGGTTCAAGCGTCTACTGGGTTTGATATTCAACCGTGGCGATGTTCACGTGTGTTTTGGCAATCCGATACCGCTGCAGGATTTAGCCTCTCATCATCGAGGCGTCGATTTCGCCGAGCGTCGCGCGGCGAGGCTGCTGCGTATGCGCTTCAAAGCCATGCAATTCGTGACTCTTGGGCCCGACCATTCTCACCGACGCACCCTACTCACTCAGGTGGTTAAAGCCCCGCGGGTCAGGAAGGTTATTCAAACCATTGATGCCGCGCAGCCAAACAGCAAGCCCGCGCGACAAACGAGACTCGGCGCAAAAGCTTATCGGATCGCGAAGACCATCGCGTCGGATCTCACCTACAGTACTATTCGCCTGTTCTTGATTTTCCTTACGTGGTTCTGGAGACGCATTTACAGCGGTGTGAACATCCGCGGTTTGGACCGCGTTCGCGACCTCAACGATACCCACACCCTGGTTTATGTCCCCACGCATCGTAGCCATATTGACTATCTGGTACTCAGCTACCTGCTATATACCAAGGGCATCATGCTGCCCCATATTGCCGCCGGCGATAATCTGAATCTGCCTGTTCTGGGCCGCCTACTACGTCAGGGTGGCGCTTTCTTTATGCGTCGCAGCTTTCGCGACGACGCCCTATACACGGCAGTTTTCGAGGAGTACCTATACCGTGTCTTAGCTGCCGGCCACAGTATCGAGTTTTTCCCAGAGGGTGGGCGCAGCCGCAGTGGTCGTCTGCTAACGCCCAAGTACGGGCTGTTAAAGCTTTGCTTGGAACACCAGCAGCGCGGACTGACCAAGCCCCTCGCCTTCGTACCGATATATTTCGGTTACGAGAAAGTTGTCGAAGGCATTAGCTATCTCAAAGAACTGCGCGGCAGCGCCAAACAGCAAGAGCAATTGTCGGACCTGCTCGCGAACATGAACGTGGTGCGGCAGAACTTTGGCACCCTGCAAGTCAATGTCGCGCCGCCCATCAAACTCGACGAATGGCTGAACGAGCGCAGAGCCCAGCAGGCCTCGGAAACCGACGCGGTGATCTCCTTGGGTGGTGCCATTATGCGAAGCATAAATGCGCAGGCGAGCATCAACCCCGTCAACTTGGTGGCGCTAGCCATCACTCAGCGCACGCACTTGACCGTGCACGAAGACGCCCTCGCTGGGCAAATCAGCTGTTACCAACAGCTGGGCAAGGAACTGCACGGCGAGAGCATACTCACCGCCAACGTCGAGGCAGAAGAAAACATCATCGATCAGGTCGCTGCTCTGGGTTTTATACGGCGTCAAACCGATGAACCGTGGATCAGTTGCACCTCGTCCGCCGCCACGCTGCTGACTTGGTATCGAAATAACGTTCTGCACCTGTTCGCCGCACCTGCGCTAGTCGCCCTACTGATCAGCCGCGCCAGGGAAGGTGTCGAGCAACAACAGCTGGCCGAACAATGTCGCATCATCTACCCGTTCATCGCCCAAGAACTCACCACAAGCGAAGAACTGCAGCTCGAACCAGTGCTTGACGTGTTGCATCGCATGAAACTGATCACGAGCGAGGACGGGCAGCTGTGGCCTGCGAGTAAGCCGAGCGAGCACCACGAACAACTTTTGCAGCTCAGCACATTGCTACTGGAACTGTTGCAGCGTCTTTACGTGGTGATCTGCATCGCAAATCAAGCCCTGTTGAATCGGGACGAATTGCGAGCTTTGAGCCAGGCATCGGCGCGGAAACTTGCCCGCCTATTCGGCCTGCAGGGTGCCGAGTTTTCCGAAGACCGACTCTTTGATCTGTTCATCGATACCTTGATCAGCAAGCAATATCTCACCCTCGATGAACAAGACCGTCTCATCGCCTCTTCGCTGCTGCATCAGGTAGCAGAGCAAGCTGCGCAACAAGTGATCGACCCCGCCATTCATCTGGCGCTTCAGCGGGTCATAGGCAGTGCGCTGCACAAACGCGAGGGCTAACAACTGTTTTGGGTGTCAGGCCAAACCAACATAAACGTCGAATCGCACGCTTTTCGCCTTAATCTGAAAATCGGGCCGCTCTAGCACGCTGTCTTTGAGGCGGCGCTTGAGCACCACGCGGCCTTTGCAACGCTGTCTCGACTGGGTCAACAATGACAATAGATCCTCCTGCTGGGTCCCCAAGGGATCTGTCAACTCACGCAAATGCTGCAGACCCCGGTTGGGCAAGGCCCGTTTGTTGGTTGGCCCAAACATTGGGTCGAGCAGCACCACATCCCATGCCTGCGCGTGCCTTTCGTGATCGCCCAGCACTTGCGAAGCGTCTGCGCAGATCGTTTGCGCATTGGCGATATGTCGTGCCCGCTCCTCAAGCATGATCCAAACCAGTCGCTGCCTTTCTACCAAGCTCACCTGAGCACCCCGCTGCGCAAGCAACAGACCATCGCTGCCAAAACCGGCACAGGCATCCAAAACACGACGGCCCTCAAGCTGGATACCACAGGCCCGCACCAAGTCTGTGGGCACTCGGCTGCTGGCGCGACGCTGAATCTCTACATCAGATGGCTGATAGGGTTGTCTGTAGCCCGGCATGCAAAGCCACATGCCTCGGTGATCAAGAAATAAGGCGGGTTGGCTGACGTCGGGAACCGCAGCGATGCAAAACAACTGACACCATGGTTCATAGCGCTGGGCATCTTCAGCCAGCTCAGGCGAGTGATAGAGCACAATGGGATCGCTCGTCACTGGCTTACAGCGCTCTAGGTTGCGGCTTTGCCCGAGACCTCGCCCAAAACCCCACTTGGGACTTCATTGACAACCTTGCGCCAAGGGGAGTCCCCCTCGACATAGATTGGTAGCGCTCGCTCAGGTGATCTGGACATGCCTTCGTCGTGCATCTGCCGAGTAATATCGACCATGGCCAATGCACTTAGCTCCACCTCATAGTTCGCATCAAAACGAACTCCCTCTGTAAGCCACGTGGGTTGCGGACCCAAACCATGCAGCGCCTGGCCGGATAGAGATACCTCGCTAAGCCAATCAGGCGGATGGGTATACAGGCGGTCCTCAACACGAGCGCTGAGCCCTGCCTCATCGTCGACATCATAAAGCGCTAGATAAAAGGCGTCAGCTCGACTGGGCACCACGGTCACCCAAGGTCCAGTCGTCACCAGCCCTGCTCGCATGGCGCTACGTAACAAAATTTCTGAGCCTGCCATGGGCACGACCTGACTGCCACTGGCCAGCGCAATACCTTGGGTAATGGAAGCCGCAATTCTGACCCCGGTAAAGGAACCCGGGCCTGCACCAAAACCAATTAACTGCGTGTCTGTCGGTGCGATATTCGCTCGCTTGTAAAGACCGTCGAGCATCGGCAGCACCTGCTCGTTATGACGGCGCAACAGCCTCTCGTGCTCACTAAACACACGATCACCCACCGCCAAGGCTAAGCTACAATGCGCGGTAGATGTTTCAATACAAAGGGTGACGGTCATTGCAGCAGCATAGCCAACCAATGGATCTGGAGAAAGCGCGAACAACCTTGTTTGCCCAGCTGCGCAGCGTGCCAGGCACCGAAGACATTCCTCTGGCTCAGGCCTTGGGTCGGGTCACGGCTGAACCCATATACGCACAAATATCCTTACCTCCCTTCCCCGCGTCAGCCATGGACGGATATGCCGTGCGGCGCAAAGATTTTGACGCAGCAAAGCCCCTGCGCTTGATCGGTCAAAGCCTCGCTGGTCACCCATTCCATGGAACGGTCACCGCGGGGAATTGCGTGCGTATTTTCACCGGCGCCGTGGTGCCTGAAGGCGCAGATCTCATTGTTCTGCAGGAACGCCTTGCCGAGTCTGCAGTTGGTAACGACGGTAGTGAGATCGTCCGATTTGAAGAACATGAGCCTGATGAAGCTTTCATTCGGTCCATTGGTAACGACGTTGAGCAGGGACAAATCATCTGCCCTGCCGGCGAGGTGCTGACTCCCCTATTGCTGGGGTCACTGGCATCGGCTGGGGTAAGTAGTGTCCACGTGGTTCGCAGGGTGCGGGTGGGAGTTTTCTCCAGCGGTGACGAGCTAAGAGATCCGGGCACGCCACCTGCAGATCTGGCGCTGGGGCAGATTTACGACTCCAATGCCTTCACTCTGGCCAATCTGTTGCAGCACCTGCCTGTCGAGCTGATCCCATTACAGCGTCTTGCGGATGATGAACAGGTGGTAGCAACCGCACTGGCTGATGCGGCGAAAAGCTGCGACCTGCTCATCACCAGCGGCGGCGTGTCTGTTGGGGACGCGGACTTTATTGGCGCCACGATCGCGCGGCTCGGTCATCTGGCGTTTTGGAAGCTCAACCTAAAACCTGGCAAGCCGCTGGCTTTCGGTCGAATTGACCACTGCTGGATATTCGGTCTGCCAGGCAATCCGGTGTCGACCATTGTTACCTGCCTGCTATTGGTGAAGCCGAGTGTGCAAGTATTGTGCGGCGGACGGCCATCTCCCCTGCTGCGTGTCGACGCCAGACTCGCAACCCATGTTTTGCATACTCCCGGCCGAGCGGAATATCAGCGCGGGGTCTATCACGAAGATAACAATGGCGAACTTCGTGTTGCGCACACTGGTGACCAAGGCTCCAATCGGCTCAGCACATTTACTGGGGCCAACTGCTTAATCGAGATACCTAAGGAGGCGGCTGATCTGCCCGCCGATAGCGTCGTGCGCATTCTGCCCTTGAGTGATTTGCTCGCCTGACTAGTTGGCTTGGCCTAGCCCCTGGGCGATGGCGCCTTGGATATCCTCTACTGCTCCGCTGCCGTCGATTTCTGTGTACTTGATTGCACTCTTGCCTCGGTAAAAGTCCACCAAGGGCTGGGTTTGCTCGTAGTACACCGACAATCGTTCACGCACCGTGACCTCGGTATCGTCCTCGCGCTGCTGCAGCGCCTCACCGGTAACGTCATCGACGCCGTCCTCTTTGGGGGGATTGTAGACAACGTGGTAAACACGACCGGATCCTGGGTGCACCCGACGTCCGGTAATGCGCTTGATTAACTCTTCGTCAGCCACCTGAATTTCCACCACCGCGTCGATGGGTATGCCTGCGTCGTCCATGGCCTTGGCTTGGGGAATCGTGCGCGGGAAACCATCAAAGAGAAAACCCTTGGCACAGTCGTCGGCCAGAATTCGCTCTTTTACTAGGTCAATGATGATCTCGTCAGAAACCAGCGCACCCGAATCCATCACGGCCTTGACGCGCTGCCCCAACTCGCTGCCTGAGCCTATGGCGGCGCGCAACATATCGCCAGTGGATATCTGCGGAATACCAAGAGAATCCTTGATGAACTGGGCCTGCGTTCCCTTACCCGCTCCGGGCGGTCCTAACAGTATGATTCTCACAATGCTCTCCTTTGATTGACCTTGCATTGACCCCGCGGGGTGCAAACCCATCGGTTATTGGCTGGCCTTCACATGCCAACAAAGCCGCGTACTTTAACTGAATTCTTGGTCTGCGAAACGCGCTATCGCCTGAGAGATGGACAGCTGATTTACGGCACGTAGCGCACCACTTGCACGACGCCGCGCAAGTAGGACAAATGGCTGAGAAGCTCCAAACAGGCGAGCCAGTCAGAAATTTGCACTTCAACCTTAATTTGCGCCAGCTCCTCATCCATCACCTCTCCTGATGCCTTGGCAATCGGCAAACCTTGATCGGCCAACAAGGTCGTAATGTCGCGCAACAAGCTCTCTCTATTTTTTGCGGTAATTTGAAAACCGCAGCGCGAGGGATATTGGGGTATCGCCTCAGGCGCGATGTCACGCCATAGACCAAGGGTATCTGCCAACCCTGGCTCGGTAAGCATGCGATTAGCTAGGGAGATATAGCTGTGCTGGCCAAGGGCAACTGCAACAAAAAAAGTCTCGGTATCTGCGTAACCCAGCAGCCCCGCCAGATGCGCGAACCCCTCATCATCAAGTGTTGCAGCCCCGGCGCCAGTCACAACATTTTGCAAAATACTCTTACCGCGTCGAGCGCTCTTCATTTGGCTATCACTGCGAAAAAAAGCGGCGACATTTGCCTTAGCACGGTGGGTGCGCATAAAACCAAGGCGCGGCTCTAGCCACGCCCGATGTGGGCGCACCGGACCACCCGATACAATCTCTACCTGCTCACCGGTTTTTAAAGGTCTGCGTATGGGAGCCAATTCGCCATCGATATAGCCCCCTGTGCAGGTGTGGCCTAGCTCCGTATGAATGCGATAGGCAAAGTCCAGCACCGTCGCTCCCGCAGCAAGATCAAGCACGTGGCCTCGCGGGGTCGATACATAAATTCGGTCTTCAGCCACGCGCTGGGCCAATAGGTCCGGCAGACTTTCAATACCATCTAGCGTTTCGTGCCAATCGATGACTTGGCGCAGCCAACCCATTTTTTCTGCATAGCCGCTCGCATCCGGCTCGTCGGTGCCTTCTTTATAGGCCCAGTGCGCACAGACACCCAATTCGGCGTTTTCGTGCATTTCCCGGGTGCGAATTTGCACCTCTAATGACCGCCCATCATCAAAGGTGATCGCGGTATGAATGCTCTGATAGCCGTTTTCCTTAGGTACAGCAATGTAGTCATCGAACTCGCTAGGTACGTGAGACCAGGTGCTGTGAATAATGCCTAGGGATGCGTAACAACTGGCGAGGTCATCGACAACAATCCTCACCGCCCTGACGTCATGGACATCCTCCAAGGCGATGCCCTTGGACTGCATCTTGCGCCAGATGCTGAAAATGTTTTTCGCCCGGCCCTTGACCCTTGCCGTAATGCCAGCCTTAGCGAGTTGACCCTGTATCACTTCCACTAGCTCGGCGACCTGTGCTTCGCGTTCTTGCCGACGACGCTTGAGCTGTTTCGCGATGCCCAGGTATATGTCTTCACGCAGGTAGCGCAAGGATAGGTCCTCGAGTTCCCACTTCAGCTGCCACATGCCCATACGATTGGCCAAGGGCGCGAAAACACTCGCCGCTTCCCGCGCGATACGCTGCTGCCTAGCCTCGTCATAGTCCTTGGCATAGCGCAGCGCCTGCACTCGCTCCGCCAGTTTGATTACCGCAACCCGAAAATCCTGAATCAGCGAGACCATCATGCGTTTGATGTTCTCTACCTGTCGGTTCTCTTCGCCCCCCAACATGGGCGTATCGGAGACCTCTAACAGGCTCGAAGTCGCCAGCGTGGCTACGCTGACGCAGAGCCTTGCCGCCTGATCCCCAACACGCTGCTGCAGACCGTCCTCATCAAACAAACTTCTCCGCAGACCGGGATAGGTCATCGCTGCCAGCACGGCGGACTGATCGAGACGCAGTTCGGCGACCATCTCAGCAAGCTCAAGGCTCTGCAGCAACAAGCTATCGCCGTAGCCCGATAGCCAGGTAGCCGCGTCTTGCAAGGGTTCACGTTGGAGCCGCTCATGCCCCTGTATCAGGCGCTGGCTCCACTGACCGATATCTATCTTGCCATCCGGCAGTTTGGGGACTGCGGAGCTAACGCTTACCATCTAACAATAATCCTGCTGCTATGCTGAGGTTTGACATAAGACTTTGGGTGCAAATTCAGGCTCTGCGGCAGGCCGTGGCATATGGTCTAGCGCGAGAAATAACCCACCGTCTCGACATGCGAAGTGCCGGGGAACATATCGTACACACCCACTTGCCGGAGTACATAGCCTGCAGCCGCCAAAACCCTGGCATCTTCGGCAAAGGTTATGGGGTTACACGAGACGTATACGACTTTTTGCAGCGACGAAGTGCCCACCCAAGACCCCAGATTCGGTCCGGCACCGCTGCGCGGCGGATCCAATATCATCGCCTTGGGCAGTGCTTCAAGTTGCGCGTGGATGGCGCGGCCCGTGCCCGCATCACCATAAAGATCCGCGGCATAAAATTGGCTTTTATTTAGCAGAGCGTTTTCTTGCGCATTGGCTCTTGCTCTTGCCACGGCGTCGTCACTGGCTTCAATGCCTACCGCTAACGCCCCAGCTCTGGCCAACGGCAGCGTGAAGTTACCGATACCGCAAAACATATCCAGTACCGGCAGCTCTCTAACCGTACCCAGATAACCCATCACCGTGCGCACCAGCTCTCGATTCATTGGTGCGTTCACCTGGGTGAAGTGATGCGGATAAAAGCCAAGGGTCACGCCATATTCAGAAATCTGGTAATGCAGAAGCCGCATATCCGGATCGGTCTCGCTGATCCCGCGAAGCGTGTCATAACCCTTGCTCTGGGAGAGCACCTGCACCGCCCAACGTTTCTCAAAGTGCCGCCAGACCTGCATATCTTGCGCAGTGAGCGGCTGCAGGTGGCGCACGATCACGGCGCAGCGGTCATCCCCTTGGGCAAGTTCGATCTGCGGTATGGTGCGAGGATCGGATAGCTCGCCGATGGCCTGCTTAAGGGGAGCAATCAGCCGCGACAGCTCCGGCGTCAGTGTGAGGCATGCATCCAGACGCGCCACACGATTGCTAAAAGACTCACGAAAACCCACCAACACCTGATCACCCACCACGCGCACGCCGAGCCGTGCCTTGCGGCGGTAGCCAAGACGCAGCAACGCAACCGGTGCGCGCCAGCTAAGCGGCTCAATTTGCTGCAGTTTGAGCTGCTCGGCAAGCTGCTGTTGCTTGTGCGCAAGCTGGGCATTCGGCGACATATGGTGGGTTGCGCAGCCGCCACAGCGAGGAAAATAGGGGCAAGGTGACGGCACCCGGTCAGCACTCAATTGGTCTATTGGCTGCCCGTCGGCAAACCGCTGGCCTCCCCGGCGTTTTAAGATTCTCGCCTTGACAACTTCGCCGGGTAGCGCGTTTCGCACCCATACCGGGCGCTCATTGTATTCGCCACCGCCCAATCCCTGATCTGACAGCTGAGTAATGCTTAGTTCGATTTCTGTGGGTTGTTTTGACACTACCTTCCTTAGCACGCTGGTTAATGGCGCTGAAACATTTTTCGACTGGTCAGCGGTTTATCCCCAAGCAACGGCTCGATAGCGGCCCGCATCAACGCCTTAGCTGCATCCAACGTTGCCGTATCGTTAAAGTCCCTGCTGGCGATAGCCTGCAGCAATCGTCCGCTCAACGCGCGAGCGGATTCCTCATCAGCGCTGACCCGATGAAACCCTACCTGCGGCTCGAAACGATAAAAGGCATTGGCCTGTAAGGGCTCACCAGCAGTGGAAAAGTCAATGCCATAACCCAATTGATCCAGTAGTTCTAACTCGAAAAGACGCAGGGCTGGCTGCAGAGCATCCCCCTCTTCCAGCGCTTCAAGTACCTGCATCGCAGCATGGAACAACTGCGGCTCTTGCTGGCGCTCGCGCAACAGGCGTGTCAGTAGTTCCAATACATAAAAACCCGCGTACAGCGCCTCGCCCTGCAGGGCAACGAAATGGTGGCTTTCGAATTTCTGAATGGTGACGAGTTCGCTGCGGCCAACCCAACTCACCGTCCCGACACTGAATGGTTGGATATTGCGCTGGCCCTGCTTCTTGCTGCGATAACCACGAAGCACGCCTGCCAGCCGCCCCTGTCCTTGGGTGAACATTTGGACAATCGCACTGGTCTCGCGATAGGGCCTGACATGCAGTATCAACGCCGGTTCCATTTGTGCAGCGGGCATGGCGGATTTCAGTCGTAACCTAAGTTACGCATATGCATGGTGTTATTGGTCCAGCCCTTACGCACTTTGACCCACAAGTGCAGCATGACCTGATGATCAAGCATCAGTTCAATATCTTTTCTCGCTTCTTGGCCAATGAGCTTTAGCCGCGATCCCTGTTTCCGAAAGCCCGCTATCCCGTGCCTTGGAAACCAGCTCGGGAACATAGGCCTCAGCCATCTGCATTTGTTCCAGCGTATCGGCTCGGGTTGCGCCCTCGACCATGGTTAGGTTGACGTTTACCGTGTTGTTTTCGGGCCGAATGAAGAACGACCAGCGCGGCTCCCCGGTCATCACCATGGCCACCGAATAGGCAAAAATCACCGCCACACCGGTCAGCAGCGGGTAGCGCGCCCAGACCGAAAACGCGACCATGGGCCGGAACAGGCGGATGCGCACGTATTCG
>ERZ802824.394-NODE-394-length-24060-cov-19.0498_pt1 | contig 24060 bp, 20 predicted proteins | sample MGYA00345650_ERZ802824 | MGnify/ENA primary metagenome ERZ802824 (study PRJEB30503, sample SAMEA104212361) | marine metagenome | biome: Westerlies Biome; feature: [SRF] surface water layer (ENVO:00010504) within the epipelagic zone...; material: water... | reverse complement strand
AGAAAGACATCCACGAGCATATCCGCGAGTGTCTTGACGTGATTCAGGTCGACCGTATCGACCACGGCATCAATATCCTCGAGCGCGAAGATCTGATCGAAGATGTAAAGGCCCGCAACCTAGGACTTACGATCTGTCCGCTGTCTAACGAGTTCGTCGTGCAGAATCTAACCGGCGATGAGATCCGTCGATTCCTAGACCTTGGTATCAAAGCGACAGTGAATTCAGACGACCCCGCCTACTTCAGAGGGTATATGAACGAAAACCTGGTGGCCTTGGCCGAACGAGCCGCGTTCAGCCGCGAAGAACTGGTCCAACTGACGCGGAATGCGTTCGAGATCTCATGGGCAGATGAACAGTCGAAAACAAGGTATCTCAAACGATTAGACGACTACGTTGCTGAATTGTGACAGCTGCTGCCGTTTATCACTTCTCTAAAACTCACTAACCTATGTACATCAGGGGGATAGATTCACCCTGTTACTCCCACTCAATCGTCGCTGGGGGCTTACTGGACACGTCGTATACCACTCTGGATACCGCAGCGATCTCGTTGATGATTCGGTTGGACACATGCTCGATAAACTCATAGGGCAGGTGCGCCCAGCGCGCGGTCATAAAGTCGATGGTCTCTACCGCACGTAATGCGATGACGTGCTCATAGCGGCGGGCATCGCCGACCACTCCCACCGACTTCACCGGCAAATACACAGCGAAGGCTTGAGAGACTTGATCGTACAGATCGGCATCACGCAGTTCGCGTATGAAAATCGCGTCGGCTTCGCGCAGCACGTCAGCGTAGCTGGCTTTGACCTCGCCCAGTATCCGCACGCCAAGACCAGGCCCCGGGAACGGGTGACGAAATATCAGTGATGCCGGTAGGCCCAAGTGCAGGCCAATTTTGCGCACCTCGTCTTTAAACAGCTCTCGCAGTGGTTCGACCAGCTTTAGGGTCATACGCTCGGGCAGGCCGCCGACGTTGTGATGCGACTTGATCACATGGGCTTTGCCGTACTTTGAGGCGGCGGATTCGATCACATCCGGGTAGATCGTGCCCTGGGCCAACCAGTTCACGTCTTTAAGCGCTGTGGCCTCGCGGTCGAATACGTCGATAAACGTGGCGCCAATGATTTTTCGTTTGGCTTCTGGGTCGTCAACACCAGCCAGCTTGTCGAGAAATTCATCCTGAGCATTGACCGTGATGATATTGAGTTCTGCCAACGTGCCCTCGCCCATGGCGCCGGAAAACGCGGCGCGGACCTCTTCGCTTTCGTTTTTGCGCAGCAGGCCGTTGTCGACAAAGATACAGGTCAGTTGCTCGCCGATGGCTTGGGCGAGCAGTGCGGCGACGACAGAGGAATCGACACCGCCAGATAGCCCCAGCACGACTTTGTCTGCGCCCACCTGCTGACGAATGGCGGTGATGGCGTCTTCGACGATATTGGCCGGCGTCCAGTCTCCTGCGCAGCCGCACAGGTCGCGAGCGAAGCGTCGTATCAGTGCTTCGCCCTTGTCGGTGTGGGTCACCTCGGGATGAAACTGCACGCCGAAAAAACGTCGCTCTGGGTTCTCGATTGCGGCAAAGGGCGCATTCGGCGAGCTGGCTGTGCAGACAAAGCCTTCGGGCATTGCAGATACCTTGTCGCCATGGCTCATCCAGACGCTCACTTGGTCAGCGTCGGCAAACACCGAATCGAGCAACAGACTGTTTTGCTCGGCTTGGATCTGCGCGTGACCAAACTCCCTGAGGTTCGATGCAACCACTTCGCCGCCAAGCTGAGCCGCCATCGCCTGAAGGCCATAGCAAATGCCGAGAACGGGCACACCCAGCGCAAAGATATTCTCGGGTATGCGCGGGGTGGCGCCTTCGGTGACGGTTTCTGGGCTGCCGGATAGAATGACCCCTGCGGGAGCAAAGGCGCTGATGTCATCAGCACTGATATCGAAAGGATAAATCTCGCAGTACACACCGCATTCACGGACGCGACGCGCAATAAGCTGGGTGTATTGAGAACCAAAATCGAGTATCAGCAGTCGCTGGGCATGAATGTCTCGTAGCGCGCTCTGCATGACCTGACTTCCTCGTTTTATGCGTCGTATCTGGCAATTCTTATCACTGCAGCGAAGCAGTACGCATCGCCGACGTCGCCGCGATCCTAGCCGCTAGCTCACCGGATAGTTGGGGGCTTCTCGTGTGATGGAAACGTCGTGCACATGAGACTCAACCATGGCCGCACTGCTCACCCTGACAAACTCTGGTTGTGTGCGCATGGTTTCAATATCGACGCTGCCGGTATAGCCCATGGAAGCCCGCAGGCCGCCCATCAGCTGATGCACAATGGGACTTAGCGGGCCTTTGTAAGCGACCCGCCCTTCGACACCCTCTGGCACCAGCTTGCGACCATCACCCTCGACTTCTTGAAAGTAGCGATCGCTAGAGCCGTGCCGTTGCGCCATAGCCCCCAAGGAGCCCATACCGCGATACGACTTATAGGTGCGCCCCTGAAACAGCTCTACCTCGCCGGGGGATTCGTCTGTGCCTGCAAACAGGCTGCCGATCATGATTGCGCTGGCGCCCGCCACAACGGCCTTGGCGATATCGCCAGAATAACGAATGCCACCGTCAGCAATTACCGGCACCCCTGCATCGACAGCCACGGCAGCGGCATCTGAGATGGCGCTAATTTGCGGTACGCCGACACCGGCAACGATGCGTGTGGTGCAAATGGAACCCGGTCCAATGCCTACCTTGACCGCATCCACCCCAGCCTCGATGAGTGCTTTAGCGCCTGCGGCGGTTGCAACATTACCGCCAATCACGTCGAGATCTGGGTAGTGTTGTTTGATCCAACTCACCTGATCGAGTACGCCTTGGCTATGCCCATGGGCAGTGTCCACTACGACGACATCGGCACCGGCGTCGACCAAGGCCGCGATACGCTCTTGAGTCTCATCACTGGTGCCGACACTGGCGCCCACGCGCAGCCGGCCTTGAGCGTCTTTGCAGGCCATGGGGAAGGCCTGTGCCTTGACGATATCTTTTACCGTGATCATGCCGGTGAGTTCGTCGGCTTCGTTGACCAGCAAGACTTTTTCGATCTTGTGGTTGTGCAGTAGCGATGTCACATGCTCAAAATCAGAGCCCTCTAACGCAGTCACCAGACGCTCGCGTGGGGTCATGACATCTTTGACAATGGCATCGGTGCGGCTCTCAAAACGCAGGTCACGGCTGGTAATAATGCCCGCCAGCTTGCCCTCACTGACGACCGGTACGCCGGAAATACCATGCTCTTGAGTCAGCGCGTAAAGATCTTGCAGCATGGCGTCGGGGTGGATGGTCACCGGATCGCGAATGATCCCCGATTCGTATTTCTTCACCGCACGCACTTCACGGGCCTGCTGCTCGACGGTCATATTTTTATGCACGATGCCGATACCGCCCTCTTGGGCAATTGCGATGGCAAGTCGTGCTTCGGTAACCGTGTCCATGGCTGAGGAGAGCAACGGAATGTTTAGGACAATGTTTTTCGTGAGCTGAGATTTCAGCGACACGTGAGAAGGTAGGATGTTGGAAAAAGCAGGCAGCAGTAGCACGTCGTCAAAGGTGAGTGCTTCGTTGGCGATTCGCAGCATTAGGTGCCCCGCAAAAGCCGCATTTTAGCGATGGGTCTGTGAGATGTAAAACGACATCTCAAAGCGGCACTTGTACACCCTCTCACACAGTATGTGATGTGCTGTATCTCGCCTAAACCATCGCTTTTGACATAGCTTTTGACATAGCTGTTGTCATGACCGGCTAAACGCGAAAAGATCCGTGTATGCCACATGTATCTAGCTTCCATTTCAGCGTCTATTGCAGCGTCCAAGTCACTGTCTATGTCTGATCTGTTTTCTTCAAACACCAGTAAAACGCCTGCTGGGCCGACAGCACAAGAGCGACAAGTCCTGTCGGTGACCGACTTGAACCGCCAAGCACGCATGACCATCGAGCAGCGTTTCAACCAAATTTGGGTCAGCGGCGAGCTTTCCAGTTTTGCTCGACCCAGCTCCGGGCACTGGTATTTCACGCTGAAGGACGCCAAGGCCCAAGTGCGCTGCGCCATGTTCGCCAACGCCAATCGCCGTGCGCGAATGCAGCCTGCCAACGGCCAACAAGTGTTGTTGCGGGGTCGAGTCAGCTTGTACGAGGGTCGCGGTGAATTTCAGATCATCGTCGAGCATATGGAGCCCGCAGGCGAGGGAGCGTTGCGTGCCGCCTTCGATGCCTTAAAACGCCAGCTCGATGCAGAAGGTCTGTTCGATTCCAGACGTAAACACGCCCTGCCCGACATGCCTCAGCATGTGGCCGTGGTGACATCGCCTACCGGCGCAGCGCTTAAAGATGTGTTGTCGGTCTGGCAACGACGCTACCCGGCACTCAACGTCACAGTGGTGCCAACGGCTGTGCAGGGAGCCGAGGCTGAAGGAGACATTCTCATCGCCCTGCAGCGCGCCGCGGCGCTGGCACCCGATGTGATTTTGCTCACTCGAGGTGGCGGGTCGATGGAAGATCTGTGGGTCTTCAACGCCGAGTCTATTGCACGATCGATTGCTGCGCTTGAGATTCCCGTGGTGTCTGCCATCGGTCATGAGATTGATGTATCCATCACCGACTTTGTGGCTGATTTGCGCGCACCTACGCCTTCTGCTGCAGCGGAACTCATCGTCCCCGATGGTGAGGAACTGCTGCAGGTGATTGCAGGCCAGCGTCGACGTTTGCAGGTTACGCTGCAGGCTCGATTGCGTGAGCGCCGCCTGTCGCTGGAAAAACTCGCCCTTGGTTTGGTCAACCCTCAACGCTACTGCCAGCAGGCTGCACAGCGTCTGGATGATTTAACTGCGCGGTTAAGCCGAGCTGTGTCCGGGCAAGGCGCCGCTGCCAGCGCCCAGCTGCGCGAGCTCAGCAAACGCCTAACGACCCAGCGACCGGATCGTAAGTTGCTCAGCCTGCGCGAGGACCTGCACAAAACCCAGGGACAACTGCAGCAGGCGCTGCAGCGCGGTATGGACCGGCGCCACCAACGTATGGGCGAATCCTCGCGCATGCTCAACAACCTCAGTCCGTTGCCAACCCTTGCTCGTGGCTATGCTGTACTGCGCGATGAGCAAGGTGGCGTGATATCCGATGCATCTGCACTGCGTCCGGGACAACAGATTGCCGCCCAGCTACGCGACGGGCGCTTAACCGCCGAGGTGACGGACATTGCGATTGGCGCCACGCTGGACACCTCCGCGCAGGCGAGCAAACCCAAATGACGAGAAACTTGATGGATGATCATGCCAAGGGTGCAATGCACACGAATACAGGCATACACATGCGGGGTATGCCGTTGGCTAGTCTGTTGTTTGGCCTAGTGGTTGGCCTGTTCGTTGGTCTATTGGGCTGGAGCCTGACCGCAACCGCATCAGAAGCTGCCAGCTTGAATGATGGCGACCTTGTGCAAAGCATAAACACAAAGCACACCGTGGTGCCCGGCGGCATTTACCGTTGGACTCCACCTGCAGGGGCCACAGACATACGCTTCAACAACCGCCCAGTCATGCGCTTGCAAGATCAGATCTTGGTGGGCATTGCTCTCAGCCAACCGCTGGGATCGGCAAAACTGACCTACCTGTTTAGCGGTCAGGCTAGCAGCCACAGCTTTAGCGTCGTCGATAAAGCCTATACAGAGCAGCACATTACCCTGCAAAACCGTGAGATGGTGAACCCGAACCCTGAACAACTGGCCAGAATTCGCGAGGAGAGCCGGCGGCAGCGGGCACTCTATCTGCAGCACAGTGACGTTCCGCCCCCTACCACTGGGTTTATTCAACCGCTGCAAGGCCGAATCAGTAGCCTCTTTGGTCACCGTCGATTTTTTAACGGTCAGGCGCGTAATCCGCACAGCGGTTTAGATATTGCGGCTCCCACCGGCAGCGAAATTAGCGCGCCTGCGGCGGGTGAAGTCACGCTGGTGGATGATCTGTATTACAACGGTAAAACCATTTTTCTCGACCATGGTCAGGGTCTTATCACCATGTACTGTCACCTCAGCGAGTCCTTGGTGACGCAGGGTGAGCGAGTGACGCAGGGTGAGGTTATAGGCTTGGTGGGTGCCACTGGTCGAGTGACTGGTCCGCACCTGCATTGGTCAGTCAGCCTAAACGGCTATCGGGTAGACCCGCAGTCAATGATGGCCGAGTTAACGCCAGACTAGTAAACCAGCCTATTTCTTCGACTTTTTGCGGTGTTTGATACTGCGCTTGCGCCGGTCTAACTGGCGCTGAGTCAGTACATTACGTTTGCCGGCAAATGGGTTTTCTGAATCTCTTAACTCGAGTTTTACCGGGTTGCCAATCAGATTGAGGGCCTCGCGAAAACCGTTTTCTAAGAATCGTCGATAACTCGATGGCAATGAGCCAAGTTGATTACCGTGCACGACGATGCGCGGTGGATGGGCCCCGGCGCGGGTAGCAACTTTGACCTTGATCGAGCGACCGCGGACCGACGGTGTGGGATGCGCGGCAACCATGTTGCGCACCAGCCGCGTCAGTAGCGAGGTAGACACGTCGAACAAGCCAACCTGATAAACCTTTTCTACGCGCCCAAGGAGTTTGCCGACACCGCTGCCGTGCAGCGCCGAAATGGTTTGCAGCGGTACCCAAGGAACAAAATTAAGACGTCGATCGAGAGCGGTTTTCACTTTCTCGCGCTGCTCTTGGGCGAGGCCATCCCACTTGTTCACCGCGATGACCATGCCCGCCCCCGCCTCTAGCGCATACTCCAGCACGTGCAGGTCTTGTTCTACTAAGCCTTCCGAGGCATCGATGACCAAAATGACGACGTGAGCCCGCTCCATGGCCTGCAGGGCTTTGACCACGGAAAATTTTTCTGTCACTTCTGACACTTTACCTTTGCGGCGCACCCCGGCTGTGTCAATCAAGACATAGTCGGTGCCGTCTTTGCTGAAGGGAATGTCGATCGCATCCTTGGTGGTACCCGGCATGTCAAAAACCACCTGCCGCTCTTCGCCAATCAAGCGATTCACCAAGGTTGACTTACCCACGTTAGGCCGACCGACCACCGCCACCCGAATGCCGTCGGGCTCATCTTCGGGCTCCGCTGCAAGCGGTAGATCCAACGCCGATAGTTTCTCCGCGACGGTTTCTCGCAGTTGCTTCAGTCCACGGTTGTGACTGGCGGAGATGAGGGCGTATTCGGGAAAACCGAAGCGCACAAAGTCAGCAATAATCTGACCTTCGTTCAAGCCGTCAATTTTGTTGATGACGGGCAAGAAAGCGACATTGCTCTTACGTAGATAGGTGACGACGTCTTCGTCTGAGGCAGTTACTCCGTCGCGACCATCGAGAAGCAAGAGCACTAAGTCGGCTTCGTCTACCGCCAGTTGGGTTTGACCGGTCAGTTCGTCGGCCAGCACGTGCTCACCAAAAAGGCCGCCGGTATCAATCAGGGTGACCTGACTGTCCTCGGACTCCATGCGACCATATCGTCGATCACGCGTCAGCCCTGGGACATCGGCCACCAGGGCGTCGCGCGAGTGGGTGAGCTTGTTAAAAAGCGTCGATTTGCCAACGTTGGGGCGCCCCACCAGGGCGACAGTAGGCAGCAAAACTACCTCGTCGAGATACTGTAGGCGTGTAACCCGCCGCTGTTATCCAAGACATAGAAGGTGCCATCGGCTAGCGTGAACGGTGTGCGTAACCCTTTGCCGCCAACCTTTGTTCTACCCATCATACGGCCGTCACGCTGGGCCATAACATGCAGATAGCCCTCTGCGTCACCGACAACCAAATAATTTGAATAGGCCAAGGGGGCCGTCAGGCTACGCCGGGCTAACAACTCGTGCTGCCAAACCACATCACCGCGATCTTGATCCACCGCGGTAACCGTATCTTTTTCTTCCACTGCATAGATTTGGCCATACCCTTCGGCAAGATTTTGAAAGCTCGATACTGCAGCTTCCCAGCGCGGCCGACCATCCCGAGCGACAATCCGCATCATGCGCCCCTGATAGGCTTGGCCATAAATGGCATTGCCCACCACCAACGGGGCAGAATCCACGTCGACGATCCGCTCCAGCTCCGAGCGTCCTTCAGGCAGCATGACGCGCTGTTCCCAAATCGGCTCACCATTGCTCGCGCGTAGCGCCACCACCTTGCCGCTGGCGAAACCTGTATACACCACATCTCGTGCGGTTACCGGTGTGCTGGTACCACGCAGCGTCAGCAGCGGTACCTGACTGGAGTATGACCAGAGCTGCTCGCCGGTTTCGGCATCTAGTGCTACCAGTTCTCCGTCAATCGTCTGCGCAAAAACCCGCCCTTGTGCGGCAACCGGCGTCGAGCCTACTTCTGAACCAAGATAGGTGCGCCACTTTTCGCTGCCGTCGCTGAGCGCTAGTGCGATGACATTGCCGCGTGTCGTGCCAAGCAGCACGAGACCCTCGCCGCCGCCAACACCACCACTGACGAAACCACCGTCACTGCGATCAAGAAAGCGATTGAGACCCGAGGAACGGCGTTCTTCTTCGCCGAATTGTTGTCGCCATAATTGCTTGCCAGAGAATCGATCAAACGCGGCAACAGTGCCGTAGGCGTCTGCGGCCACCACACGCTCGGCGGCGATCATGGGCTGCAGTCGAATGTACTTCTTACCCAGCCCCGCACCGACTTTGACTTTCCACTGACGCTCAACGCTCACCTCTGCTTCGAAATCGACGAGCTTCGCGGGATCTGTGTTCTCTTCATCGTCGTCGTCATCGCCAATGCCGGGAATCCAAGAAAACGCGGCGCATCCGCTGAGCAATGAAACCACCGCAAGCAGCGCCAGTTGGCGAAGCCAAGAACCTGAGGAGCCGTCAGCGCGACTTTGTAAATCTGTCATTGTGAGCCTTATTCCTCAGGTGCGGTTGCAGCGTCTTCGTCTGTTGCTAACGTTTCGCGAGCACGCTTTAAGGCTTGATCTAGCGGCTGCGCAAATACCGTGAATTCACCATCAGCCGGAGCCGCGTTGTCGCGTTTGATTTCAAGCAATGGCCTGTTGGTATCGCCATCCAGACTGTCCATTGCACTGCTGTAGGCAGCGTAGGCCTGCTCGGTTTGCCCCTCGGCCAGATAGATGTCACCGGTTAGCTCCAACGCCCAAGATCGGTAGCCTGCGTTGCGAATGCCCTGCAGGGTTTGCAGGGCGCTTTGCGCATCGCCCTGGGCGTACTGCACCTTGGCCAAGCGGATCATGGCGAGTTCGGCAAGCAGTGCATCGGGGGCAGCATCACGGGCTTCGATAAGGGCCTGACTGGCTGCTGCCAAATCCCCTTCGTCTGCGGCTTTTTTCGCTTCAGCCAGCGCTACCAAGGAGCGCACACTGGTGCTGGGAAATTCGGTTTTAATCTGCTCGGCCAGTGCTTCCTTGGCTTCCGCCGTAGCGTCGACGTACTGTGCATAAAGGGCTGTGCTCGCCTCGATGCTTTGCTGACGACTATCAGAGTAAAAATTCCAGCCCACGATGCCAGCAATGGCCAAGCCTACTGCAACGAGCAGCGACGTCCCATTTTCGTTCCACCACTCATTGAAGCGATTTATTTGTTCTTCATCGCTCATGTATTCAGACACTGCTTGCCCCCAATCCTTCGCTCGCTTTAATCCTGATCACGTCATCAAACCCATAGACGCTCTTCCCACCGCTCCGTTGAGCGGGCGCTATTTTGTCACAGATCACTACGACTTATACCCTCCCAATGAATGCGGGCACGACTTTCTCAGCGCTTTGTCGATTTCCCGTTGCGCACATTGTGTTGCGGGATTCTGAGAAGTTATGGCCTAGTGTTGCTGCAGCCGGGCGATACCGGCTTCGAAGGTCACCGTCTCCTGACCCAAGCCGGCATCGCGCAAGTGTTTTATCGTCAGCGTCTGCTGATCCAGTGATTCATCGTCAATCAAGATCGCGACGACGGCCCCACTAGCATCCGCTTTTTTCAGCTGCTTCTTCAGGTTACCGCCACCCATATGCTGGCGCACTCGCAGCGTTGGTAGTGCGGCACGTAGCGCATTGGCGACCACCAAGGCAGCGCCATTACATTCCGGATGCGTGACGCAGAGATAGACATCTGCCGATCTGTCCTCGGCCTCGACATTTGCCTGGGCGAGTTCATGCAATAGCACCACGCGATCTAGCCCGATGGCAAAACCCACCCCTGGTGTTGACCGCCCCCCAAGGCGCTCCACCAAACCGTCATATCGGCCCCCAGCGCACACCGCGCCCTGGGACCCGAGATCTTGCGTAACCCATTCAAAGACCGTGTGGGTGTAATAGTCGAGGCCTCTAACCAGGTTTGGGTTTTCCCGATAGGGGATCTGCATCGCCGCTAACAGTTGCTTCAGCCCTGCATAGTGCTCGAGGCTTTGCGCATCAACAAAATCCGGCAGCTTTGGCGCCTCGTTAAGCAGCGCCTGGGTTGCAGGATTCTTGCTGTCCAAGATACGCATGGGGTTTGACGTCAGGCGCCGCCGACTATCCTCGTCCAACTGTTCCGACTTAGGCGTTAAAAAATCGACCAATGCTTTGCGATAGCGCTGACGGGCTTCGCTTGAACCCAGCGTATTAATCTCGAGGTTCACCATGGATTCGATCCCCAATGCCTGCCAGCAGGCCCACGCCAAACCAATCAGCTCCGCGTCTATATCGGGCCCTACAAAACCGTAGGCTTCTGCGCCGATTTGGTAGAACTGTCGATAGCGGCCTTTTTGCGGCTTTTCGTATCGAAACATAGGGCCAGCGTAATACACGCGCTGGGTCTGGTTATACAGCAGGCCGTATTCCTGCAGCATGCGCACGCTGCTGGCGGTTCCCTCGGGGCGTAGGGACAGCGAGTCGCCATCTCGATCCGCCAAGGTGTACATCTCTTTTTCAACGATATCTGTGGCCTCGCCAACCCCCCGCGCGAAGAGCTCGGTAAATTCCAATAAGGGCAGGCGGATCGCTTCATAGGCATGCTGCTGCAGCACGCGGGTCAGCGTTTGCTCGACCAGATCCCAGCGCCGCGCCTGGTTTGGCAGAATATCGCGCATGCCTCTGACAGCTTTCACCACAGCGATATCGCCCCTACTGAATTGATGGGTTCTCCGCCATCGGACGCTTGCGGTTGTTGAGTCTCTTGCACATCTTCAGCCTCCTGCTCACTGAGCAGTACACGCGCAACTTCTTGGCGGGTGTAGGGTGCAAGGTCGATTGGCTCACCGTTATAAGCCAAGGCAGCGCCCGGACTGAAGCCAAGCTTGATGCGAAACGGTGCCGCCCCTATATAGCGGCGGCTTTGGCCTGTTCGGCCTAGGTCTGCGTAAAGCAGTTCCCCGTCAATGGTGCGAATCTCGAACCAGCAGTCTTCGCTGAAGGTCAAATCAATGGTGTTGTCGCCGAACTCGGTCAAACGCGGCAGAGCAAAGGCCTTCGCGACTTCGCGCTCTGGCTCGGCCTGTGAAACATCAGCATCGATCTGAGCGACTTCTTCGTCGGGTGCTTGAGAGCCTGCTTCAATAGCAACGACTTCGTCAGCAGCAACTTCCAGATTCCCCTCTTCGGCAACGGTCTCTGCCACCAAGTCTTGCGGACTTACATCCGTTTTTTCTTGTGTTGATTCTTGTGTTAATTCTTTTGTTCTGTCTTCGACAACTGCTTGCTGAGCTACCGGGACAATGCTCGGGGCATTTTCGCTTGCCGTGCCATCCCCTAGCACCCCGTCGACTTCTGCGTCGGTGACTGAGGGTTCATTAGCGGCAGTTTCTGCAACAGCTGAATCCAACTCGACACTAACTGTGCCTGCCCCATCTGCTCTGGTTTGTTCATCCAAATCCTCGCCCACATCGGCTTGAGGCCCCAGACCAGATGGCTCACCCGCACTGCTGACGCTCGCTATCTCTTGCGGCGATTGAGGCGTGGCAGCGTCATCTGTGAATGCGACGAAGTAAACGAAAACCGCGGACAGTCCCAAGGCTATTAGCGCCCAGCGGCCCATCTTCATGGGTCTCACATTGACCGCGTCGACCTTGGAGCCGTCTGGCGATGTATTGAGCTGCGCCGCCTCATCTGCAGGCATGGCATGCTGCGCTCGCCAAGCATCGATCAACGGCTGGGATGCGATGCCCAGCAGTTTGGCGTAAGAGCGAATGTAGCCGTTGACGTAGACGATATCCGGCAGGCTGTTAGCATCATCGCTTTCAATCGCCTTAATGGCTCGCACCGAAAGGTTTAGGCTGTCAGCGGCTTGCTCCTGAGTTATGCCCAAGGCCTCTCTACCATCGATAAAGACCTGACCCGGGCCACTATCCATTTTGCTAGGCATCTGAGTCATCAGTGAACCTGCATGGCCGGTATTTCTTGGGCTAAGCGCTCGCGGTACCGCTGCTGCCTTTTCGTCCGGTCATCAACCATACCCACCAACTGCCCGCAGGCGGCATCAATGTCCTCACCCCGCGTGGTGCGGATCATGGTGACGAAGCCTGCCTGCATGAGCACGGTTTGGAACGCGTAAATATCGCTGTCTTGTGGTCGCTCGTATCCCGAACCGGGAAAAGGATTGAACGGAATGAGGTTAATTTTGCAGCGCAGCTTCTGCAGTATTTTGACTAACGCCTTGGCGTGGTGAAGCTGATCGTTCACACCCCGCATCAATGTGTACTCGATGACCAGCTTGCGTGCTGGTCCCAGGTACTCGACGTAGTCGCGGCATGCGTCCAGCAACGTGGCGATGGGATATTTTTTGTTGATCGGCACCAACGTGCTGCGCAGTTCATCGGTGGGCGCGTGCAGGGAGATGGCGAGGGATACATCCGTATGCTGCTGCAGCTTTTCTATACCCGGTACAACCCCTGCTGTGCTGACCGTTACGCGACGTTTCGATAGTCCGAAGGCATGGTCGTCCATCATGATGTTGGTCGCAGCGAGTACGGCATCGAAATTCAGCAGCGGTTCACCCATGCCCATCAGCACGACGTTGGTGACGGACTCCTCTTTTGCTGCAAGGTAAGCGTTGGCAATGGCCATTTGGCCCACAATTTCTGCGGCCTCCAGATTGCCGTTAAAGCCCTGCTTGCCCGTGGAGCAAAAGCTGCAGTCGAGTACGCAGCCGACTTGCGAAGACACACACAACGTGTTTCGTCCTTTGTCCGGGATCAGCACCGTTTCAACGAGATCCCCCTGCCCTATGCGGATGAGCCATTTCACCGTGCCGTCCTTCGACAGATAACGCTCATGGACTTGGGGCAGTTCCCAACAGCAGTGCTCTTGCAGCCACTGTCGAGTTTTCAGCGGAAGGTCCGTCATCGCGGCAAAATCGATCGTGCCCTGGTGGTAGGCCCATTTCATGATTTGCCTACCGCGGAACGCTTGCAGGCCAAGCTCCTGAAACAGGGCCTCCAGCTGACTGCGGTCTAGCCCGTAGAGGTTGCGCTTAGTGACCACGGATCTTCTCTTTTGCCCGCTGCCTAGCTGCGCGAGATGATTTCAGCGTCGGTGAAAAAGAACGCGATCTCACGGGCTGCAGATTCTGGGCTGTCGGATCCGTGTACGGCGTTGGCATCTATGGATTCCGCAAAGTCTGCTCGAATCGTGCCCGGGTCAGCCTCCTTGGGGTTGGTGGCTCCCATGAGGCGGCGGTTGGTGGCAATCGCATCTTCGCCCTCGAGTACTTGCACCATTACTGGGCCAGAGCGCATGTAGGCACACAAATCTGCATAGAATGGCTTGCCATCGTGCTCGGCGTAAAAGCCGCCGGCCTGCTCTTCGCTGAGTTGGAGCATTTTCGATGCGACGATCCGTAAGCCGCCTTTCTCAAAACGCGAGTAGATCTCGCCGATCAAGTTGCGGGCTACCGCATCTGGCTTAACTATTGAAAAAGTACGCTCCATTCCCATGGCCATCTCCGTTTGAGTATCTGATACCGATGTGTCGTCCGCGCCTTTCAGGACGCGTGTTTCGGGCACAAGCAAGACGCGGCATTCACGTTAAACGCGGGTGACCTGCTTGGGTTCACCTCGACGAAAATCGTCGCCGCGAGCTGGCGTTCATGCTTTCTTGAAAGACACGCTATGTATCTAATTTTAAATAAGAAACCCGACCTCACAGAGCGTCGAGGGCGCGTATTATACGCAGGCGTACTATTGACGCAATCGACCCAGCACCGCCGCCAGATAGGTCGCAGCCTGATCGATGTCAGCACTCTGCGTGTAACGCCCGAAACTGAATCGCAGCGACGCATCGGCGAGTGCTCGAGACAGCCCAATACCGGTCAATACGTGGGAAGGTTCAACACTTGCCGAGTTGCAGGCAGAGCCGGTGGAAATCGCCAGCTCATTCAGCGCCAGCAACAGTGTCTCCCCATCAACGCCATCGAACGCCACGTTGACAATTTGCGGGATGCAAACCAAAGGGTCTGAATTCAAATAAACCCCGGGCATTTGCTGCAGGTGGCCAACAAAGCGATCTCGAAGCGCGCCTATACGCTGGGTTTGCTCAGCCATCTCATCGTGCATGAGCCGCGCCGCCGCTGCCAATCCCACAATCTGATGTGTAGGCAGCGTGCCAGAACGCATGCCCATCTCGTGCCCACCACCGTGCACTTGGGCGTCCAGCGTCAATCCATCTTGGCGCCGCACATAAAGCGCACCAATGCCCTTTGGGCCATAAATTTTATGTGCCGAGAGCGACAGCAGATCTACTCCCATAGCCTGCACATCGATGGGTATTTTGCCGAAGCTCTGCGCGGCGTCCGTATGACTGATTACCCCCCTGTCACGGCACAGCTTGGCGATGCCGGCAACATCGCTGATGCTGCCCAACTCGTTGTTCACCTGCATTACTGTTACCAGCAGGGTGTCATCACGCAGTGCCGCCTCCACTTGAGCGGGCGTGATCGCGCCGGTAGCACTAGGCTGAAGATAAGAAACGCAAAACCCTTGGTCCTCCATCCAAGCGCAGGTGTCCAAAATCGCCTTGTGCTCTATCGCGCTAGTGACGATATGTTTGCGGCCGGTGCGCAAACCACGGGACATCAAACCCTTGATCGCCAAGTTATCGGATTCCGTAGCACCTGACGTCCAAACGATTTCCCGGGGATCTGCGTTGAGCATCTGTGCTGTCGAGGCCCGGGCGGATTCAACTGCCTCGTCGGCCTGCCAACCGTAGACATGGCCGCGGGAAGCAGGGTTGGCAAAGTTGCCGCCCAAACATAGGTGCTGATGCATCGTATCTGCAACGGCAGGGTCCGTCGGCGTTGAAGCCGCATAGTCGAGATAAATTGGGCTGCTCATGCGAGGTGGCTCGGTTGCATTTGTCCGTTCAAGCAAGCGTTGTGATCGTCTCAAGAATAATGACTCTTCGGCGCGACGGGGAACGGTTAATTCGACGAGACTTTACCCCACTGTGGGCGTGGCGTCAGGGGGCGAGACCGGTGATCACAATGACTCGATTAAGGCGCGCGTGCGCAAATGCTAAGACTGGCGACTGAATGCCAAGCGCACCACACCACCGAGGCCAGCTCTCATTGGTCCTCGCGGCTCCCGCGACGCACTGAGGCTAACGTTCTCGGTAGGACAAACCCAGGCCACCAAGCGCTCCCAGGCTTCTAGGTCTTTTTTCACCTGCCAGCGAGGCATTTCATTCAGGCCCAAGCCCGTTTCCGCGCTGCGGCTGTAATTTACTGAGTCGCGCAGCGTCGTGACCACGGGAATATCAAAGTTGTCGAGGAAGGTTTCGAGGCGCTTGCTGCCCCGCGTGTTGGCTTTGACTCGATTAGCTACGATGCCGATGCGTTTTGCCTTCGTGCCGCTTTTTTCCCCAAGCAGCAAATCGGCGATACAGTGCGTTGCCGCATGAATGTCAATGTCTGAGGACATCACGGGCATCAAGATGGCATCTGCTCCCCGCGTCGCTGCTTCAAGCCCTCGGCGATCAAGTCCCGCTGGGCTATCAATGATGAGTGCCGTGCAGTCGTTTGGAGGAGTCAACTGAAAGCTTCGGGTTGCGGCGGCATTGCTGCGAAACCCTTCAATGCCGGTAATGGTGGGCCGATCTGATGGTCGTTGTCCCAGCCAACGCGTCGAGGAGCCTTGCGGATCTAGATCAAGCAGGGCTGGCTTGCCACCGCCCGCTGCAAGGGTGGCAGCGAGGTTAATGGCAATCGTGGTTTTGCCGGAGCCGCCTTTACTGTTTACAACAACGATTTTTTTCATGTCGCGAGTTCACCTCGCCAGACACCGAAATGCAAGCCCCGCGCACCACTCTGCGCTTCGCTGTGACACCTCTCACAAATAATGCACAAGCTTACTTTTCCGCTATCGCTCGCAGCAAACCACGCAAGATTTGCACCTCAGTTTCATCCAGCTGTTGTCGCATGAACAAGCGTCGTAGCCGAGTCAGGGTATTGCCAGGCTTATCTGCATCTACAAATCCGGTCTTGACTGCCAATGCTTCGAAATGAGCGAGCAGACCGTCGAGTTGCTGACCCGTCGCGGGTTCTTTGTCCCAGATTCGACTACCTCGTCCTGCCAGCGCGGAGTCTTCTTGCTTGGTATCGCCAGCAATCTGAATTGCCGTCTTCTCTAGGTGCTGAAAAATCTCGTAGCAAATGACTTGCACTGCCATGGCGAGATTTAGAGATCCGTAAACCTTGGAGGAAGGAATTTGCAGATGGGTATGACAGCGCTGGAGTTCTTCATTGGTTAGACCACTGTCTTCGCGACCAAACAGTATGGCGATTTCGGCTTCAGGTGCTTGCTCAGTGAGTACCGGGCCGAGATCTCTGGCGAGCACCGCAGGCCACGGTATTGCCCGCGCTCGCGTGCTTGTACCCACCACGTAGTGGCAGCCTGCGACGGCGGTCGAGACATCTGCTACTACCTGGGCGCTATCGAGCACATCCATGGCTCCGGCGGCACGCCAATCGGCCTGCGGGTCGGGAAAGCGTGCTGGATTGACCAGCACCAAGCGCTCCAATCCCATGGTCTTCATTGCCCGGGCAGAACCGCCGATGTTGCCTGGGTGACTGGGTTCGACCAGCACAATGCGCAGGCGTTGAAAAAGACTGTTCAATTCACTCATTTCCTCAGGGGATTAATAGACACGCTGCGCACTGCTTGGTCCCGCGTGCCATCATTGCTCGTTCATTGCTCGTTCATTGCTCGTTCAGGGCTCGTTCATCGCTTGGCTTAACGCACAAGTGTCTTTAGCATGCGCTGCCTCTTCGACAGGACATACCACTATGCAACCCATGGCCAACATCGCGCTGCGCGCGGCACGCAAAGCCGCCGACTATTTGGCCAGAAGCATGGATCGCCCAGATCAATTTGAGATCCAAGAGAAACGCCACAATGACTTTGTCTCGAACATCGACCGCACCGCGGAAGAGATTATTATCGAACAAATCCGCGAAACCTACCCAAACCACCGAATTTTGGCGGAGGAATCCGGCGAGCAAAGCGGCGATTCCGAATTTACTTGGGTTATCGACCCCCTCGACGGCACGCTGAATTTTTTGCAGGGCATTCCCCACTTCGCCGTATCCATTGGCGTCATGAAGGGCTTGCACCACGAACATGGGGTGATTGTCGATCCGGTGCGCGGCGAGGAATTTGTTGCCAGCCGCGGCAGCGGCGCGCAGCTCAATGGCAAACGCATGCGCGTCACCACCCGCGCAAAGCTGGAAGATTGCGTGCTTGGCACGGGCATACCTCCAGGCAGCATGTCGCGTCTTGAGGACTATACGAGATCGCTGCAAACCCTAACCGGCACCTGCCGAGGCATTCGCCGTGCCGGAAGCGCGGCATTGGACCTTGCCTATGTGGCGGCCGGGCGCATGGACGGCTTCTGGGAGATGGGTTTAAGCAAATGGGATATCGCTGCTGGCATTGTGCTGGTTCGTGAAGCCGGAGGGTTTATCAGCGATTTATCTGGCGGCGAGAAGTTTTGGGAGACCGGTGACATCGTTGCCGCCAATCCAAAATGCTTTAAGAGCTTTATTCAGACACTTAAAGCCTAGTCCATTACCCATTGCCTCTTATCTAGGGGAAACTGCCGTCCTCATTGCCATCCTGCTCAGGCTCGGGCACGAGCAGGTCTTCCCGCGATATGTTCATCACCAGCAACACATTGGCCGCGACGTAGATCGATGAGTAGGTACCGATCACCACGCCGATCGATAGCGCTGTCGCAAACCCGCGTATGACTTCGCCGCCGGCAAACAGCAAAGCCAGCAACACGAACAATGTGGTCAATGATGTGACCAAGGTGCGGCCCAGGGTCTGATTCAGGGCTTCGTTGATGATCTCGACCGGACTGCCGCGGCGAGCACGACGGAAGTTCTCGCGTATTCTGTCGCTGACCACGATGGTGTCGTTTAGCGAGTAGCCAATGACAGCAAGCAATGCGGCCAGCACGGTCAGGTCGAAAGTCCACCCAAAGATAGAAAAACACCCCAGTACGATGATGACGTCGTGGGCTAGGGCCACCACGGCGCCGACAGAAAACTGCTTGGTGAATCGGAACAAGATATAAAGCATGACCACCAGCAACGCGGTAAGTAGCGCTAGGCCACCATCTTCAGCGAGTTCATCGCCTACCGCCGGGCCAACGTAGTTGGACTGCTGCAGAACGATGCCCGGATACTGGGTGGCTAGGGCGACGAATATCTCATCGCCCAATCCAACCTGACCGGCGATCCCAAGCTCTTCTTGGGGCGGTACGCGAATCAGCAGATCTTCATCTGAACCAAACGTTTGTACGGTGCCATTGGTAAAACCAGCTTCCACCAGGTAGCCCCGCACCGTTTGCGGGTCTACCTTCTCAGCCAGCTTTACCTCTACCAATGAACCGCCGGTAAAATCCAAGCCGAGGTTCAAGCCCTGCAAGGCTAATGAACCCAGCGCGGCGGCAAGCACAATGGCGGATAGCACCATGGCAATCAGGCGTTTGCCCATGAAATCGATCTGAAAAGTCCTTGCTTGGGAATCGCTCATATCTTGATCGACTCCAACTTGCGACCGCCGTAAATCAAATTCACCAAGGCCCGCGTGACCAAGATGGCGGTAAACATTGAGGTTACGATGCCTACCGCTAGAGTGACAGCGAAGCCGCGTACCGGTCCGCTGCCAATCGAAAGTAAGATGATGGCAACGAAAAAGGTCGTGACGTTAGCATCGGTAATGGTCAGCAGTGCCCTATCAAAACCAGCCTGTATGGCCATTTGCGGTGGATGATTCTTCAGCTCTTCACGAATGCGCGAGAAGATCAGCACATTGGCATCAACCGCCATACCTACGGTCAAAACAATACCGGCGATGCCCGGCAACGTCAGCGTGGCGCCCAGTATCGACATGATGGCGACCAATAGCGTTAGGTTTGCCGTCAGCGCGACGTTGGCCGCCAGACCAAAACCTCGGTAATAAAAAATCATAAAGGCCAGCACGAGGGCGAAACCAATTGCCACGGACTGCCAGCCGCGCCGAATGTTCTCATCACCCAGCTGGGCACCCACCGTGCGCTCCTCGACGATGTACATAGGCGCAGCCAAGGCACCCGCGCGCAACAGCAAGGCCAAGTCTTGAGCTTCGCGCAGGCCTAAACCCGTGATGCGAAAACTGAAGCCGAGGGCGGCCTGAATCGTCGCCACGCTAATCAGTCGTCGCTCCTCAACGGTGTAATACTCTTCTATGGTTTCACCGTCGCGCACTAGCTGTCGCACCCTAGGCTTTTGCTCGATAAAAAGAATCGCCATGGAGCGGCCAATATTGTCCTTGGTCGAGGCGTGCATTTTTCGACCGCCTTCGTTATCCAGTTCAATACTCACCTGAGGCTGGCTGGTCTCGGGATCGTAAGACTGCTGCGCGTCTTGCACATTGTTACCGGTCACAATGTTGCGACGCATGATGTCCTGCATGCGCCCTTCGTATTCATAGGTTTCTATCTGCGACTTACGTGCGCGCGGCAGAGCCTCAAGGCGGAACTCTAGGTTGGCAAACTTATTAAGTATCTCCTTGGCCCGGGCACTGTCCTGAATGCCAGGTAGATCCACCACGATTCGGGAGCGTCCTAGACGCTGAACTTGGGGTTCCGAAACGCCCAACTCGTTGACGCGATTGCGCAAGCTGGTGAGGTTCTGGCTGATGGCCCGATCTTCTAAAGCCCTTATTTTGTCTTCGGTGAGCGTAAACCTGAGAATGAAATCCCCAGCAACCTCTCGTTCTTGCACGAGAAAGTCTTGGTAGTCGACCAAGGCGGTTTTGGCTTCTTCACGGGTTTCATCATCACGAAAGCCGATACTGATGGTTTGGCCATCTATCCAGTTGCGGCTCGGTAGGAAACGAATACGCCCGTCAATCAGAGTATCGCGCATGCCTTCCGCGCTGTTATCCACCACCCCCGCGATGTAATCCTCCATATTGACCTGCAGTAGGAAGTGCGCGCCGCCAAATAGATCAAGACCCAACGACATGGGTTTGCCACCAAGATCTTGCAGCCACTGTGGGGTTGTGGGGGCTTGGGCTAGGGCAACCACGTAGTCGACGGAATCCGCGTTAACGGTTTCAGCGATCAGTTCCCGGGCGCTAAGCTGAGCGCCCTCCTGGGCTAAACGCACAATCAGCGAGTTGCCATCGTCCTCCAAGCCGATAACGCCAATATCGGCTTGCGCCAGCGCCGAGGTGATTTGCGCACGGTCAGCCGCGCCAACCGCGCTATCGCCGTCTAGGGCGCGCACTTGAACTGCAGCATCGGGTTGGAACACATTGGGCGCGGCATAAATCAGACCAAGCGCGCAGACCAATGCGATTAGCGTGTACTTCCACGCTGGAAAGACGTTCATGGGTCCACGTCGAGAGGGAGCGCCAAGCAAAGTCGAGCCGGGTTCACCGGTGCCTTGCGAGTTGGTCTCATCGTTTCTCATGGAGTCCTCTATTTGCTGGTGCTGTCACTAAAACAACCAAATGCTCGGTGCTTTGTGGGTGCTTTGTCGGTGCTTTATCGGTGCGGTAGTGCAAAGTATGGCGTGCGATCGCTGGTCATTTGCCAGCCGATCGCAACGCTACCAGCCTTCCTCAATCCAGCGACTTTATGGTGCCCTTTGGTAGCGTAGCGCCCACCGAAGACTTTTGAACTCGCATTTCAAGCCCATCGGCAATTTGTACTTTGACGAACTCGTCTTCGACCTTGGTGATCTGCCCTACGATGCCGCCCGCTGTCACCACCTCGTCACCCTTGCTGAGTCCGCTCACCAGTGTGTCGTGTTCCTTACGGCGCTTGTTTTGCGGACGAATCAACAGGAAATAAAAAATGACGACGAAGCCGCCGAGCATGATGAGGTTGATCAAGCCAGTGTCAGGACCGGCACCCGCTGCCTCTGCGGCTTGAGCGGTGGTTTCAAACAAGTTCATGGTCACAATTCCATTGGTTTTGTAGGGATGTCGCGAGGTTGCGAAATGTACCGGTTTCAATAGACCCACGCAATTGAGCCATCAGATCATGGTAGAAGTGCAGGTTATGGCGGGTCATCAGCATGGCGCCGAGCATTTCACCGCAGCGATCTAAGTGATGTAAGTACGCCCGAGAAAAATTTTTGCAGGTATAGCAACCGCACTTCTCATCCAGGGCGATATCGGCGTTCTTGTGCTTTGCGTTGCGAATTTTCACCACGCCAGTTGAGGTGAACAGGTACCCATTGCGGCCATTGCGGGTTGGCATGACGCAGTCGAACATATCCACGCCTCGCGCCACCGCGCGGACCAGATCTTCTGGCGTGCCCACCCCCATCAAATAGCGCGGTTTGTGCTCCGGCATTTCGGGCGTTATATGACCAAGCACGCGATTCATATCTTCCTTGCTCTCGCCTACAGAGAGCCCGCCAATGGCATAACCGTCGAACTCAATTTGCTGAAGATTTTGCAGACTTTCGCTGCGCAAATCTTCGAACATGCCCCCCTGCACGATGCCGAACAGTTTCGAGCCTGGGTTCATGCTGTTTGCTTGCTCTTGTTCAAAGGTAGTTTTGCAGCGTGCGGCCCAGCGCATGGAAAGTTCCATAGACGCCTTGGCTTGCGCGTGTGTCGCCGGATGCGCAGTGCACTCGTCCAATACCATGACCACATCAGAACCCAGATTGCCCTGCACACGAATGGACGACTCGGGTGTTAACTCAACCTTGTCGCCATTGACCGGCGAGCGAAACACCACGCTGTGTTCGGTCATCTTGCGCAGGTCGCCCAGACTAAATACCTGAAAACCACCGCTGTCGGTCAGAATCGGGCCATGCCACTGCATGAATTCGTGCAAGCCGCCCAAGTCACGAATGCGCTCATCGCCCGGCCGCAGCATAAGATGAAAGGTATTGCCTAACAGCATTTGCGTGCCGGTATCGCGCAGATCCTGAGGCGTCATCGCCTTGACTGTGCCGTAGGTACCAACGGCTTGAAAAACCGGCGTCTGCACCTTGCCGTGGGGCAAGGTAAGTTCACCGCGTCGCGCTGCACCGTCTTTGGCTAGTAGCTCAAACATTGGATCTCTCGATAAACATGGCATCGCCATAGCTGAAAAAACGATATTGCTCAGCCACCGCAGCGCGATAGGCGGCCATGACATCTTCATAACCACCGAATGCACAAACGAGCATCATCAGCGTCGACTTGGGTAGGTGAAAATTGGTCACCAGCGCGTCTACCACCTGAAACTCGAATCCCGGCGTAATAAACAAACGCGTCGCGCCGGATCTTGCCTGCAGCGGACCGTGGGTTGCGGCGGCTTCAAGGGTTCGGATGACTGTGGTTCCCACGGCCACCACACGCCCGCCATTGGCCTTGGTCTGACGTATTTGCTCCACCACGTCGGACTGAATCTGGTAATGCTCTTCATGCATGACGTGATCTGACAGGTTTTCCTTGCGCACGGGCTGAAAAGTGCCCGCCCCTACATGCAGGGTGACATAGGCCGCACCCACACCCTGCTGCTGTAACTCGGCCAAAAAGCTCTCGGAAAAGTGCAGTCCTGCCGTAGGCGCAGCAACCGCACCCGGGTGGCGCGCAAACACGGTTTGATACCGCGCCTCGTCGATCTTATCGGTCGTAGTGTCAGCCATAGTGTCTGCCATAGTCTCGCCGCGGGCTGCGTCGTCGCGCTTTATGTAGGGCGGCAGGGGCAGTTCACCGAACGCCTGAAGAAATTCGAATACCGGCTGAGGAAATCGCAGGTGATAAAACTCACCCTGCCGACCAAGGCACTCGATGACGGCGTCATGCACCAACAATCGGCGACCGGACTTCAGCGGCTTGCTCACCCGCACTTGGCACAAAGCCTCATTGCTCGCCACCGCTGCAACGTCGGCGGAAGGCAACAAGACTTTTTCGAGCAGGATCTCCGCGCTGCCGCCAGAATCCTTAACCGCCTGCAGCCTCGCTTTGACCACGCGGGTATCGTTCAAAACCAGCAGGTCGCCGGGGTTAAGAATGTCCTGCAAATCTGCAAAAGCACCATGCAGCGATTGGCCGTCAGTCAGTTGCAGCAGACGCGACGACGTCCGCTCTTTTGCTGGGTACTGAGCGATGAGCTGCTCGGGCAGGTGATAATCAAAATCCGAAAGGTGCAATGGCTTTACCGACCATGGAAGTGCTGACTATTGTATCTGCAACCGGGCTTGTGCAGAATCGCCTGCCTCAAAACGTACCTGTTTTTTTGTCCCTGCCCGGGTGGCGAAATTGGTAGACGCAGGGGATTCAAAATCCCCCGGTAGAAATACCGTATCGGTTCGAGTCCGATCCCGGGTACCATTCAAAGCCTTTGATATCCCCTGCTACGCAGTGCCCTATCTACGATAGGGGGATTCAAAATCCCCCGTGTAGAAGGCTGCCGCCATGCGGCAGCGCGAGTCCGATCCCGGGTACCATTCAAAGACTCTGATATCCCCTGCTACGCAGTGCCCTATCTGTGATAGGGACCCTATCTACGATAGGGGGATTCAAAATCCCCCGTGTAGAAGGCTGCCGCCATGC
>ERZ802824.390-NODE-390-length-24155-cov-21.2328_pt1 | contig 24155 bp, 25 predicted proteins | sample MGYA00345650_ERZ802824 | MGnify/ENA primary metagenome ERZ802824 (study PRJEB30503, sample SAMEA104212361) | marine metagenome | biome: Westerlies Biome; feature: [SRF] surface water layer (ENVO:00010504) within the epipelagic zone...; material: water... | reverse complement strand
GGATGGTAATTTATCAGCATCAAATCTGGATGATTTCAGTGAGCAAATAGAAACAATATTAGATAAACGCTTGCAAGAATTAACACCAGAACAGGTAAAAACTATTATTCAGGATATTATAAAATCCCATCTTGGCTGGCTTGTTGTCTGGGGCGGTTTGTTTGGTGGTTTTATTGGCCTTGCTATATCCGCATCACAAGCCCTGTAAATAAAAACAAGCTTTTAATTCTAATGCAGACCCCCGCCCTACGCACCTCTAAAAATTATATTTCCAAGAAGCTGATTTTTAAAATCTGTTCAGTACTAATTGCTAATTCATTAATAGTTAACACAGAGATAATGAAGCTAAATGCAGAAAACTATAGGTTTTGAGTTAAACACCATAGAAGTTTTAAAAAAATATACTTTGTTAGACTAATATTTATTGTTGTTTTCCAATGCAGATTAACGCTACTATCTAACTTATTAATTTTCGTGCTTAACAATAATAGAAGGGATTAATATGACAGCCATTGTTCAATCAGTCAGCCAATCTAAATCTCAGCTTCTATCGATTGCCTTTGCGGCTATTCTTGGACTTTTAATAATCTATATTGCAGGTCACGCACAATCCCAAATGCTGCATGAAGCTGCTCACGATGTCCGACATGCAACTGGATTTCCTTGCCATTAAACAAGAGGCTTAAAAAACAAGAGAACCATTAAAGAGCTTAAAAAAGAGTAACGCATTATGTTTTCACGAATAATAGTGAGTGGTTTATTTTCTGGCGCTCTTGGCGGAATAATAGCTGGGTTTCTTCAATGGTATTTTGTACAACCTGTACTTCTACACTCGGAATTATATGAAGCTGGAATTTTGACGCATTTTGTCGGCACTAGCAACAGCGCGCACCCAGATTTAGAGTATATACAGCCTATGCGTGATGGGCTTTCTTTAATATTTAGCATGCTTATTTATACAGGCTATGCAATCATTCTAATTGCTGCCATGTTGCTTCGAGAGCAGAAATCAGAAACAAATATTACGTTTCATCAAGGCATCATATGGGGTGTTTCCGGATTTTTCGTGGTGCATCTTGCACCTGCAATTTCATTGCCGCCAGAGGTGCCAGGAGTAGCTACATCAGAACTTCAGCTGCGTCAAATTTGGTGGTTTGCAACAACCCTTCTTACAGCTGGTGGATTATGGATAATTGCTTTTACTGAAAAGGGTTCGCGTTTTATAATCGGGGCGGCTTTAATCTTAGCACCCCATATTATTGGCGCACCAGAACCAGATATTTTCACTGGCCCAGCGCCTACTGAAATCGGCGCGCTTTTTGCGAGCCGTGCGCTTGGCATCGGCCTTATTTCCTGGGCCATGCTTGGCGGGTTATCTGCCTTTTTTTTAAAAAAAGAAACAATGCGTGCTACTCCTTAAAATATGAGTGTGACTCCATTAATCTTTAGCAAGGTCTATTATTCATGAGACAAATTGACTTTCGATTTTTAGGCATATGCGCCATAGGTGCCTTATTTAGCGGTTTATTAGGTTTTATGATTGCTGCTGGAAATAACGTTACATTTGATGGTCATGAACACCTCGCAGGCCCTCTTGCATCACATTCTGAGTTGACTAATCTTCGCACCCACTCCAGCAATCATGAAAAAATGCATGATACGCCGCTTCATATAGCCAAAAACATACCCCTGCCAACTATCACAGCAAAGCTTGAGAAGGACCCTGTTTCTGGATTTAATTTAAATCTTGAAACACGTAATTTTACATTTGCCCCAGCATTATCAGGCCGTGAACATAAAGACGGAATGGGACATGCACATTTATATATAGACGGGCAAAAAATCGCCCGCCTCTATGGAAACTGGTTTCATATTAGCGAGATTCCAAAGGGCGCAAAAAGCCTTGAAATAACATTAAATAGCAACGATCACCGTCCATTTTTTGCGAATAATGTAGTTATTTCCTCTATTATTGCGTTGGAGAATGAGCGCTAGATAGCTGGAATTTTTGCGTGCAATAAATGCCGTAACCTGCCACATTCTCTTGCATCTTCAATCCATCCATTATCAGAATCTAAATATAACCTGCATGTGGCAATAATATCTGCTTGATCTCGTTTCAGGTCTATATCTTTAAAAATATACGAAGCTCGTTTTTCTGATTGCAGGGTTAAGCTAGTTGGGGCTGAACACACCCCAAGACAGGGGGCGCTTACAATACGCGCCTCAAACCCTGCCGTTTGCAATGCTGCTTGCAGATTCATGAATGCGGCATCATCTGGCAAGGTTTTATCCTCAACTGGCAAGCAGGATTGACAGATTTGAAGATAAAGAGACATTATAAACCGCCATAAATTGTGGCTATTATTAACCAGCCTGCTGTCTCACATATTATTTGACCTGCACCACAAACATCGCCTGTTTGCCCGCCCAGCTGATATTTTGCAATCACTCCCCAAATCAAGGCCACACTTACGATTGCAATTATCACATAAATCAATCCAAAAGCGCCTATCACAAATGCCGGTAATGCAATGAGACCTGCCAAAAGCAGAGCGGAGATATTATCGCCTGAAGCTTGATTTCCCGAAGCTTGATTTCCAAGTCCGTCTTGCCTTGCTACTGGCAAAAGACACAAATATCCAACCATCGCATATCGGCTAATAACAGCACAAATGATTATAGGCGTTACAATCTCCAGCTTTGCAGGAAGCATGGATAATAGCGAAATGCGCAATCCCATAATAATAATTAATGAGAGCGTGCCATAACTGCCAATGGCACTATCGCGCATAATCGCTAATTTTTTTTCCCTATTTTGACCCCCGCCAAATCCATCGGCACAATCAGCAAGACCATCTTCGTGAATAGCGCCTGTAGAGAACAGGCCTGCTGTAATTGCAAGAATAGCCGCCGCAAAAGAAGGTAACAGTAATAACGATAGGATGATGTAACTTACCGCTATAATACCCCCAACAATACAGCCCACTATTGGAAACGCCCATCTGGCGTGCGCTAATTCAGGCAGATGAGATGTAAGTGTGCCAGCGGGCAGGCGCGTCAGCAACATAAAGGCTAATTGCAACTCTGCTAGGCGTATGCCAATCCAATTCATGAATTACTAATCCCTGCAGACGAAAAAGTTGCCATCTGATTATGACAGGCCACTGCACCTCGCAAAATAGACAATGCAAGCGCAGCACCAGTGCCCTCACCAAGCCGCATATCAAGGTCAAGTATAGGCGTTTTATTCAGGGCGTTCAGTAACTTTTGATGGCCAGGTTCTGCAGATTTATGCCCGACAAGACAATGATCTAACAATTCAGGGGATAGCGCATATAAAGGTGCTGCGGCAGCACTGCATATAAATCCATCTAGTAATACAGGAATAGATGCCGCTCTTGCTGCTAGTATCGCCCCACAAATTGCGGCCTGCTCCCTGCCGCCAAAAGCAAGCAGAGCTGATAAGTCAGAACGCGCACCATGTTTTTCAAGCCCCGCTTTAATCACATTAATTTTATGCGCAATTCCAGTTTCATCAGAGCCAGTCCCAGCGCCCACCCAATCAGAAACACGCCCGCCGAAAATACTAGCGGCAAGGGCAGATGATATTGTTGAATTACCAATTCCCATTTCACCGAGAAGAAGAATATTTGCATCTGTGTCTACTGCCTTTGCGCCAATGGACATCGCATCAAGTAATTCTGCCATGCTCATCGCTTCTGCTTGCGTGAAATCCTGGGTTGGAATATCTAACGATAACGGCTTTACGCTTAACTCAGCACCGCTTAGGGCGCATAGCTGGTTCATTGCAGCGCCTCCTGCTTCAAAATTAGCAACCATAAGATGGGTTACTTCCTGCGGAAATGGATTTACCCCTTGCTTGCAAATTCCATGATTACCTGCAAAAATAATAGCCTGGGCCTTATCCAGAACGGGTTTCTCATTACCTTGCCAGCTTGCCAAAAAAACCGCTAATTCCTCTAACCTGCCAAGGGAGCCTGGCGGCTTTGTTAAGCTATCTTGATAAGCTCTTGCGGCAGCTTCAACCCGTTTATTTTTCTCTGGCAGTGTGCTGATGAAATCAGTGACCATTTCAAGGCTTGAGATTATTTCCATTTTTATGTTCTCTTAAGGTCATTAGGGCTTTAATTTTAGGGGTATGCCAGAGATGCATGTATAAACTTCATCAACAGCCTCAGCCACGATTTGATTAAGACGACCTGCTTCATCGCGAAATCGTCTTGCCAGCGCATTTTCAGGCACAATCCCGCTCCCAACTTCATTAGTAACCAGAATAACGGGGTCACGGCGGGCGGCAATCGCCTCAATCAGTGAAGAGGTTGCTTTGGATATATCTTCTTCTGCAAAGATAAGATTTGATAGCCATAATGTTAAGCAATCAACAAGGCAGGCTCCTTGCCCATCTAAGCTCGTTAATATATTTGCAATTGCCAAGGGTTCACTTATGGTGCGCCATTCATCGCCTCTCCTTTGCTGATGGAGCTGAATTCGGTTTTCCATTTCTTCATCAAAAGCCTGCGCTGTTGCAATATAAAGGACAGGCGTGCCATAGCTAAGAGTACGTTTTTCAGCAAAACTACTCTTTCCAGAACGGGCACCACCCGTTATTAATAACGAACAAGACATGGCTTCACTCGTAGCCTAAACAGGCTCAAAAAGGAATATATTTTTGACGTCATCACACGCCCAAAAGCTTCTTACATTCATCCGGCATGCCCCAAGTGAGCCCAGCGGTTTTCTATATGGCCGCTATGACGCTGATATTGGCGCCATTGCACCTGATACTATTTCATTTCTGCGCGCACAGATAACAGAAGATAGCGTGATTATATGTAGCCCTGCAACAAGATGCCAGAAAACATGTGATGCGGTGTTATCCAAAGCTTATCCGCGTCAAACGCATGATGCGCTTTGGGAGCAGTCTTTTGGCACATGGGATGGCACCGCCTTCTCACAACTGCCCGATATAGGCAATCTCACAGGAGAAGCGCTTGCCAACTTCACACCTCCTGATGGCGAGAGTTTTTCAGATCTTTGCAGGCGCGTTCATCCCACAATTGAAAATATCTGCCTAAATGAATCTGCCCAGAATATTACATTTTTTGTTCATGCAGGGGTGATTCGCGCGGGGCTCTCACTTGCGTTTAGCAGTCACATATCAGCCCTTACTTGTGAGATTGACCCCTTGTCAGTTACAAAATTACGCTATCTAGGCGAGCCGGGTTTCTCGGTTGCATCTGTTAATAGAACTGCCCTTAAATGAGTATGCTTATCTGCGCCGTGATTGCTCTTATAATCGACCGAATAATTGGCTGGCCTGAACGGCTATTCCAGCGCATCTCTCATCCAGTTGTAGCAATCGGACATCTTATTAGCTGGTGCGATAAAACATTAAACAAAACAGATAGGTCTTCATCCATCAGACGTATTAGCGGCATTATTACTGTTATTATAGTCGCAGGGGTTTGTCTTTTGGTTGCTCTTATTATATCGCACTTCATTCCTGAGGGTGTTTTTGGCATCATTCTAACATCCTTGCTTATCTGGCCTTGGATTGCGGCTAAGTCCTTGAGCGACCATGTAATAAAAGTAGCGGTTGCGCTTGCAGCTTCGGATTTAAATGCAGCGCGCAGTGCTGTTTCCATGATAGTTGGGCGAAATGCCAAAACGCTTGATAATTTTGGTATTGCAAGAGCCAGTCTTGAAAGTCTTGCTGAGAATACATCAGACGGCGTTGTTGCCCCTTTATTTTGGACCGTTATATTCGGACTTCCAGGCTTGTTTGTATATAAAGCTATCAATACTATGGATTCAATGATCGGTTATCGCACTCAAAATTATGAAGCCTTTGGATGGGCAGCAGCTAAGCTAGATGATTTAGCTAATTTTCTGCCTGCCAGACTGACAGGATTACTATTCGCGTTAACAGCTACAAAGCCTATCTATTCTATGAGTATTATGTGGCGTGATGCGGGCAAGCATCGCTCGCCAAATGCGGGCTGGCCTGAATCAGGCTTTGCTGCCGCTCTTAACATACAGCTATCAGGGCCACGCGACTATGAAGGCACCAGAAGCAATGATAAATGGTTACATGAGGAAGGCAGAAACCCCACAGAAAAAGATATCGTTCTTGGTCTAAAACACTATAACCGCTTGTTAAATTGGCTTATCGTGGTTGCATTTGCGCTCTTGGTATTATTTTGGCTAAACAAGGCTGGGTATTAAATGGCGGCGCGTGAACATGGCGGTGATTTAGATAGAGCCATTACCCAATATGGCGGCAACCGCACAGACTGGATTGATTTATCAACGGGCATAAACCCCTGCGCCTACCCTGTTTCTAATTTTGCATCTAGCCTCTCATCAGATCTGTTAAGAGATTTACCAGACCAGCAGCTCATAGACACCGCCGCCCAGTCAGCCAAAAACGCTTATCAGGCAAATTTCAGCGGCATGCCATTAGCAGGCGCCCAACAAGCCATCCAGCTTTTCCCATCAATCATTAAGGCAGGTTCAAAAAAAGCCTGTATTCTGCATCCAAGCTATAATGAATATGAAGCTCAATTACACAAAGCTGGCTGGCAGATTACCTATTGCCACCATCTTGATGAGATGACAGGTGCTGATTGTGCTATTATCGCAAACCCAAATAATCCTGATGGAAGACAGTTTTTGCCAACAGAACTGCTTGAGCTGGCACAGTGTGTTGGCACACTTATTATCGATGAGAGCTTTTGTGATTTATATCCGCATCTCTCAGTCTTGCCGCTAACAACAGAACAACACCAAAATATCATAGTGTTTCGCTCCCTTGGTAAATTTTATGGTCTTGCAGGATTGCGGCTTGGTTTTGTTTTTTCTCATAGTAAAACCCTCAACCAATTTGCGAGCGCTGCAGGAAAATGGGCTGTATCGGCCCCGGCTCTTGCCATTGGCGCGGATGCTTTGCAGGATGAAAACTGGCGCCAGCAGACAATGATAAAGCTGAGACATGATGCTATACGCCTGGATAGGATAGCTCACCAAAACGAGCTTCATCTTATAGGGGGCACAGATTTATTTCGATTATATCAGTGTGATAATGCAAAAAATATACAAGATAAACTAGCAGGACATAAAATATGGAGCCGTATTTTTAGCTATTCTGAGAATTGGATAAGGCTTGGTATTCCGCCAGATACTGGCTGGGAGCTGCTTGAGAGAGCGCTTCAAAGCTAGCGAGCAATCGCAAAAATCTTATCCACATTCAAATATGTTTCAATGTGATCTGCAAGCCTATCAAGCGTATCTTCTATCTGAACATCATAGGAAAACCCGCTGACTGACATGCCTAATTTATCCAGAAACGCCTTGCGAAACCTATCTTGCGAGAAAAGCCCATGGACGTAACTGCCTTGAACACGGCCATCTTGCGAGCATGCCCCCTCATTTCTTCCGTCTATCACTGCAAAAGGGCGCTCGCAATCTGCTCCGCTGGTCTCTCCTAGGTGAATTTCATAGCCTTTAATTTCAAGAGAGGTTGCAAAATGGGTGGCGCTTACAACTCTGACTGTTTTTCCTGCTTGCATAACTGTTTGGATTTGCAAAAAACCTAATCCTTCAATTTCTCCTGCCGCTCCTTCAATCCCGTCTGGATCGCAAATTTTAGTCCCAAGCATTTGATACCCACCGCAAATACCCAAAATAGAACCGCCACGGCGATGATGTGCTTTAAGATCAATATCCCAGCCCTGTTCCCGCAGAAAGCTCAGATCATCTATTGTAGATTTACTGCCAGGTATCAGAACAAGATCAATATCCGCTGGAATTGCTTGCCCTGCTTTTATCATAATAAGTTCTATTTCAGCTTCTTGAGAAAGTGGATCCAAATCGTCAAAATTTGCCATTCGGGAAAGACATAAACAGGCAATTTTATAATGTGTAGAAGCTTTGGGGCTATGCGAGGCTATATCAAGCGCATCTTCTGCAGGCAGACGCCACGCATCCTTAAAATAAGGCAGCACTCCAAAACCTTCCCAGTTCGTGCGTGACTGTATAAACTCATACCCCTCATCAAACAAACGCATATCACCCCGAAATTTATTGACGATAAATCCTTCTATCAAATCCCGGTCACTATCTGGTAATACAGCATTTGTTCCGACAAGCTGGGCAATAACACCCCCCCTATCAATATCACCAACCAATATCACAGGAACAGATGCCGCGCTTGCAAACCCCATATTAGCAATGTCATTTTGGCGTAAATTAATCTCAGCAGGGCTGCCAGCACCCTCAATAATAACCAAATCAGATTGTGATTTCAGCCTTTCAAAGCTGGTTAAAACAGGTGCTAATAGCTGGCGTTTTATAGAAGTATATTCACGCGCTTTTAACGAGCTATGATATTTGCCATGTATGATTAACTGAGAGCCTGTTTCGGTTTCAGGTTTCAAAAGGATTGGGTTCATATCTGTATGGGATTGCTTTTTACTGGCGCGTGCCTGTAATGCTTGGGCGCGCCCTATTTCGCCGCCATCAGCAGTCACTGCAGCATTATTAGACATGTTCTGTGGTTTAAATGGAGAGACGCTAAGCCCGCGATTACTGGCAGCTCTGCATAAGCCGGCAACCAAGACTGACTTGCCAACATTGGAGCCAGTGCCTTGTATCATTACAGCAGGCATTCCACCAAAACCTTCTCTAAAACTCTATCCCTTTTTGGGCTTTAATACCGTCACGAAACGGATGCTTAATAAGCGACATTTCCGTTACTAAGTCTGCTGCTTCTATCAATTCGTCTTTGGCATTGCGGCCTGTTAGAACAACATGGGTCATTAACGGCTTTTCATGAAGAAGAACGTCAACAACCTCATCAATATCCAGATAATCATAGCGAAGCGCAATATTGATCTCATCTAATAATATAAATTTTATGTCTGGATTGCGAATCAGCTCTTTTGCTTTTTCCCAGCCTGCCTGTGCTGCTGCGATATCACGCTCTCTATCTTGTGTCTCCCAAGTAAAGCCCTCGCCTGATACAATAAAAAGGCATTCTTTTTGATAATTTTTTTCCAGAAAATCACGTTCACCCGTACGCCAAGTCCCTTTAATAAATTGCACAACTGCGCAAGGAATGCCATGTGCGATACATCTCATAATCATTCCAAAACCAGAAGAGGACTTACCTTTTCCAGGCCCTGTATGAACCATTATCAGACCTTTCTCCTCTGTTTTAGTTGCCATAAGTTTATCACGGGCAGCTTTGATTTTTTGCATTTTTTTATTATGGGTTTTATTGCGCTCAATCTCTGTTTTAGATTGTTCTTCTTGTTCGCTCATTAAACAATATCCTCTTTCAAAAAATGATGGGAGATAAAATAGCTTAAATTGACGGTATAAGTATGAACCAGATTACGATTACCAGCCAGATTACTATTACCAAATAGCTTATATTTGTAAATAAGAGCAGATAAATCCAGTTATTTGAAATTAGAAAATAATAAAAAAAGAAAGGTCGGATATTGAGCAGTGACATTATTTGATTCAACAGTATATTCTGACCTAACATAAAATACGTGCTGAATAGTAAGGATTGCCCGTCATAATAGTTTTTGAGGACAGACCAGTAACGGCAAAAATCATAAAGGGCATAAGGGGTACTAATGCAAAATATCACAAAAATTCCGGTTACTATAATCACAGGATTCCTTGGCTCTGGGAAAACCACACTGATTTCTCAGCTAATGCAGAACCCGCTTGGAAAAAGACTAGCGGTAATTGTAAATGAGTTTGGCGATGTTGGCGTTGATGGGCAGATTCTAAAAGGATGTGCTATCCCAAATTGCCCAGAAGAGAATATAATGGAACTGGCAAATGGATGTATTTGCTGCACAGTGGCTGATGATTTTATTCCAACGATTGAAGCATTAATGTCGCTTTCAGCCCAGCCAGAACATATCTTAATCGAAACCTCAGGTCTTGCACTGCCAAAACCTTTGCTTAAAGCCTTTGACTGGCCAGATATACGCTCTCGGATTACGGTTGATGGTGTGATTGCGCTCGCAGATGCAGAAGCTGTGGCATCAGGGCAATTCGCGCCAAATCTTGCCGGCGTTGAAGCACAACGTGAAGCAGATAATGCGCTTGACCATGAAACCCCGTTATCGGAGGTATTTGAAGATCAAGTGGCCTGCGCTGACCTTATTCTTCTTACTAAAGCTGACCTTGCAAATGAAGCAGATAAAGCAAAAGCAAAACAAATCATCGCAAATAATACCCCCCGCCAGCTACCTATTATTGAAGTAGTAGAAGGACAGATTGACCCACGTCTTATCCTAGGGCTGGAGGCGGCTGCAGAAAATGATATTGAGCAACGACCCTCTCATCATGATGGGGCGCTTGAGCATGATCATGAAGATTTTGATAGCGCCATTTTTAATATTGCTGAGTTTGATTCGCCAGAAACCCTTGTTCAAAAAATCGAGATCCTCGCTCGTGAACATCATATTTTAAGAGTTAAAGGCTATGCGGCTATTTCTGGTAAGCCGATGCGCCTTCTGGTGCAGGCTGTGGGCTCGCGTGTGCGCTCACAATTTGATAAAATGTGGCAGCCAGATGAAGTGCGCAACGGTCAACTTGTTGTAATTGCAGAACATGATCACATTAATGTGCCTGCGATTAGTAAAATTCTGAAGGGCTAAACCAGCAGATGCACGTCCTTTTCGTTGAAAGACATGGATTAGAAGAAACCGAGGTGCCTGTTGATCTTGACCATCAGCCAGCAGACCTTGTCATTCTCTCTTTTTCAGATAGCGACCTTGGCGCATTTGCGGCTGGCTGGCAACGTGCTAAAACGCAAAATGAGCATGATTTTCCAAGCATCAGGCTTGCTAATCTAGCCTCCCTCAAACACCCTATCTCAGTTGATACCTATATTGAAAAAACCCTGCGCCATGCAAGCGGTATTCTGGTTCGTTTAATTGGCGGCGTGCCTTACTGGTCCTATGGTCTCAATCAGGTTGCCCAAATTGCCAAGAGGCATAATATCGCATTTGCGGTTATTCCAGCCGATGGCCGTTCTGACAAACAGCTCGATGAGATCTCATCTGTGCCAGTATCAACTTTGCGTCGCTTGCAACATCTGTGTGAGATAGGAGGCGAAGTTGCAGCGCATTCAGCTTTGGCGCAATTAGCGCTCGCCGCTGGGCTATATGCAAGCCCTGTAAGTGGTAGCAAAATGATAGGTAATGTTGGTGCATGGACACCAGAACATAATCTATGTTGTCCTTTTATTGCGCGGGGGTTTGAGCCTAAGCCTCTTATTCTTATTACATTTTATCGCTCTTTTATAACAGCGGCAGACCTCAAACCCATAACAGCTTTATTTAATAAATTGCGCGACTATGGCTTTGATGTAATGAGTTTGTTTGTCCCTTCGCTAAAAGCGCCTGATGCGGCTTATTGGCTAGAGAGACAAATAGTGCATTATTCACCTGCTTCTATTATTAACGCTACTTCTTTTTCAGGAAGAGGCAAGGATGGCCGCTCTCCGCTTGACATAGCGAATGTGCCTGTCTTTCAGATTGCACTTTCAACATCTAATCGCGCTGCATGGGCAGAAGCAGATAGAGGCCTGTCTCCAGCTGATATGGCAATGCATGTTGTATTACCAGAGGTAGATGGCCGTATTTTTGCAGGCGTTGCTTCTTTTAAAGAGCCAGAAGCAATAGATGAAGCGTTGCAATTTGCAGCCATAGGGCATCAACCTGATGAGCAGCGCATTCACGCGATTTGCGATAAGATTGCAAATTGGCACAGGCTACAAACAACGCCTCTTGCTGAGCAAAAACCAGCTCTTATCTTATCCACCTACCCCGGCCGTCCTTGGCAAATGGCACATGCTGTTGGCCTTGATGCTATTGCATCAGCTAAGGCGATATTAGAGGATTTAGGTCATCCTGCACAATCCATAAAAAAACCTCTTGAAAGCCTTCTTAACCATAGCACAATATCTTGGGATATAGCCTCTTATAAAACTGCTTTAAGGGAATTGCCGTCACATTTACAAGAAGCTCTAAATGCCGAATGGGGCGAGCCAGAAGCAGATTCGCATGCCATAAATGGCGCATTTGAATTTGCTGGTTTGTCATTTGGAAATGCGGTTATTGCATTACAACCAGAGCGAGGCATTAAGCAAAATAAACAGAGTGATTATCACGATATTTCCCGAACGCCCTCTCATAGCTATGTTGCCTTTTACTTATGGATTCAAAAAGAAATGAAGGCAGATGCCATTATTCACATTGGCGCACATGGCACATTGGAATGGCTGCCAGGCAAAGCTGTTGCGTTATCAAACGAGTGCTGGCCAGAGGCGCTAGCAGGGAATTTGCCAATCATCTATCCCTTTATCGTGAACGATCCTGGCGAGGCAGCACAAGCCAAGAGACGCATTAGCGCGGTTACTCTTGGTCACATACCGCCGCCTCTAAAACAAGCAACTGCGCCAAAACAATTTAGTCAGCTAGAATCCTTGCTTGATGAATTCTCCATCGCAGATGGTCTTGACCCCAAAAGGCGTGACAGGCTGAAAAGTGATATTATCTTTGAAGCAGAATCACTTGGAATTGCGGCGGATTTAGGAGTGGATTTTGAGAGCAGCACTTCAGAAGCACTTACCAGAATTGATGCATTCGTATGTGATATAAAAGAAAGTCAGTTTGGGGATGGTTTGCATATTTTTGGCAGAGGCGGGCAACCACAATCTGCTTTTGAAACCAAACCATCTATTCTAAATGAGCAAAAATCCATGATTGAGGCATTATCTGGAAAGAGGATTGCGGCTGGTCCTTCTGGCTCTCCTTACAGAGGGCGATATGATGTTTTACCATCTGGGCGAAATCTATATTCAACAGACCCGCTATCGGTTCCAACAAGAGCGGCCTATAATCAGGGCGTTAAACTAGCAGAAGAATTTGTCAGGCGGCACTTGCAAGATACAGGTGATTGGCCATCTGGTGTGATTGTTGATTTATGGGGATCTGCTACAATGAGAACCGCAGGCGAGGAATTTGCCATGGCACTACATTTGCTGGGCATAAAGCCTGATTGGGCAAGCGGATCTGACAGGGTTACGGGATTTGAGATTCTGCCTCTTGCTGTATTAGATAGACCCAGAATTGACACCACCTTGCGCGTATCTGGCCTGTTCAGAGATGTATTTCCAACATTATCAACCTTATTTCAGCAAGCAATTGATGCGTTGCGTGAACGAGATGAAAGCACTGAATTCAACCCGTTTGTAGGCACGCTAGAGGATGATTCAGCCCGGATATTTAGCCCTGCCCCTGCCTCTTACGGGCTTGGCATGGGTGATGCTGCAGAGCGCTTTAATAAAGAAGGTAGAATAGCGGCTGCAAATGCTTGGATTAATGCCAGCCAATATGCCGTTAATGGCGCGCAGATAACTCAAAATAAAAAGGCCCTGATTGCCCGCATTCAAAAAGCAGATAGCTTTGTTCATATGCAAGACATGCCAGAGACCGATATCCTATTATCATCAGATTATGCAGCTCACGAAGGCGGATTTGCAGCTGCCAAGGCAGAAATTGGCGGAGAGGCAAATCTCTATCATTTAGATAATACAAATCCTGATAAGCCTATTACACGAAGCCTTTCAGAAGAAATTGCACGCGTTGTGCATGCAAGAGCAGCAAACCCTGATTGGCTTGCTGGAATGATGCGTCATGGGCATCGCGGTGCAGCGGAAATAGCGGCGACCTTATTCCATATGGCAGCCTTTTCAAATCTTGCAAATGTCGTTGGAAGTCATCTATTTGATAGCTTTCATGATGCTACTTTGGGAAATCAAGAAATTATTAGTTTTATGAGCAAGGTTAATCCTGACGCCCTTAATGCCATGCAGGACTGTTTTGAGAAATTACATGAATCAGGCTTATGGCAAACAAGACGTAATTCTATTCGCGCCAGTCTTGAGGCAGCCAGTCTTGAGGCACCCAGTCTTGAGGCACCCAGTCTTGAGGCAATGGAATGAATAAACCAGAAGCCAAAGGATGGTGCCCATCAGCGCTAATGCCAATGATGTCAGGAGATGGATTACTGGTTCGAATAAAACCTGCTTTTAGCAGGCTGACAAGCCATCAAGCACAAATGATTGCATTATTATCAAAGCGTCATGGAAATGGTTTCATGGATATCACCAACAGGGCGAACCTTCAAATAAGAGGTCTGAGGCAATCTGATTATCCCCTTATGTTGAAGGATTTACAAGATAGCGGAATTGCAGAAACACATGAAGCGCGCGATGGTTTAAATCTGATGCTTGCGCCTTTCACTGAGAGCCAATCTGTTGGTTGGCGCTGTGCTGAGGCTTTATATAATGCCGCTAGCGCGTTTCCTGCCCTGCCCTCAAAATTCGGCTTTGCTATTGATTGCGGCGCTACGCGCTATCTGCAACATGCATCTTGTGATATCAGAGTGGAGATAGATGAAACCGGCCAGTTACTCATAAGGCTTGACGGATATGAGCAAGGATATGTTACCTCAGAAGAAACATTCCAAAGCGATATTTTGCAAGCACTATACTGGTTTGTCAGCTCCCAAAACAAGAAGCGCTCATATAACCGAATGCATCAGCTTATTGCAGATAGTGATGTTCCAGATATCTTTACAACAACCCCGCCATGTAAAAGCACAAAGTCACTTTACCCCGGCTGTGAAGAAGACTGGCACGTAATTGCACTTCCATTTGGTCAAATAACAGCAGACCAGCTATTGGAAATCGCAGACCAAACGCAAGAGATAATATTCTCCATAAATCGATGTCTGGTTATCGATAAAACGGCAGTGCTAGGCCATCAATTCATTACCTCAAAAGACGATTTAAGGTATCTTGTCACTGCTTGCGCAGGCATGCCCGCCTGCACAAGCGCAAGCATAAGCACAAAGCAACTCGCGTCAAAAATATGTGAAAGCCAAGCAATTCTGGCTGGCAAATCATATCATATATCTGGATGCAGCAAGGGATGCGCCATGCCGTCCAACAGCGATATCTGCATAATAGGGGAGCGTGGCTCTTATAATATGTTGGAAAATGGATGTGCGTGGGATAAGCCTTCTTATACATCTCTATCGGAATCTGCATTGATGGATGCGTTACTGAACCTTCAAATTTAACCTTCAAACTTAACCTTCAAAAGACTAGAAAAAAATGCTCTTTAATTACGAAAAAAATGGTGCTGCAATCTATAGGGAATCATTTGCAACCATACGGGCTGAAGCTGATTTATCAGCATTTACACCAGAAGAGGAAATCATCGCAGTGCGTATGATACATGCATCTGGCATGGTGACGCTTGCACAATCCATAAAATTCACCTCTGATTTTGCGGTAGAGGCGCGTGCTGCTATAGAAAAAGGGGCTCCTATATTATGTGATACAAAAATGGTTAGTGAGGGTATTACCCGCTCCAGACTTTCAAAGAGCAATCAAATTATTTGCACATTGCAAGACCCTCGCGTTAAGGCAATGTCCATGAATGCTGGTAATACAAGATCTGCTGTTGCCATTGAATTATGGCGTCCCTATTTGGAAGGCGGCGTAGTTGCAATTGGAAATGCACCAACTGCTTTATTTCATCTTCTAAATTTACTCCAAGACCCAGAATACCCCCGCCCTGCTGCAATTATTGGATGTCCTGTTGGATTTGTTGGCGCGCTTGAGAGTAAAGAGGCCTTACTATCATCAGCGCCTGTGCCGTGCTGTATTACCACTGGCAGGCTTGGCGGTAGCGCTATTACGGTAGCCGCGATAAACGCCCTTGCTAGCCATAGTGAATAGAATAGTCAGGTGAGAAAAAATCCAAATGAGTAAACCCACATGATACCAAAAGGCAGAATTTATGGCGTTGGGCTTGGCCCTGGTGCGACAGACTTATTAAGCGTGCGAGCAGATAAGCTAGTACGCGAAGCAAGACATATTGCTTTTTTCAGAAAGGCTGGGCGCGCTGGCCATGCTCGCCAAATCGTCAGCTCTTTATTGTCTGAGGATGTAATAGAATTTGCAATGGAATATCCTATTACAACTGAAATTCCGCTATCTGACCCACGCTATAATGAAATTTTGTCTGACTTTTATACCAAATGTTGTGCGCATATCTCATCCTTGTCGCTGGCCGGTGAAGATGTGATTATATTATGTGAGGGAGATCCTTTTTTCTATGGATCTTTCATGCATATTTACAGCCGCGTTAAAGACACCTTGCCGGTTGAGGTTGTGCCTGCGATTACTGGCATGTCCGCTGCCTGGACGGCTACCAACATACCGATAAGTTGGGGGGATGATATCCTCACTATTTTGATGGGAACTCTGGATGCCGCCATTCTTGAAAACCAATTACGAGATACTAATGCAGCTGTAATAATGAAAATCGGGCGGAATTTACCCAAAATCAAACAAGCCCTTAAAATAACAGGTCGGCTTGAGGATGCGTTCATCGTAGAATATGCAGCGATGGCTGAGCAAAAGGTGCAACCATTATCTAACTATAAAGCTGAAAACGCGCCTTATTTTTCCATTATCATTCTACATGGACAAGGAAGGCGGCCATGAGTGGAAGAGTGATTGTGGTTGGCCTTGGCGCTGGCGATCCTGCACAAATAACACCGCAGGTAACACAAGCGATAAATCTTGCAACAGATATAATCGGCTATATTCCCTATATAGACAGAATTACACCCAAACAAGGCGTTACGTTGCATCCCTCCGACAATAGAGTTGAGATAGAGCGGGCAGAGCATGCGCTAGCTTTGGCACAAGCAGGAGGCATTGTGTTAATCGTATCCTCTGGTGACCCTGGTGTATTTGCAATGGCGGCTGCTTTATTTGAAGCGTTAGAAAAAAATCTGCAAAAATGGCAGGATATAGATATTGAAATATTGCCTGGGATTACAGCGATGCTTGCGGCGGCTGCGCTGGTTGGTGCTCCTCTTGGTCATGATTTCTGCGTGATTAATCTAAGTGATAATCTAAAGCCATGGTCTATTATCGAGAAGCGCCTGTTAGGAGCAGTGGAGGCAGATTTTGCAATGGCCTTTTATAATCCGCGCTCAAAATCACGCCCAGAAGGGTTTGAGAAAACCCTTAAATTGCTGCAATCTCAGTGCGAGCCAGACAGGCCCATTATGTTTGCAAGAGCTGTTACAACAAAAGAAGAAAGCGTGCAGATAGTGCCTATCTGCAACGCCAATGCAGAAATGGCTGATATGCGAACTCTCGTTATTGTTGGCTCAAGCCAAACCCGAATTATAAAGCAGAATAAGCGAGAATGGATTTATACACCTCGCAGTTATCCAGATACAGATATCCAGTGAACTACCTCTTCTGGATTATAGAATGTCAGCCTATCTGCGATAACAGGTCTTTCAATCATAATGACTTTAATCTCTAATTGGCGGGCTGCTTCAATCTTTGCATAGGCAGCCTTGCCACCTGCATTTTTTGCAACGATCAAATCAATTTTATAGTTGGATAACAGTAATGTGTCTTGAGCTGTGGTAAATGGCCCTCGCGAGACTTCGATTAGTTGATTTGGAAATGCAGGAGGCACTTCAGGTTTATCTACTAGGCGCAATAGATAAAAATGCTGCAAATTATTATAAAATTGGGCTAAATGCATACGCCCAATTGCAAGCATGACACGCTTTGGATCGCCGTCAAGCGCAGCTGCTGCTGCTTTGATATCAGGCACCAAATGCCAGTTATCTGCTTTTTGTTTTTGCCATTGTGGACGTGTTAGTGCCGCTAATGGTATATTTGTTTGCTGGCAGGCTAAAATAGCATTCTGGCTCATTTGGGCTGCAAATGGATGTGTTGCATCTACAAGATGTGTAATGCCGTTGGAGGTGATATAAGAGGCAAGGCCCGCTACCCCGCCAAAGCCGCCAATTCGTTTCTGGATTGGTTGTTGACGGATACGTTCCACACGCCCAGCATAGGAAATAGTAGCGTTAAATTCTGTTTTAGAGATAAGATGTGCTAAGGATGATGCTTCAGTTGTACCCCCTAGTATTAAGAGATTTTGTGGCATGAAAAGTGACCCTTGGTTAATCATTATTGGCATGGATAGCGGCGGCTTTGACACGCTGTCAAAAGAGGCCAAACACCATATTACCTCTGCTCGCTATATTATAGGCCCAGCGCGGCACTTGTCTATGCTGCCTGACTGTGATGCTGATTTAGCTGAATGGCCTGTGCCTTTTTCTGACGGGGTGGAAATGATACGCTCAAGACGTGGCGAGCCATCGGTTATGCTTACCTCTGGCGATCCGTTTTGGTTTGGTGCAGGCACGCAAATCACATCACATCTTGGCTCTGATGAATGGCTTGCACTTCCAAGCCATAGTTGCTTTTCACTCTGTGCCGCAGAATTAGGCTGGGCGTTGGAGAAAACCCTTTGTATTGGACTACACGCCGCCCCTATTTCAAGATTGCGCCCGCATCTTGCTCCAAATCGTAACATTATGGCAACTATGCGAGATGGCTCATCTGTAAGCCAGCTTGCCTCCTATCTGTGCAATATAGGTTTTGGCAAAACACATATTACCTGTCTTGAATCGCTTGGAGGGCCAAACCAAAAAATAACAAAAATACGCGCTGATGAGTTAAGAGAAGTTGAATATGCGCATCCTGTTATGGTTGCGCTTGATATTGCAGGAAATGGAGAGGTGATGCAATCAAGCTCTGGCCTGCCAGATAGCTGGTTTATTCATGATGGTCAGATTACCAAGCAAGCTATAAGAGCCTTTACACTTTCCTCATTAGCGCCTCGAGCAGGAGAGCATTTGTGGGATTTAGGCGCTGGTTCTGGCTCGATAGGAATAGAATGGCTACTATCTGGTCCTTTAATGAAGGCAACAGCAGTTGAAAAACAGCCAAAGCGCGCTGATACGATAAGACAAAACGCGATAACACTTGGTGTTGACCAGCTTGTGGTTGTGGAATCAGACAACATAGATGCTATACATCACCTTGAAAGGCCAGATTGTATCTTTATCGGAGGCGGGCTGAACCAGCCACTACTTGATTTATTATGGACGCATATTAGCGATGGCACACGGATAGTTGCAAATGGGGTTACGATTGAGACAGACAGAGTGCTAACCTCCATACAAGCGCGATTTGGTGGCAATATACAAAGGCTTGAGATATCACATCTTGAAGGAATAGGCAGGATGCATGGCTGGAAGGCGAGCTTCCCTATTACGCAATGGATAGTAACAAAAGGGTATCGCTAGACAATGCGTTGGCATTTCATTATCGGATGTGGTTTTCGGCAAAATGCATCACTTGAAAGCTTTGAATCTGCATTGTCAAAACTACCAAAAACAGATCATTATTCTGGAATTTGTGTGCCAGAAGATAAGATTGCCCATGAAGCATTATGTGCGTTTGCAAAAAAACTGGCCCTTCCCATTTACGGCATTAAAAAGGACGCTATTGCGAGTGCCATCACCGATACCCAATCTGCCAAAATTATAAAAGCAAGACATACTGGAAGTGTTGCAGAAGCAGCGGCTCTTGCTATTTTTAAAACTCCGGCTAGGTTAGTAGCCGCACGCGCCATCTCAAATGATAGATATGCAGTTTGCGCGATTGCAAAGGGGGCAAATTTATGACCGTACATTTCATAGGAGCAGGCCCAGGAGCGCCTGATCTGCTAACCATAAGAGGGCAGAAAATTATCTCCCAATGCCCGGTATGTCTTTATGCTGGCTCGCTTATTCCAGATGAAATATTGGCATATTGTCCAAGTAATGCGACTATTATTAATACAGCATTGCTAGACCTTGATGGGATTATAGAAGAATGCAGAAATGCCACAAATGCAGGTCATGATGTGGCACGCCTTCATTCAGGCGATCTGTCAATCTGGTCTGCTATGGGGGAGCAAATCAGACTCTTAAAACAAGCCAAGATTGATGTGTCTATAACCCCTGGCGTACCAAGCTTTGCAGCTGCTGCGGCCTCTCTTGGAACAGAACTTACCCTTCCAGGGTTAGTCCAATCTGTTGTTCTTACCAGAACACCAGGACGGGCTTCTGCTATGCCAGATAATGAAAGCCTTGAGAATTTTGCCAAAACCGGTGCAACTTTGGCTATTCACTTATCCATTCACAATTTAAACTATGTTACAAACACACTTATTCCATTTTATGGGGCAGATTGTCCTGTTGCTATTATTTATCGCGCCAGCTGGCCAGATCAGCACATTATCACAGGGCTATTATCCACAATCCAGAATGAGATGTCCGAGGAAATAGAGCGAACCGCTATTATCCTTGTGGGTGCTTGCTTGGATGATGACGGATTTGAGAATAGCCGCCTATATGCATCTGATTATGATCGCCGCTTCAGACCTAATTCAAATCAAGCCAACCCAAAACAAGAAACGCCAAAACAAGAAAAACCGGCTCGAAAAGGAACAAAGACATGAATTTGCCGCCAGGCTTGCTCATCTCTGCCCCTAATTCTGGCGCTGGCAAGACAACCATTATGCTTGGCTTGCTGCGTGCTCTGCGCGAGCGCGGCCTCTCGGTTCAGCCCTTTAAGAGCGGCCCTGACTATATTGACCCAGCCTTTCATTTAGCAGCTGCTGGCAGACCATCTTATAATCTTGATAGCTGGGCGATGTCAGATACGCTAATGCACGGAATTGCCCAGCATAGCAAAGGGGCTGATATTATTTTGGCTGAAGGCTCTATGGGTTTATTTGACGGCGTTGCCCAAAAGGGCGCCTATGGGTATGGCTCCACAGCAGAGACAGCTCGTTTCTTTAACTGGCCTATTATTTTAGTGCTGGATATTAAAGGGCAGGCTCAATCAGCTGCTGCCACCGCACTTGGATTTGCAAGCTATCAGAAAAATTTACCTTTTGCAGGCGTGATTTTAAATCGTGTGGCAAGTCCGCGCCATGAGAGATTAACAAGACTTGGCATGGAACAAGCAGGCATTGAGGTTTTAGGTGTATTACCGCGTAGAGGCGATCTTGCCCTGCCAGAGCGTCATTTAGGATTAATACAAGCCGTCGAACATCCAGATCTCAATAAGGCAATTGGCGATTATGCATCCTTTATAGCTGAGAATGTGGATATAAACCGAATTATTGAGCTAGGAGAGGCAAAGACCTTTTCAAATCCACTTTCTGGCGCTTCTGCACCGCCACCAGGTCAGCATATTGCACTTGCACGTGATGAAGCTTTTTCCTTCACCTATCCTCATTTATTATCACATTGGCGAGAACAAGGTGCGCAAATCTCTTATTTTTCTCCTCTTGCAAATGAACCCCCCAACAGCGATGCAGATGTAATCTGGCTAGCTGGCGGGTATCCCGAACTTCATGCAGGTCAGCTAGCAAGCGCAGATCAATGCTTTGATGCAATAAGGTCGCACGCTAAAACACGGCCAGTCCACGGCGAATGCGGCGGATATATGGTGCTTGGTAAATCCTTGATTGATAAAAATGGCACAGCACACAAGATGCTTGGGCTGCTTGGGCTTGTGACAAGTTATGAAAAGCGAAAATTTCATTTAGGGTATCGCAAAGCAACGGCTATTTACAATACCAAGCTATTCGCCAAAAACGCATCTTGGAGAGGCCACGAGTTTCACTATAGCCAGATACTCTCTCAGCCAGATGATGCATTATTTACGGTTGTTGATGCATCAGGTGATGAAGTACAAGAGACTGGCTCTGTGCGAGGTCATGTGACAGGCACATTTTTTCATTTGATTGCAAAGGCTGATTAATGGCTGGTTTTGTTAGTTTTGTAAGCTCTGGCCCAGGTGACCCTGAATTATTAACGCTTAAGGCTGTTAACAGGTTAAAAAAAGCAGATGCTATTTTATTTGATGATTTATCATCAGGCCCGATTTTACAACATGCACGCGCAGATGCTGATCTTGTCGGGGTTGGCAAGCGTGCTAACCGGCCATCACCAAAACAGCACGCCGTCAGCCAGCTACTTGTTGAATATGCCAAAAATGGCGGTCAGATTGTTCGTCTTAAATCAGGAGATGCTGGCTTGTTTGGAAGATTGGAAGAAGAAATATCTGCTTTGAGAGAGGCTGGTATTTCTTATGAAATCATTCCAGGTGTTTCTTCTGCCTTTGCGGCCAGCGCTTCCGCCGGCATTCCCATGACAAGAAGGCTTAGCGCAAGACGTATTCAATTTATTACTGGCCGCGATGTAACAGGTGAATTGCCTGATGATTTTAACCTTCCTGCTTTGGCAGATCCAGCGGCTATTACCGTTGTTTTTATGGGGAAAAAGACATTTTCTAAAATGCAGAAATTGCTTGCAGAACATGGCCTTCCAGATGATACCCCAGCATTATTAGCAGAGGCCGTAGCAACTCCTGAACAAACGTTAAAGCGAACAACGATTAGCAAACTTGCAAAAATGCTTGATAGCGATAGCTCCCCCAATCCTGCATTAATACTCTATGGGCCATTAGCTGATATGGATGATAGTGATGACAATTGAGTTATTTCTTGTTGGTATTGGCACTGGCAATCCAGCACATATAACCATTCAGGCAATCCAGCAATTAAAGGCCGCAGATATCCTTATTATTCCTCGAAAGGGGGATAGCAAAAGCGACCTTGCTGATTTGCGGCACCAGATTTGTAATGAGGTACTTGCAGAAGACAGCCCTCCCCTATTTGAATTTGATTTACCAGTTCGTGATAATAATAAACCCTATCTTGTAGCAGTAGAAGAATGGCATGATGCTATTGCTGAGATTTGGGCGGATTGTATCAAAACAGCTAAACAGACCCTAGCCAGACAGATTAATTCTGTTGGACTTCTTATCTGGGGCGATCCGTCATTATATGACAGCTCACTTAGAATTGCCAAACGCCTAAAGCCGGCAGCGACTATCACAGTAACGCCTGGAATAACTGCCGTGCAGGCATTAACCGCTGCTCATAAAATACCTGTTAATGAAATTGGCAAGCCGTTTATGATAACCACAGGACGACAGCTGGTTGATTTTGGTTTTCCAGAAGGCGTTGATACAGCCATCATTATGCTGGACGGGAATGGCGCCTTTACATCCTTAACGCCAGATTTATATCACATTTGGTGGGGCGCCTATCTTGGCATGGAGAATGAAGTGTTAATCGAAGGCAAGCTAGCCGAGGTTTGTGATCTCATAGTTGAAACCAGAAAAAATGCGCGTGAGAGGCATGGCTGGATTATGGATAGCTATATGTTACGGCGGGAAAGAATTCGTTGAAAAAGAGCAAGAATAATCACTTATTCATCTTTGGTCTTGGGTATGTTGGACAACATCTAGCAAGAGCACTGCATCAAAAGGGCTGGCAAATAACGGGAACAACCAGAAATCCAAAACTCCTTGAGCCTAATGTTCCAAATGACTGGCAAATCCTAAAATTCGAAGATGGAGGGCAAATCGCTGATTTAAATGTCCATCTATCTAGAGCAAGTCACATTATCACAACCATTTCTGCACTTGCTGGCTATGACCCCGTTTTGAGAGCTCACCAACAAGAGCTCCACACATTTTCAGGGTGGGTTGGATACGTCTCAGCAACCTCAGTTTATCCTGACCAAGAGCAGGGTTTTATTGATGAAAGCGTTCCAGCGGCACCTACCACAAAGCGCGGTCTTGCGCGATTAATTGCAGAACAGGAATGGCAGAAAGCATGCCATGCAGAAATATTCAGGGTAGCAGGTATTTATGGCCCAGGGCGAAATGCCATTTTAAATCTGTTAGAAGGAAGCGCGCGTATCATTGAAAAAGAAGGTCAGGTATCAAACCGAATACATCAAACAGACATCACAAATATAATCATTGCCGCAATGGCAAAACCGCGCCTATCACGTATAATAAACTTATGTGATGAGGAACCTGCCTCACAAGGAGAAGTGGTACGATATGCAGCCTCACTTCTTGGTATAGAACCACCTAAGCCAATCGCATTTGAGGATGCTGAATTGACACCTATGGCACGCTCTTTTTATGTCTCAAGACGGCGTTTACGCTCTATGATTGTGGGCCCTGAGTTAGGCATGAAATTAAGCTTTCCAACTTATAGGCAGGG
>ERZ802824.389-NODE-389-length-24166-cov-12.5934_pt1 | contig 24166 bp, 24 predicted proteins | sample MGYA00345650_ERZ802824 | MGnify/ENA primary metagenome ERZ802824 (study PRJEB30503, sample SAMEA104212361) | marine metagenome | biome: Westerlies Biome; feature: [SRF] surface water layer (ENVO:00010504) within the epipelagic zone...; material: water... | reverse complement strand
AATAACTCCGGGGACAGCCATATTCATTTCTGTCGGCCGCGGCTTTGACCATATTCTGGTGGCAGGCCAGACGCCAGAACTTGCCGCTCTGACTTCCGCACCAATGATCATACCGCTTGTCGGCCTTGGGGCTCTTGCCCTCTTGCCAATTGTTGTTCGCCGCGTGACCAAGGATGGGAAAGGCCTTAGCCAATGAAGGCAATCAAGACAGATATTATCGTCATTGGCGGTGGCTCGGGCGGGTTGAGCGTTGCCGCGGGTGCCGCGCAGATGGGGGCGAATGTCGTGCTGTTTGAGGATGGGGAGATGGGTGGTGATTGCCTGAACACAGGCTGCGTTCCCTCAAAGGCCCTGCTTGCTGCCGGCAAGGCCGCGCATCACACTTCTGGCAACGCTGAAATGGGAATAACGGGCATCACCGCGATTGTGGATTTTGCCACGACCAAAGCGCATGTTGCCGATGTCATTGCCACAATTGCCCCGCATGATTCCATTGACCGTTTTGAAGGGCTTGGCGTTACCGTCATTCGTGAACGCGCCTGCTTTGCCGGGCGCAGCAAGGTCCAATCCGCAACGCATACGGTAACCGCCCGTTACATTGTCATTGCCACCGGCTCAAGGCCATTGGTACCGCCAATAGCGGGACTGGACAGAACGCCGTTCCACACCAACGAAACGATTTTCGCCGACCCGGAAAAGCCGGACCATCTGCTGATAATTGGCGGGGGGCCCATCGGCATCGAGATGGCGCAGGCACATGTCCGCCTTGGCTGCCGCGTAACCGTGGTTGAAGCTGCCACCATTATGGGCCGCGATGACACCGAACTTGTAAAAATCCTGAAGTCACACCTGACCGACGAGGGAATCACATTTATTGAAGGAGTTGCTGTCACAAAGGTTGCTGGCGACAAAGGTGAGATTATGGCCACCCTTGGCGATGGACAGATGCTTACGGCCAGCCACCTGCTCGTTGCGGTGGGCCGCCGGCCTTCAACAGACGGGCTTGACCTCGCGGCGGCCGGCATCTCTGCGACCCCTGCAGGCATCACCACCGACAAAAGATTGCGCACCAGTACCAGAAACATCTTTGCCATCGGTGATGTCACCGGGCGTGCGCAATTCACCCATATGGCCGGGTATCATGCCGGCATAGTTATCCGCAACATGCTGTTCAAACTGCCTGCCAGATTGAATGACAGCATCATTCCCTGGGTAACCTATAGTGACCCGGAACTCGCACAGGTCGGACTAACTGAGGCCGCCGCTGCCGATATGTGGGGGGGCAGCAACATTCAGGTCATGCGGGTGCCACTGGCCAACATCGATCGTGCCATTGCCGAACGGCGGCGTGAAGGCATGGTGAAAATCGTCACCCATAAGAATGGACGCATTCTGGGTGCCAGTATTCTGGCCCCAAATGCGGGTGAAATGATCCTTGCCTGGGTTCTGGCGATCAGCAGCGAACAGAAAATCGGTAAAATGGCATCACTTATTGCGCCCTATCCCACCTTTGGCGATGCCAGTAAGCAGGCCGCCGGCCACTTTTTCACAGACAAGCTGTTTAGCCAACGCACACGCCGTATTGTGAAATTTCTCCTCCGCTGGTAGCGCTGATTCGTGTGGATAGTTCACGCTGCCCTAAAACATATTGGCACCAATCAGGCCAATATTTGATCCAAAAAACTTCCAGACAATCAAACATCCTCAAAGAATGTCATGCAAATGTCACAGTGGTTAAACATCTCTGTCAAAAAGCTGGGGTACCAGACTAATGCCTGAGTTTTGCGGAGCTGTCTTTTGCTTGACGATAATGACAATGTTCTAAAATTCCGCACAATCTGGATTTCTGATATGCATCTGGGCTCGCCGGGATCCCGTGCATCAGACCTTCTCCATTTTCTAAAATACACCCGAAGCGAAACCCTTTATCTGGTTGGTGATGTTATTGATGGCTGGCAGTTGAAAAAGCGCTTCTACTGGCCACAAGAACATAATGACGTCATTCAGAAATTGCTGCGAAAAGCGCGTCACGGCACCCGCGTGATCTATATCCCAGGCAATCATGATGAAGCTGCCCGCCATTATCTTGGCTATAATTTGGGTGAAGTCGCGATCAGGGAGGACGATATCCATGAAACGGTTGATGGCAAACGCCTGTGGGTTGTGCATGGCGATTTGTTCGACAATGTGATTCAGCATGCCCGTTGGCTGGCCTATCTTGGCGATCATGCATACGCAGCTTTGCTGAGACTGAATCGCGTTGTTAATTTTGTTCGCAGCATGTTCAACATGCCTTATTGGTCACTTTCACAATTCCTGAAGCATCGCGTCAAATCAGCGGTTTCATTCATCTCAGCCTTTGAGACGGCGATGCTGACCGAAACCCGCAGACGCCGATGCGACGGCGTTGTTTGCGGCCATATCCACAAACCGGAGATGCGCGAGGTCAACGGGCTGTTGTACCTGAATGACGGTGACTGGGTAGAATCTCTTTCCGCACTTGTCGAACATCATGATGGCCGACTTGAATTGCTGGACTGGCAAAATGCGAGAAGCACGATCAAAAGAAAGGCACCCGATTCCATGCCGGAACATGCACCGGCAATTCCGGGCGTAGGTATGTAAATTTGAAAATCGCAATCGTTACCGACGCGTGGTACCCGCAAATCAACGGTGTCGTGCGCACGCTGACCAAAACCGTCGAGGGATTGAGAGCGTGTGGCCATGACGTAATCATGATTACGCCAGAAACATTTCGCACGGTCCCTTGTCCAACCTATCCTGAGATCAGGCTTTCAATCTTCCCGAGTAAGCGCGTGTCGGCGCAGTTGCGCGCCTTTGGCCCGGATTGTATTCACATTTCCACCGAGGGGCCACTTGGATTGGCCGCGCGCGCCTTTGCCAAACGCAACCAGCTGGCCTTCACCACAGCCTATCACACGCGATTTCCTGAATATGTGCGCTCGCGTATCCGTATCCCGCTTAGTTGGACCTATGCGTTTCTGCGCTGGTTCCACGGCTCCGGTAATGTGGTTATGGCCCCAACAAACGCGGTTTTGAGCGATCTTGAGAAGTGGCGTATTGGCAATCCGGTTATCTGGCCGCGCGGTGTCGATCTTGACATATTCAAACCGGCAACAAGTGCAAAGAGAACCGTAAACAAGAAAAATCCGATCTTCATCAATGTTGGACGAGTGGCGGTAGAAAAGAATATCGAGGCTTTCCTTGATCTGGACCTTCCCGGCGAAAAATGGGTTGTTGGCGGCGGACCTGCCCTAGAGCGCATGAAAGCTCACTATCCGGGCGCACGGTTTTTCGGGCCAAAAGAGATGGAAGAGCTTCCCGAAATATATAATCAGGCCGATGTGTGCGTCTTTCCCAGTCGCACGGATACTTTCGGTCTGGTCCTGCTTGAGGCAATGGCCTGCGGACTGCCTGTTGCAGCCTTTCCCGTCACCGGTCCAATCGATGTAATCGGCGAATCGGGCGCCGGCGTTCTTGACGAGGATCTAGGCAGTGCTGCCATCAACGCGATGAAAATCAAACGGTCCACGGCGCGGGCTCATGCCAAGACTTTTTCATGGGACAGCGCGACAGATATTTTTGCCAGCCATCTTGTCAAGGCCCGCGGATCAACGGACGGCTATCACATCGCGGATAATCCACACAAGGACAATCACGGTATCACCCGCGCCATTGCAGCTGCACGCAACAGTTGGGCGGGGCTCATGTTTGCCTTCCACGAAGAAAGTGCCTTTCGTCAGGAATTACTCTTAGCCGCGATACTTGTGCCATTGGCTCTCTGGATGCCAGCAACGCCGACCGAGACCGGGCTAATGCTGGCCAGCGTGCTGCTTGTATTGATTGTCGAACTGCTGAATTCAAGCGTCGAAGCCGCAGTCGACCGGATCAGTTACAAAAACCATGGCCTGTCAAAACGGGCAAAGGATTACGGCAGTGCGGCGGTGATGCTCGCCCTTCTCTTATGCGGCATCACCTACATCTCGATAGGCGCAAAATATTACACTCAGTAACCTCAAATTTCTTAAATCAAAGATGTCTATCCACTTTTCAAAACGAGGCAGATCTGATTTTTAAACCTTTAACGCCCAAATGTTGGTGGGGGGGCCCCAGAGCGTGCTGACACACACGTGACTCACGGCGTTTCTGAGGCCAAAATCAGCTTTGGAGCATGTTTCAAACTTTCTTGCAAAGAGTTGCACCCTATTGTAAACCACGGGTCAGTGCTGCCATAGCTCCAGCGGTAGAGCGCACCCTTGGTAAGGGTGAGGTCGCGTGTTCGAATCACGCTGGCAGCACCATCACTCCATCATAAAGCCTGCAGAAAAATGGACACCCGGTTGCGCAGATGAAAATTCATTTGCGTTAATTTTCGTTCCCCTTGAATTTCATTTTTTTCACACCAAATCAGTAGGGTGACGCCAAAACGGGTCACGGTTTGAAGATCGAAACAGCCGACTTGCTTGTTAAGGAGTCGGCGACAACTCGCTTAATCATAAGGAGATGAAAATGACTGTATTTACCACACCAATGGCACGCCAGTTTGTGGGGTTTGACTCACTGTTCGACGAGTTGAACAAAATGGCGGAGCGCAAGGAATCAAACTATCCTTCCTACAATATCGCCAAAGACGATGATGAACATTATCGCATCGAAGTTGCCCTTGCCGGCTTTGCCTTGAATGACATCAACATCCAGACAGAAAAGGGTGTATTGACGATTGAGGCCAAGAAAGAAGACGTCAAGGATGAAGCGACAGATAAATACATTCATCGGGGCATCGCCCAACGCGCCTTCTCAAAAATGTTCCGGCTTGCCGAATATATGAAGGTTGACGATGCGCAATTTGTCGATGGCGTCCTGACCGTGTTTCTGTACCGCGAGATCCCCGAGGCAGATAAAGCACGGCAGATCTTGATCAACAATCAGGCCAAGAGCCTGCCCAAAGCTGCGCAGGCCTAATACGCCTCAAAAGCGCAGACTCTCTGCTGACATTTTAAGCGGTGACCACCGTTCTCGGTGGTCGCTTTTTTATTGGCCTCGTTCAGATGGCCTGGATTAGGTGCTTGGGCGCAAAGAGCGCACCATGAACCAACTCAGCGCCACCAGCGGCAGGCCTATGCCAAAGGATACGCGGATGCCGAAAAATTCTGCGACCGCCCCAAGCAATGGCGGTGCCAGCAGAAACACCACAAAAGATAGCTGCGCCAACGCAGCAACATTAACCGCTGGTGGACGGTCCGTTCGCTGTGCCGCCGCGGAAATGGCAAGCGGGAAAATCACTGCCGTGCCAGCCCCCAACAGGGAAAAACCAACGAGCGCCGCTGATGGGGTTGGCGCAAAACTGACCAGTGATACGCCAACGCCAAGCGTGATCACAGAACAATAGGTGACTGTCTCAGGTCCATATCGCTCGACAAAATCATCGGCGAAAAAGCGCACGATGAACTGGCTCAACGCGACAAGTGCCAACGCAAGGCCGCTGACAAACGGCGGTGTGGCAAATACATCACGCATGAAAATCACCGACCAGTCGATACCGGCACCCTCGAGCAACATCGCCGACAGGGTCAGCGCAACAAGCATCAGGATGGGTTTTGTCGGACGGGCGAAGGTCACGCTCTGGCTGTCCTCGCCAGGCCGCGGTATTGCCGGTTGATAAAACCTGATTAACAGCAATGCCGAACAGGACGTGAAAATCATAAAGCCTGCCATATGGGCAAACACGGAAATATGCAGCTGGGCAATCAGCGCCCCCACAAGGCCAGAGCCGAAAAACCCAAAGCTCCAGAAGGCGTGACACCTGTTCATCACGCGGCGCCCAATCTGAAACTCGGTCCGATCAGCCTCGACGTTCACCGCCACCTCGACAACGCCAATCGAGAGACCCGCCACGAACAGCCAGCAGAAGAAAGCAAGCGGCCCCAATGACAGCGATGCAATCATTTCAGCGCCGCTAATGATCATGATGCCAACAACCATGATCCAGCGAAATCCAACTTGCCGTAAAACCCTACCAGCAACCAGAAGCGACAGTTGCACCCCGAGGGCCGCGCCAATGACCGACATGCCGAGCTGCCCCTCGCCAATACCCATTTGCACCTGCATGTCGCCAAGCCGGGGGAAAATTGCCCCCAGTGCCATGGCATAAATGCAAAAAGCAAAAAATACCCCATGCTGTTGGGAGACTCTGGTCATGAGATGCCTGCATCCTGCGGTTGGGGAGCAACTAGCTGAACAAACTGGACCGTTGCGGGCGATACTCTAACGTGGATTTTCCAAAATAGGCATATTTCTTGCAGCTTCCTTTCATGGTGTCAGTCGCTTGACGACACACTGCAGCACTCTGCAGTACAAATTGGCAACGACCGGATGGGAAAACAAACCAGAGTGAGAACGATTATGAACCTTGCCCATGATAACAAGAAACGTGCGGAATACATCCGCTTTGGCCATTTGTCCCGCTTCACAACAAAGCGGCAATCAGAACAGAAAGGGCTTACGCTGTCACTCGTTTATGCCGGGTTGCTTGCGTATGGTCTGGTCGCTCTGATTACCACCTAACAAATTGCTGTGCGATGCGTCGCTGGAAAATCGCCCTTGATCAAGGCCGACTTCGGTGGATTCAACTGTATGAGCAACAGTAGTTGATCATAGCATGGATTTTCACCTGAAATTTGCTGTTCGCCGGCACCTCGAAACTACCACCATCGCTGACTGGCTGCCAGTCAGTCGAACCGGGAAGCAAGACCTCCAGTTCACCTGACAGAATCTCCATCAACTCATGGGCATCGGTGCCAAATTCATACTCACCGGGCAGCATCACCCCCAGCGTTTTCCATGACCCATCGGCAAAAGTGACCTTGGTGCTTGTCACGCGGCCGTCGAAATAGATATTGGCCATTTTCTGGACCGTTACATTCTTGAATTCTGACATGTCTTGATTTCACTCTTGATCGCTAGGGGTTGATTTGATGACGGTCTTTAAACGCTGTTGCGAGGTGCGCATCAAGCCTCGTCAATCATCTGGTGTACCTCGATGATATTGCCAACCGGGTCATGAAAGAAAATCTGATACCATTCCTTGGCAAAGGCCGTTCCGTAATCAGCAAAATCAATGTCATTCTCCTGCAACAGGGCCTTAAAAGCCTCGATGTCATCAGTGCGAAAGGCGATGTGGCCTCGTTCAACAGGGTTGATGTGCTGGCTGTGTTTTGCGGCAACAGTCAAATCCTGTTCAGCAAGGTGCATCTGCATTGTTCCCTCGGTGGCAAATCTGATCTTACCCGCATAGCCGGAGCTGTCGGTTGCGTCCGTCCGAGGAAAATTCTGTGGGGATAGGGACTTCATCTGCAGAATGTTACGATAGAAATCATCCAATTCATCCACATCTTTGGACACGTAATTGATATGGTGAAATTCCAGCTTCATAAGCTCCCCCAATAAATTCCCTGAAGCAATTTCTCGTACTCAATGTGGCATCTTCAGGCTCATGACATGCGTCATGCCTGACCAAAGAAATGATTGAAGGATTCCCAACCAAACCAGAAAATGGCAAGCCAAACCAAGCCCTTGATAAAAAAGAACGCGAAAGCCAGACCACCAAACCTGATCAATAATTTTTTTAACACACTATCCTCCACCATCTAAAGACTACCGGGCGATGAACAGGATGTCATCGCTTTCCTGTGAATTGAAAAAACAGGGAATGGGCAAAAAGGCGCAGGAGATGGCTCAGGCAGAGCCGGCGACATCACCGGCGGCGTCGGACAATGCGCCCTTTAACTTGCCGTCCGCAGCAACGCCCACGCCGAATACCAGCTTATTGGTAACCGGATCAAGGCGCACCTCGACAACATCTCCATCGCCAAACCTGCCTGCCAGCAATGCCTCAGCAAGCGGGTTCTGCACCGCATTCTGAATGACCCGCTGCAATGGCCGCGCGCCAAACTGTGGGTCATAACCACGCAACGCCAACCAATCTGCCGCAAGATCATCAAGGCGTAAACTGATTCCACGGTCAGCAAGACGCCCCGCCAGTCGGGCAAACTGGATCGTGACAATCGCCCCCATATCGCCCTGTGAGAGACGATGAAAGAGCAATATCTCATCAATTCGGTTCAAAAATTCGGGCCGGAACGTCGCTTGCACATCGCTCATCACGGCCGTGCGGGCCACATCCGAATCCTGATCATCATCAAGCGCCAGCAGATGGTCGGCGCCAATATTAGAGGTCAGCAGGACAAGCGTGTTGGCAAAATCAACGCGCCGTCCCTGGCCATCAGTCAGATGTCCCTCATCAAGCACTTGCAACAGCACATTGAAAATGTCCGGATGGGCCTTTTCAATCTCATCAAACAGCACCACCTGATAGGGTCGGCGACGCACCGCTTCGGTCAGGCTGCCTCCCTCCTCGTACCCAATATAACCGGGAGGCGCACCAATGAGACGCGCCACCGCATGTTTCTCCATATATTCGGACATATCGATCCGCAAAACGGCATCATCATTGTCAAACAGAAACTCCGCCAGAGCCTTGGCAAGTTCGGTCTTGCCCACGCCGGTGGGACCCAGCATCAGAAAACTGCCCATGGGCTGGTGCGGGTCAGCAAGGCCGGCCCGGGACCGGCGAATGGCATTGGCAACGGATGATACAGCTTCACTCTGGCCAATGATCCGCTGGCCAATGATTGCTTCCATGCCCAGCAGTTTTTCGCGCTCACCCTCCAGCATCTTGTCAACTGGAATACCGGTCCAACTGCTGATTACCGATGCGATATGCGGAGCTGTGACCTCTTCATCAACCAATTCTGACTCAGCCACCGCATCCTTGGCAGCAGCAAGTTCCTGTTCCAGCGCCGGTAATGTGGCGTAAGTGAGTTCAGCCGCCACCTCGAGTTTACCCTCGCGCTGTGCCACATCAAGATTATGGCGCTGATCCTCCAGCTGTTGCTGCAATTTGGCAACTTCGGCCATGCGGGCCTTGATCCCATCCCATGCCGCTGTCAATTCTGCCGAGCGCTGTTCAAGGCTTTCCAACTCCCCGGCAATCGCTGCAAGCCGCTTTTCTGATGCCTTGGCATTCTCCTTCTGCAACGCCGCCTGTTCGATTTTCAACTGGATGATCTGCCGGTCAGCCTTGTCAAGATCAGCAGGCTTGCTATCGGACTGAATGCGCAGATGGCTTGCCGCCTCATCCATCACATCAATTGCCTTGTCAGGCAGAAATCGCTCAGCGATGTAACGGTGCGAGAGACGTGCTGCCGCAATCAATGCATCATCGGTAATTCTCACGCCATGGTGCAGCTCATATTTTTCCTTCAGGCCACGCAGGACAAAAACCGTGTCCTCAACGCTTGGTTCATCAACAAACACAGGCTGGAACCTGCGTGTCAATGCAGCATCCTTTTCGACATATTGACGATATTCATCCAGCGTTGTCGCACCTATACAGCGCAGCTCGCCACGCGCCAAAGCCGGCTTCAGGAGGTTCGACGCATCCATCGCACCATCCGTCCTGCCTGCCCCAACGAGTTGGTGCATCTCATCGACAAACAAAATGACCTCGCCATCGCGTGATTGCACCTCCTTGAGGACGGATTTCAAACGCTCCTCAAATTCGCCACGATACTTTGCGCCGGCAACAAGCGCGCCCATATCAAGCGACAGCAGCGATTTATTGGCAAGCGCCTGTGGCACATCACCATTGATGATCCGCTGCGCCAACCCTTCGGCAATTGCAGTCTTGCCAACACCTGGTTGACCAATCAGCACTGGGTTGTTTTTGGTACGACGCGCCAAAATTTGTACGGTGCGGCGAACCTCGGCCTCGCGGCCAATCACCGGGTCCAGCTTGCCATTGCGCGCGGTATCGGTCAGATCGGTGGTGAATTTGCTCAGCGCTTCATGTGCCTCCTCAGCCATGTCACTGTCTGCGGTCCTGCCCTTGCGAAGCTGGGCAACGGCACCGGCAAGTTGCGCCGCGTCAACACCAGACTCACGCAGCAGCTTGCCGGTATCACCCTTGCTTTTCGCCATGGCAATCAACAACGCATCAACAGCCAAAAAAGAGTCCTTGAGTGATTTGGACTCAGTCTCGGCCGCCTGCATAATCCGGGCAAGTTCCATATCCACCTGCATCTGGTCAGCCCCGCCGCCCGTCACTGACGGAATTGCCGCAAGCCCTTTGTCCAGACCTGAGCGAAGCGCACCAAGATCGCCACCTGCCCGGCCAATCAGATTGCGGGCCATCATATTGTCATCCGCCAGAATCGTAGACAGAACATGCAGCGCGGTTAGCCTCTGGTGGTCAGCGGCAAGCGCCTCATTCTGTGCGGCAATCATCGCGTTACGCACAAGCGCGGTAAATTTATCTGTCTGCATCACTCAACACTCCTTCATCAGCTGGCACCATTTGCTTGAATTTACCAGCCTTGTTGACGCCTCCCGGCCCCGCGTCCCGATGCTGGCAGCATAGCATAAATCGGCAGGGACGAAGCCAGGCCAGATAGCCATGTGTCACGTGCTGGCTCATCCACCTGTCCGCACCAAGGCCTCACCTGGGCAGATGGTATGTGAAATCGGTTGACACCCTCACGGACCAAGCCCCGGGTCAAAAGCACATAAATAGGTCAAAAGCACATAAATTTATGCAAATATCATTTACTATGCTTTTTATTTATGGAAATGGTTTGGATTTTTCAAGGGGTGGGTCTTTCAAATCGTCACCTATTTCATTGCAACCTTTCGGCCAATCCGGTCGGCTTGCCATCTATCGAGACCATGTTCTTTTTCTTTTGATAGGCATCGAGTCCCTCATCTGACATTTTTTCAAAGAACGGGACCAATTCCAGCTCCGCACGGTGACGAATCACCTTCATCTCGGGAACACTGGAACCACAAGATGTCTGCACCCGATCGATGGCCAGATCAAAAATCTGCCCTGCTGCTGGCAGGTCTGGAAAGCAGGGTTGTGCTTGCAGAAAAGCGATGTGTTTTCCTGACATGCTTTCGAATGCCTGTCCCATAAAATCAGTCTCCTGTTTAAATTCGTGAATAGCTTTGGTGCACTTGGCAAGTGAGGCTAAATCTTTCGCGTAAAATTTTCGTTAATGACAGCTTCGCATGGCTGCATTTCTACTTGTCGCTATCAGCGTCCTGTGGTGAAGTCCGGCCATGACCCTGCCCCCTCAACCAGCTTTTCACTCGCCTGCCTCAACCCGTGATTTTATTGCTGTCGAGTGGCGGTTTCTGCTGTTTGGCATGGCAATGGCGTTCTGCTCATCGCTGGGCCAGACTTTTTTTATCTCCCTTTATTCAGGCCATATCCGCGCCGAGCTTGCGCTTAGCCATGGTGAGTTCGGCACCTATTATGCCATCGCCACAACCTGCAGCGCGATCAGCCTGTTGTGGGTCGGCAAGCTGGCCGACACGGTGCGGGTGGAAAAGCTGGCGTTATTGGTGCTCTCGTCTCTGTGCCTTTCGGCGATGCTGTTCAGCCAGGTTTTTTCCGTGGTGACACTGGTTCTTGGGATTTACATGCTGCGGCTATGTGGGCAGGGAATGATGACGCATGTCTACTCAACAGCCATGGCAAGACGTTACATCGCGGCGCGTGGCCGTGCGTTGTCAATTGCCCAGATGGGGATCAGCTTCGCCGAATCCATCGGGCCGATCTCGGTTGTGGCGCTGCTGACGATCTTTGACTGGCGACAGATCTGGTTGTTCCTGCCGATTTGTCTGGCGTTGACACTCGGCCCCAACATCCGCTCTCTGACCCGGCGCACCCGCTATCAGGATGGCGGAGGATTGGAAGCGCTACAAGCCAAAAGCACCACGCCAAATGACGGGGCCGAAAAACAAGCCACGGCGGCGATCATCATGATCGATGGTGTGGCACATTGGCGACGGCGGGCAATGCTGCGTGATCGTCGGTTCTGGTTTGGCCTGCTGGGGCTTTTCACGGTTCCGAATTTCAGCATTACCGGTTTGCTGTTCCACCAGATTCATCTGGCCGAATTGAAGGATGTCAGCATGGAAAGCTGGACAGCCAACTATGTACTTTATGCCGGGTTTGCGATCCTTGGCACGCTGTTATCAGGCCAGTTGGTTGACCGCTTCACCGCGCGCCGCGTTGCCGCACATACAATGTTGCCGACGGCATTGGCCTGTGCCGCGCTGTGGTTCGGCAATTCCAGCCTTGGTGTGCCAATATTTTTCGCACTTTTTGGTCTGGCATCAGGGATGCCGTTCAGCGCATTGACAGCGATTACGGCTGAGCTTTATGGCACCCGGTTTATTGGTGAAATCAAATCCGTCTTTCTGCCAGTAGGGGTCTTTGCCTCGGCCTTATCACCAATGATGATGGGAGTGATGATTGACCTAGGTCATGGGTTGCCCACCCTGATGGGCCTCAATATCATTCTCGCAGTGATTGCGCAGATTTGCGCCATCCTGTTTCTGCGGCTTGCGGCGCCGCAGATCAGCCAGTAAAGTTACTCCACAAAATGAAGTGCAGAGATAAGCATTCTGCAGGTTGAGGCCGCTCTCGCACTCAGGAGATGAAAGAGGCGTCACATGTTCCGCATATTTATCATCAGTCTTTGCGCCCTGCTTACCGTAGCCATTCCGTCGCAAGCCTCGCAATCCGGATCGCCGGAAACGGAAAAATGGGCGGGCACCTGGTTCACCTGCGAATTTGCAAAAAGCACCACACCGCCGCATGATGGCTGTGAAATGTTTGACGATGAGGGCTTCCGATTTGACGATGGCCGGCTAACATATATCAGGGTGATTGATTCTGAGGAGACCGAATGTCGAGGTGGCAAAGTCGGCCAGTGTTTTGCCCGTGATCAGGCAGCAATCACCATCAAGACACAGGACCGCGGTGAACTTGGTCTGGGGGATGAGTGGATCTCCGTCCGCTATTTTGGCTGCACACAAAAATTCAGCTTTGCCGACGGCGCCGAATTTCGTGAAATCATCCCGGCCAAGGATCGCTGTTTCTGGGCGCGCAAGCGGCATTTTTATATCGCCCGCTTTAATGGCAGCGTCCGGGTCCAGAAGTGATCGGCGTGAGGCACCAATGGGAGGCCACCATGACTGAACCAACATCTGCTCTTTTCGCGCCACTGCCCGGCAGGGGTTTCATCAAGGTTGATGATGAGGAAGCGGCGCAGTTCCTTCAGACCATTCTGACCGCCAACATCGACCAGATTTCAGCAGGCGGTTGCGCGCCGGGGGCACTGCTTACCCCTCAGGGCCGTATCCTCCATGACATGATGATCTACTATTGCTCTGCTGTCTCTGACGCAGGCAGCCATTTCATTATCGAGACTGATGGAGCGGGTCTTGCCGACCTGTTCACGCGTCTGCGCAGATATCGCCTGCGCCGCCCTGTCGGTCTTCGGGTGGTTGAGGATATGACCATCTGGCTGTGCTGGGGCGCACCGTTTGATGTCGAGGGGGTTTATCATGACCCACGTCATCAGAGCCTTGGTTATCGCTGGCTCGGCCAAGGTGATGAAATGCCTCCTTTTGCCACCATCGCCACTCGCGGTGAGATCACACAATGGCAGGCATTACGCATCGCTGCCGGCGTACCTGAAGGGCCGATTGACCTCACTCCGGAACGCGCTCTGATGCTTGAGGCCGGTCTCGACATGCTGGGCGCAGTTGATTTTGAAAAAGGGTGCTATATCGGTCAGGAAGTCACGGCCCGCACTCATTACCGCGGTCTTGTGAAACGCCGGCTTGTACCGCTTCGCCTGCCCGCTGGCGTGCCGCCCACACCCGGAACTGAAATTCTGTTGGGCGAGAAAGCTGTTGCAACAACCAAAACAGCCGCCAAGACCGAAGGGGGCAGCCTATGCCTGGCATTGATCAAGCTTTCTGATTTGCATCTTGTGTTAGATGGCGCGGCAAAACTGCAGATTGATGGCTCACCTGCAGATCTGGTTATCCCAGACTGGATGCAGCCGCTTCCCAACCCGGCGCGGACCGACAAGGCTGGCTAGAAAGCAGCACTCAATCGTTATTGATACTGCCGAAAAGCGCTGCGGCTTCTGCAGTGACGCCGGCCTTGCTTGCAAGAATTTTCTCAACTTTGCTTATCTCAGCCTTCATGGTATCGATATAGGCTGCTAGGTCCTCACGGTTCCACCGCTCCATCTCCGGTCCAGATCCCGGCGGTTTCAGCGCCTCAAGTTCATCTTCCATCTGCTGGCTCCCTGCTTCACAAAAACGGCAATATCTCTTTGGCAGCTGCCATTATGCACATTTTTGACATCTCATAGCAAAGGGAGGCTTGGCAATCACTGTGTTTCAGGCGTATAAGAAATTAGTTCCCACTTCAATTTGCCAAGTGAACACGCCCGACCGGTGCATTGCACAGGCTCAGCGCGCAACTGGTAGGATATTCGGTAAGACATCAAAGGTAGCATCATCATGACACAGCTTCTCATGCCCAAAGCATCGGCCGTCTGGCTGATCGACAACACATCCCTGTCTTTTGACCAGATTGCCGACTTTTGTAGCCTCCACCCACTGGAAGTGCAGTCAATTGCCGATGGTGAGGCTGGCATAGGCATTCAGGGATATGACCCGGTGCAAAATGGTCAGCTGACACAGGGAGAGCTGGATCGTTGCCAGAATGATCCAACAGCGCGGCTGGTGCTTGCCGAGTCTGACCTGCCGACACCCAACAGGCGCACCAAGGGACCCCGCTACGTGCCAGTTGCAAGGCGTGGCGACAAACCTGATGGCATTAACTGGCTACTCAAACATCACCCAGAACTCAAGGACTCACAAATTGTCAAGCTGATCGGAACGACCAAGGAAACCATTGGCAAGATCCGCGACCGTACACATTGGAATATCGCCAACATCACTGCCAAACATCCGGCAATGCTGGGGCTGTGCACACAAGGTGATCTTGATGCCGCCATCGAAAAGGCCGGCGGAACGACTCAGGTCGAGGAACAGGTCTCAAACCTCAGCGAGTTGCCATAACCCAACCAGTAGTGCGGGAGGTCAGTGTGACAGTTCAAGATGAGATTGACGATCAGCAGATGATCATCAACAAATTGCGCCAGCTTGAGTCTGAACACCGTGACCTGGATGACGTGATCGAGCGTCTGGCTGATGACAAACCCTTTGACCAGTTAAAGCTACAAAGATTGAAAAAGCGAAAACTCATCCTCAAGGACGAAATGACATTGTTGCGCAGTCGCATTCTGCCGGACATCATTGCGTAGCAGGCAAACTCACGAATCTGTCGATAATTTCCAGCGAGTCTCTCATCATGACCGGGCCCACAGACAAATCATCACGAAAAATCGCCATCTGTATGGGCAGCCAGTCCGACTGGAAAACCATGCAGGAAGCAGCCGCCATTTTGGAGCAGTTTGACGCGCCGCATGAGGTGAAAATCATCTCGGCCCACAGAACCCCAAACCGGCTGACAAATTTTGCGGAGACCGCTCATGAAGAAGGGTTCGATGTCATCATAGCCGGTGCCGGTGGCGCCGCGCATCTGCCTGGCATGCTGGCAGCTCACACCCATCTACCGGTTCTCGGAGTGCCGATCGAGTCAGCGGCACTCAAAGGTATGGACTCTCTGCTGTCGATTGTTCAGATGCCGGCAGGTGTCCCGGTCGGCACACTTGCCATTGGTGTCCCGGGTGCAAAGAATGCGGCCCTTCTTGCACTGCAGATTTTGGCACTCACCGATCTGTCACTTGCTGAAAAGATGATCGACTGGCGGGCCAAGCAGAGCGCAGATGTTGCCGAGACACCTTCATGACCGAAACCAATCCCGCATCCGTGACAATCGGTATTCTCGGCAGTGGACAGTTGGGACGGATGCTGGCAATTGCCGCCGCGCAGCTAGGGTTGCGCACGCATGTCTTTGCACCTGACGCCGATAACAGTCCGGCGGGTGATATCGCGCATCGCACAACGACGGCATCTTATGATGACACCGCTGCCCTTGCCACCTTCGCCGCAGATGTCGATGTGATCACCAGCGAGTTCGAGAATGTGCCGGCAACAATCATGGATTTGCTTGCCGTTATCTGTCCGGTCAGCCCAGGGCGCATCGCCCTTCACACGGCGCAGCACCGCATTCGTGAAAAAACCCTAGCCAGGGAATTGGGGATAGCGACACCAAAATTCTGGCCAATTGCGAGCGCTAGCGATCTGAAGGCCGCAATGCGCGGGCATGGCCTTCCGGGTATTATGAAAACCTGCACATTAGGGTATGATGGCAAGGGGCAGGTGAGAATCAAACCGGGTGACGATATGGACGCCGCCTTTGACAGTCTTGGCACAGATGACGCCATTCTCGAGGAGATGGTCGATTTTGCCGCCGAAGCAAGCTTTCTGTTAGCACGGAACGCCACAGGTGAGATCAGTCATTTTCCCGCCAGCCTGAACCACCATCGCAATGGCATTCTTGCACAATCAGCTGCGCCTGCGCCGCTGCATGACGACATTATTGCCGAGGGTATGAACGCGGTCGAGAAGATGGCCGAGGCGTTGGAATTGTTCGGCCTGCTGGCGCTGGAAGCTTTTGTCACCGTAGATGGCAAATTACTGTTTAACGAAATCGCCCCGCGTCCCCATAACTCTTTTCATTGGACAATCGAGGGCTGCGCGACAAGCCAGTTTGCCCAGCTTGCGCGCCTGTTAGCAGGAATGCCCTTCGGGGCCACCCATATTTACGGCAATTGGCAGATGGACAATCTACTGGGCGAGGATATGTGGAAGCTGCCAGAATTGTTCGCATCCGCCGGCACCCATGTCCATCTCTATGGCAAGGCTGATGCCAAGCCAGGGCGCAAAATGGGCCACACCAACCGCCTGCTTGGCAGCTAGCCAGTCTATCCGGCACATCTAATCGCCAGCAGCCAAGTCTCCGAGTTGAGACAAATCAAAGGGCGTTGCCTGATAAAGATCATTGATCCAGTTGCTGATCAGCAAAAAGGCAAAGGGGCGCCAGAAATTGACTGGTGGGTGGGACGGATCGTCATCAGGAAAATAACCAACAGGCAGCGCCGTGTTCAGACCCTCAGCCCGATCCCGGTGATATTCGTTGGCCAATGTTCCCGCATCATATTCGAGGTGGTTCAGAACAAAGAGATCGCCGCTTCGTGGATCGCGCACCATGCCGACACCACAGCCGTCCCCCTCTGCCAGGACATCCAGCCCGGCAGCGACAACATCAGTCGCCCTCGTTTCGGTATAGCGAGAAATCGGCATCGGAAAGCTGTCGGTAAACCCGTGCATCAGCCGGCCTGAGACGTTCTGCAAACGATGCTGGTAAACCCCAAACAGTTTTTCCGGCATCTCAAATTTCGGCACGGCGAAGAAATGGCTGAGCAACGCTTGGGCTCCCCAGCATATGCCAAGCCGGCGGAAGCAATGCGTTCGCGACCATTCCATGATCTCAATCAGCTCCGGCCAGTAGCTGACATCCTCGAATGGCAGCGTTTCAATGGGAGCCCCAGTCACGATCAGCGCGTCGAAAAATTGATCCCGGACATCATCCAACTGCCGGTAGAACCGGCGTAGATAACCGGGCTCGGTGTTACGCGGCGTATAGCTCGCCGTAGTCATCAATATCATCTCAACCTGCAACGGCGTATTTCCAAACAACCGCGCAAACTGAATCTCTGTATCTCGTTTTTTCGGCATGAGGTTAAGCAGCAGCAGACGCAGCGGACGAATGTCCTGACTGACAGCCTGTTGCTGCGCCATGACATCAACCTGTTCGGCAAAAAGCTCGGTCAATGCGGGCAAATTGTCAGGAACTCTTATTGGCATTAGTTTCTCACTTTGGGTGGCAAGGCACAGCCTGCCAACCTGTTATCCAGACAGCGGTTATAACCGATTGGAGAAAATTTGCCAGCCGCTAGATGATCGGCAGTAAATGGAACGGAGGCGCCAATCAGCGCCCAGCACGTGGTCCCACTCCGCCGACGATGCCCTCGGCCAGCTTCTGGCCAGCCGCAAAAATCGAACGGGCCGGTCCAGTCATCTGCGGGATGCGTGCGACATCCCTCAGTCGCCGATCCAGGAATGCCTCAGTCGCTGCCATGTCACTGCTGGTGTCAGCCATCCAGGCGAGCAGGGTGGCACTGTAGACAGCGGCAAGGGTTGCCCGCTTTGTGTAAAAGGAAAAATCGGTATCTTGTTGGCCGGCGGCGCGCCACATCGAATCAACCGTGCGGTAAAGCGTTCGTGCCGACTGCCCGGCATTGGTCGGCAGAGCCAACACGGTTAGGGCGCGACGAACTGCTTCCTTGTGCGCTGATGCCTGCTCTAGTCTGATCAACACCAGCGAGCGAATCATCAAATGCACCTTCTCAGGCTTGTCCTCAAATGCCTCGAAAGCAGAAACCATATCTGCATCGGCCATCGCTATATAGGCAACGATCGCATCAACGGGCCCAGCTGGAAAACAAGCACTGACGCGCTCCGGTTCGATGCCTGCATCAACGGCGCCAGCCGACAAAGCGTCGTTACTCCAGCCATCAAAGGGCACATGCATGAGTGCAGCCGAGATGATCGCGGCCACTTCCTCCGACACTCCCTCACTGATGATGTCTTTACCGAGTATTGACTCTGTGACTTTTCGTCCGACCATCATTGATCCCCTAGTGGTGCGCACACACAGAATTATACAATCTGGCTCACAATACCACCCCGTGCGGCCTTTTGTCTTTTCGCGTTCTGGGGTTGATACCCATTTCATGGATCTGGCTTGGTGCTTTACATTCGATCACCGTCTGTGGTACCACTGCACTCGCGTCAAAACGGCTTAACAGCAATCTTTAGAAGGGATGTGAAAGACGTGTACGTCACCGTTAGAGACAACAATGTGGATCAGGCGCTGCGGGTTCTGAAAAAGAAACTCCAGCGCGAGGGCGTGTTCCGGGAAATGAAAAATCGCCGGGCCTATGAAAAGCCATCTGAGCGCCGCGCGCGCGAAGCTGCAGAATCTACCCGCAGAGTTCGTAAACTAATGCGCAAGCGCCTTGAGCGCGAGGGTTACTAGTAGTCGCTTAAAACCATATATCTATTTACATCATGAAAGCCGCCCTGACACTTCACGGCGGCTTTTGTTTTTGTTCAGTTTGTTATGGGACAACGCTCACAAAGGATGTCCAACAAGGATCCGTGATTTACATTATTGATAAAAAATCAAATGTAGATTGACGAATTAGGGTCGTTTTCCCGGCCACGGCAAAAGTGTTTTAACTTGCATCCGTCAGAGTGATCGGCGACAACAATGCCCCGCCACTGGGCCATAACACGCTTTTAGTAATAAAAATGAGTAGCTCGCCATGATGATTGGATCTCCTAAAGAAGTCGCTGAGGGCGAAAAGCGCGTGGCGATGACGCCTGACAGCGCCCTGCAGTTGCAAAAGCTGGGTTTTGACTGTGTCATAGAAAGCGGCGCAGGCGCAGATGCAGGCTTTACCGATGCTGCCTATGAAAAGGCCAATGTCACTGTGGTCAAGACCGCAGCAGCTCTTTGGAAAGCGGCTGACGTGGTTGCCAAGGTGCGCGGCGTTGACGCCAAGGAGAAAAAACACCTGCGTGCTGGCCAGACGGTGATCAGTTTTTTCTGGCCTGCCCAAAATCCAGATCTGATGGAAACCTTCAAAGCGGCAAACACCAATGCCATCGCAATGGATATGGTTCCCCGGATTAGCCGCGCGCAGAAAATGGATGCGCTGTCATCAATGGCAAACATCGCAGGCTACCGGGCAGTCATTGAATCAGGTAACCAATTCGGGCGATTTTTCACCGGACAGATCACCGCCGCCGGCAAAGTTCCCCCTGCCAAGGTTCTGGTGATCGGTGCCGGTGTCGCCGGTCTGGCAGCAATCGGCACGGCAACATCTCTTGGTGCGATTGTCCGTGCCTTTGACGTACGCCCCGAAGTGGCCGAACAGATCGAGTCCATGGGTGCCGAATTTCTGATGCTGGAGTTTGATGAGGATGGCGGCGGCGAAGGTGGTTATGCAAAGCCCGCTTCACCGGAATTTATCGAAAAGGAAATGGCCCTGTTTCGCGAACAGGCGCCGCAGATCGACATCGTGATTACCACTGCCTTGATTCCGGGTCGGCCCGCGCCGAAATTATGGCCAGCCGAGATGGTCAGTCTGATGAAGCCAGGGTCAGTTGTTGTGGATCTTGCCGCCGAGCAGGGTGGCAATTGTGACCTAACTGTGCGTGATGAGGTGATCAAGACCGACAATGGTGTAACCGTGGTCGGCTACACCGATTTTCCAAGTCGGATGGCAGCGCAAAGCTCGACACTCTATGCCACCAACATCCGCCACATGATGGATGATTTGACCCCAGAAAAAGATGGGCAAATTAACATCAACATGGATGATGATGTGATCCGCGGGGCCACCGTCGTCCACAAAGGCGCGGTGACGTTTCCTCCACCTGCACCTAAGGTCCAAGCCATCGGCAAGGCAGACAGCGCACCAAAACCGGTCGAACTGACAGCCGAAGAAAAGAAGGCACAGGAGCTTGCAGCTCAGCGCAAGGCGGGACGGCAACAGGTGGGGCTGCTGATCATCGGCGGCCTGTTCATGCTGCTAATCGGCAATTATGCACCCGCAAGTTTTATGCAGCATCTAATTGTTTTTGCTCTGGCCTGTTTTGTCGGGTTTCAGGTGATTTGGAATGTCAGCCATGCACTGCACACGCCCCTGATGGCGGTGACCAACGCGATCTCGGGGATTATCATTCTGGGTGCATTATTACAGATTGGTTCAAGCAACCAGATCGTGATGATTTTGGCGAGCATATCGGTATTGATTGCCACGATTAATATTGTCGGCGGCTTCATGGTGACACGCCGCATGCTGGCGATGTTCCAGAAAAGCTGACCCGAAGAAAGATAGCACATCATGAGCTCAAATATTGTTACAGCAATCTATATCGCCGCCAGCGTGCTTTTCATTCTGTCGCTGGGTGGTCTGTCCAATCAGGAAAGCGCCAAGCGCGCAGTCTGGTTTGGCATCGTCGGCATGGCGCTGGCGGTTTTTGCCACCATCTTCGGCCCACAGGTAACAAGCTATGAATGGCTTATACCAATGATCGCCGTGGGTGCTGTGATTGGTGCAGTGGTTGCGCATCGCGTCGAAATGACTGGCATGCCACAATTGGTGGCTGCCCTACACAGCTTCGTTGGCCTGGCCGCTGTTTTTATCGGCATCAACTCCGAACTGTCGCCGCCCACGGGTTTGGTTGGTGCTGAAATTATCATTCATGAGGTCGAATGCTTCCTTGGAGTCTTTATTGGCGCGGTCACGACAACAGGGTCGGTCATCGCTTTTGGCAAATTGTCTGGAGTCATTGATGGAAAACCTTTGGCACTTCCGGCACGCAATCTGTTGAATCTCATTGCCGTTGGCGCCTGTATCTGGCTTGGTTTCATGTTCATGAGTCATGCCGGTATTTGGACACTCTATCTAATGACGGCCATTGCCTTCATCTTTGGCGCGCATCTGGTGCTGGCCATTGGTGGTGCCGACATGCCAGTGGTCGTTTCAATGCTCAATTCCTATTCAGGGTGGGCGGCGGCGGCAACCGGTTTCCTGCTTGGTAATGATCTGTTGATTGTCACGGGGGCGTTGGTGGGGGCATCGGGCGCAATCCTGTCCTATATCATGTGTCGCGCAATGAACCGGAATTTCCTGTCGGTAATTCTGGGTGGTTGGGGCACCACCACCGGCGCGCAGCAAGAAGTTGATGGCGAGATGATCGCAACCGATGTGGCTTCGGTTGCCGCTGATATGCAGGATGCTCAAAGCGTTATCATTGTCCCTGGTTACGGCATGGCCGTTGCCCAGGCGCAAGGAGCTGTCTCAGAGATAACCCGCCGCCTACGCGATCAGGGTAAATCTGTACGGTTTGCCATTCATCCGGTTGCCGGCCGCCTTCCGGGGCACATGAATGTTTTGCTGGCCGAAGCCAAAGTGCCCTATGACATTGTGCTGGAAATGGATGAGATCAACGCTGATTTTCCTAACACAGACATGGTCATTATTCTTGGCGCGAATGACATCGTCAATCCGGCGGCACAGGATGACCCGAACAGTCCGATCGCCGGTATGCCAGTGCTGGAAGTTTGGAAAGCACGACAGGTGATCATTTCCAAACGGGGTCAGGGTCGCGGCTATTCAGGTATCGAAAATCCGCTGTTTTTCAAGGATAACTCTCGGATGCTTTACGGAGACGCCAAAGCCTCGCTTGACCAATTGCTTGGCAACATCACTACCTGATAAGGCGATGGCATCCGCTTCTTGGTGATACAGAAACAACCCTCAAACAGCCAACGGCCAACCCTCCCCCCGAGTAGTTGGCCGCTGTAAATACTGTAGCACGTCCGCAGGCTTGCAGATTATGTATCTTTATGCAAAAGATTATCGGGAATGCCGACCACCTTTGCCGCTTCACGCTGTCTGATAGCCAGTTTTTCAGTGTCAAAATCATCAATCAGATCATGGAACATCGTGTGCCAATTGACCTCTGCGCCCAGATGCATGAATACAGAACCAAGACCTACCGCTGCTCTGTCCATCAGCACGAATTCACGCGGTGGCTTGATACCGCCGATGCGCTTGAGCTCAGCATGCACCTGCCCCGCTAGATCGCGGCCAGCCTTACCGTTGCGCAATTGCTGGATGGGTCGCACCTTATCCTCGAGCAGTGGGGCGTAAATAAAGCCAGCCCACATGTTCAACACGTCAATGGCCTCGTTATCAAGTCCGGCAAAACCCCAACTTTCATAGGCGTGGACCGCAAGGTCGCGGTCCTCATCGCGTAACGCTTTGTAAAGGTCAATGACTCCACCCACAAATTGCGGCCTAAACAGGCGGATCGAACCAAAATCCATGAGGTTAATCCGGTTCTCCGAATCAATCGAGTAGTTGCCCAGATGCGGATCACCGTGGATCACACCATAAAAATAGAAAGGCACATACCAAACCCGAAACATCTTTTGGGCAATTTCGTTGCGCAGCTCCTGACTGGGGTTGGTAGCGAGAAATGGCATCACACGCTGACCATCAAGCCAACTCATGGTAAGCAACCGTTCGGTTGACAGATCGGCCCGATAATCGGGCAGGCTTACACAATCCTCGTCGCGCAGCATATAGCGATAAAGCTGCATGTTCACCGCCTCGCGCTGATAATCCAGCTCCTCGCGGAGTCTTTCCGACAACTCGTCATAGACATCGGATGTTGAGATCGCTGAATCATAACGCTCATAAAGCTTCAGAACCAGTTTTAGCTGCCGCAGATCAGCTTCAATGGCTGAGGCCATATCGGGATATTGCAGCTTGACCGCAAGATTATTGCCGGCCTCATCAGTTGCTTTGTGAACCTGACCCAGCGAGGCGGCGGAAACAGCCTCGCGGCTAAAGGACGAGAAACTAGACTGCCAATCCTGGCCCAGTTCAGACGCCATCCGGCGGCGGGTGAACAACCATCCCATCGGCGGCGCATCGGCCTGCAGGGCTGCCAGTTCCTCAGCATATTCCGGCGGCAGAGCGTCAGGAATCGTAGAGAGAATCTGCGCCACCTTCATGATCGGTCCTTTCAGACCGCCCAATGCCTCACGCAGATCGGCGGCATGTTTTGACCTGTCAATCTCCATGCCGAGATAACGCTCGCCAGCAACACGCGCAGCCAGCCCACCCATGGTGCTGGTCACACGTGCATAACGGCGCAAGCGACCACCCAGCTGGCCCGTGTTTTTCGAGAGTTGCTCAGACCCCTTTTCCGATGCCATCAATCAAGACCTTCCAACTCATCAATCATTCCAGAAATCATATCAAGGCCCTGAGACCAGAAAGCGGGTTGCCGTGCGTCAAGCCCGAATTTGGCAAGTGCCACGTCATAGCGCTCTGTGCCGCCTGCGCAGAGCAGGTTTTTGTATTTTGTTACAAAATCGCCAGACATGCCCGCAACGTTGGCATTCTGATAGCTCTGCCAGAGTGCATTCACCAGACAATCACCAAAGGCATAGGCATAGACATAGAAGGGCGTATGAACAAAATGTGGGATATAGCCCCAGACAGGCCTATAATCATCACCAATACAGATCGGAAAGAGC
>ERZ802824.384-NODE-384-length-24300-cov-17.478_pt1 | contig 24300 bp, 21 predicted proteins | sample MGYA00345650_ERZ802824 | MGnify/ENA primary metagenome ERZ802824 (study PRJEB30503, sample SAMEA104212361) | marine metagenome | biome: Westerlies Biome; feature: [SRF] surface water layer (ENVO:00010504) within the epipelagic zone...; material: water... | reverse complement strand
TCAGTTGTTGCAGTGCCGGCAGCAGCAAACGCAGTTCGCCAATACCAGCCTGCGGCAGCAGTAGCTCCATCAACCCTTGTTGTGGCCAGCCTCCGCGATGCAGGTGGCGATCCAGTTCTTGGTAACCGCTGGATAAAGCGGCGCCATTGGCCGAGCTGGACGCCACCTGTGACAACAGGTCTTTGCCACGCCAAAGCATTGGGTGTGTGGGGATATCGAATGCGTCTTGGTTTTTCGACTTTGTTGACATGCGAATGTGTAATACTGTTTATTTATACAGTACTTGATGTGGTGAACAAGGTAAAGCGATGCAATGTCACCTTGGACTTGTCGTGTTTTCTTCTATCAAGACCTCGATAGAGCCTAGATCTGCCTTGCGTACTGGTCATTTGCCCGAGCCTTGTTCAGACTCACGTCAGTACACAAGCCTGCAGGTATAAAAACATGGAATTTGATTACGACTTGTTTGTTTTAGGAGCAGGTTCAGGGGGTGTTCGCGCCAGCCGTATGTCAGCCAGCTATGGCGCCAAAGTCGCTGTGGCGGAATCTATGTTTTTGGGCGGTACCTGCGTCAATGTTGGCTGTGTTCCGAAGAAGCTCTTTGTCTATGGCTCGCACTTTCACGAAGAGTTCCAAGACGCCAAAAATTACGGTTGGGATGTGCCGTCTAGTAGCTTCGATTGGCCAACCCTCCGAGACAATAAAACACTAGAAATCAATCGCTTAAATGGCATTTATCAAAATTTACTTGATAATGCAGGCGTCACTTTATACAACGAACACGCTTGCTTGCTGGATCCACATACCGTTCAGGTAGGCAGCGCAACGGTTACCGCTCGCTACATTCTCATCGCCACTGGCGGCTGGCCGGTTATGCCGGATATCCCGGGCATTGAGCATGCGATCAGTTCGAACGAGGCCTTTTATCTGCCGGAGTTTCCGCGCGAAGTTACGGTCATTGGCGGCGGCTACATTGCGGTGGAATTCGCCGGCATCTTTGCAGGCCTTGGCGCTAAAACGACATTGCTGTATCGGGGCGAGATGTTCCTGCGTGGTTTCGATGATTCCATTCGTGCTTTCGTCAAAGACGAAATTGCAAAGAAAGGGGTGGATCTCGTTTTCGAAACCCAGGCCAGCCATATTCACAAACTCGATGACGGCTCGATGCGTTTGGATCTAACCAATGGCGCCACGTTAACCGCCGATACGATCCTATGCGCGACTGGGCGTAGTCCCAAAACCCAGGGCATTGGTCTGGAGGCAGCAGGGGTAGCCTTGGGAGATAGGGGCGAGGTGCTGGTCAATGAGGATTATCAAACCAATGTGCCCAACATATTCGCCATCGGCGATGTCACCGACCGCATTCAGCTCACCCCTGTGGCTATCGAGGAAGCCATGTGTCTGTCATCCAACCTCTTTACCGATCAGCCTAAACGGCGCATGGATTACCAGAACATTGCTACTGCGGTATTTTGCCAGCCCAATATCGGCACGGTTGGCCTTACCGAAGCCGAGGCGCTAACCGATCATGCCGGTGATCTGGATATCTACGAGTCTCAGTTCAAGCCCATGAAACATACGATTTCGGGCCGCGATGAGCGCACGCTGCTGAAAATGATCGTCTGTCGCAGTACGGATCAGGTGCTCGGCATTCATATGGTTGGGCCAGACTCTGGTGAGATCGTGCAGGGTTTAGCGGTGGCCTTGGTGGCTGGGGCGACTAAGGCCCAGTTCGATGCCACCGTGGGTATTCATCCCACAGCGGCAGAGGAGTTCGTCACCTTACGCAGCGTTAGCCGCCAAGCATGAGATCGACAAACACAAAAAGGAAAATACACCACATGGGAAGTACCTCCAGTTTGAAATCATCGCCGTCAGCCGCGGCGATACGCGTGTTACTGATGTGCTCGCTAGTACTCGCCAGCGGCGCCAGTCACGCCAAGAATGTCATCTTTTTTCTCGGCGATGGCATGGGCATCAGTACGGTGACCGCTGCGCGCATATTCGCCGGACAAAGTGCTGGCGCCACCGGCGAGGAATACGACCTCGCCTTTGATCGATTTCCGCACTTAGCGCTGATTAAAACCTATAACACCAATGCTCAAGTGCCAGACAGCGCCGGCACCATCACCGCAATCACTACCGGTGAGAAAACCCGCATCGGGGTTCTTGGTGTGAACGGCAGCGTCGAACGCGACGACTGCGCCGCAGCACTGACCAATACGCTGCCGACCCTGGCAGAGCTTGCGGAGCAAAAGGGCATGTCGACGGGTATCGTATCGACCGCGCGGATTACCCACGCCACGCCTGCTGGCGCCTATGCCCACAGTCCAAATCGAAATTGGGAAAGTAGCGCGTCGACACCAGATGAGGCCGAAGCACTGGGGTGTAAGGATATTGCTCTACAGTTAGTTGAGATGTCCCACGGCGATGGTTTGGATGTCATTCTCGGCGGTGGCCGCCGAGAGTTTTTACCCATCGAGGCGGATGATCCCGAATATCCCAGCCGTCCTGGCCTGCGTGACGACAGCCGAAATCTGATCGATGAATGGCTGGCGGCGGATAGCAAACGTCAGTTTACCTGGCGAGGTGATGAGTTTGCTCAGTGGCTCGCATCCGATACGCCGGTAGACGGTCAGCTTATGGGGCTGTTTGAGCCGTCTCATATGAAATACGAGGCAGACCGCCAGCGAGATCCGGGCAAGGAGCCGTCGCTGCAAGACATGACCGCGTTGGCGGTCAAGCAGTTGGCCGAAAACGATCAAGGTTACTTTTTGTTGGTCGAAGCAGGGCGCATTGATCATGCCCATCACTTTTCTAACGCCTATCGCGCCCTAACCGACACCGTAGCCCTGTCCGATGCGGTTCAGTGGGCGGTCGAGAATGTGGACTTGGCGGACACCTTGATTGTCGTGACTGCTGATCACAGCCACACCATGACCATCAGCGGCTACCCCCGACGCGGCAACCCCATATTGGGAACCGTTGAGACCGAGCCGGGCAAACCTATTTTGGACGCGACTGGCGTACCGTATACAACGCTGAGTTATGCCAACGGTCCTGGCTATAAAAAACAGCGGCCCAATTTGAGCAAAATCAATACGCAAGATCCGGACTATCAGCAGTTAGGTACCGTTCCCACCCAATCCGAGACCCACGCGGGTGAGGACGTGGCCGCCTTTGCGGTCGGCCAAAATGCCGCTGCTGTTCGCGGGGTGATGGAGCAGAATCGGCTTTACGACGTGATGTATGACGTGCTTATCGCGCCTTAGCCAAGGGGCATAGCGGGCCGCTACCCACTCTTAGATGCAATGCTGTTAGCCAATGCCTCATCGAATACGCGCCTTTAGATGTGTGCCGATGAACAGGGTATGGAGAGGAACCGATCTAAATGAATGCTAGGAAAACCACATGTCCGTAATCGCTGATTTTTTCTCGCTGCTCGACAGCTTGCTCGGAAGCGCCGCTTATTTTCCCATTGCGCTGCTGGGTGTGGGACTGATTTTTACGATCTATCTGGGTTTTCCCCAGTTACGCTTCTTTGCACATGCCTGGTCTGTGCTAACCGGTAAACATACGTCTAGCTCAGACCCCGGCGATACCTCGCACTTTCAAGCCTTGTCGACAGCGCTATCCGGCACCGTTGGCACAGGCAACATCGGTGGAGTCGCCTTTGCAATTTTCTTGGGTGGGCCAGCGGCACTGTTTTGGATGTGGGCAACGGCTTTTTTGGGTATGACCACCAAGTTTGTCGAAGTCTCCATCAGCCACAAATATCGCAAGCAGGACGATAAAGGGCATATGGCCGGCGGCCCGATGTACTACATGGAGTATGGCCTAGGCATGAAGTGGCTGGCGGTCTTTTTTGCCGTGGCTACGGTGATCAGCTCCTTTGGGTCCGGCAATATGCCTCAGGCCAATAATATGGCTTCCGGTATCGAGACTTCGTTTGGCATCGCACCCTATGTGTCCGGTTTGCTGTTCGCAGCGCTTATGGCCTTTGTGATTTTAGGCGGCGTGCGTCGCATTGCAGCGGTTGCAGCTGCCCTGGTACCCACCATGGGCGTGCTGTACGCGCTGGGCGCCTTTGCTGTGATCTTTTCTAACATGGATCAAGTAATACCGTCCTTTCTCTCGGTTTTCCAATATGCCTTCACGGGTTCCGCAGCAGCAGGCGGCTTTTTGGGCGCATCCTTCGCCTACGCCTTTAACCGTGGAGTAAACCGTGGTCTGTATTCCAATGAGGCAGGACAAGGTTCTGCGCCGATTGCTCACGCCTCGGCGAAAACCAAGGAGCCCGTTGCTGAGGGCATGGTGTCTATCCTCGAACCCTTTATCGATACGTTGGTGATCTGCACGTTGACGGGTTTAGTTATCCTGTCGTCGGGAGTTTGGCAGCAAAAGTTCCCTACGACGTTTAGCCAAACGGATACAGAGATTTTGGCTGGCGTGTACGACGATCAGAATATGACCCATGTGAGCCAGTTGTCGGCCCACCTAGACCTAGTGCCGCCACAGAATGATCCCGTGCGTGCCTTTAGCGGAACCATTTCAGTGCAAGCAGGGCGGCCCGATGCCAGCAACATTACTTTCATTCACAATCGCTCGGTGGCGGAAAACGTTCGAGTCATGCAGGCAGATCAGCCGTTTAGCGGTCTGATGGCTGTCGACAATGGACAGGTGTCCGATGCAAGTTTGGCCCTCACCGGTGACTCACTGCTGCATTCGGTACCGCTTACCGCAAAGGCCTTTGAGCAGAGTTTCTTGGGCGACTATGGTGGCTTGCTGGTAACCATTGGCCTGACGCTGTTCGCGTTCTCCACCGCCATTGCTTGGTCATATTATGGTGACCGCGCGGTCACCTACCTGTTCGGTACTTTCTGGGTGCTGCCTTATCGCTTTCTTTACGTGTTGGGATTCTTCGTAGCGACCATTGCCGATACGTCACTGATCTGGCTGATCTCGGCGGTAACCGTTGCCCTCATGACGCTACCCAACCTCATTGGCATGCTGCTTATGCACAAAGAGGTTAAGCAGATGACCGAAGAATACTGGCAGAAAGTGCAGACGACCCGAACAAACGCCTCGGAAGATGGCTAAGTCGGGTCGGTTAGCGGTGTTGCTTGATCTGACTTAGAGAGCCTTGCAGCTCACGCACATGGCGTACATATGCCTTGGGTCAGAGAACACAGACAACATGGACAAACCCTCTTCGGCGCTGTGCAGCCAAGGCAGATGGCCTAGCCACTGGGCTAGAGCGCTCTCACCTGGCGCGGCAGAGCCCACTGTCGCATTCATCAGTTCCATCATGATCAAACTCTGCGGATCCATTGGCGGACGAACATCAACGGACCGCCAATTGTCCAGTTCGGCCAATTCAGCTGCTCGAGCAATGGCGTCCTCTAAATCGCCTAGCTCATCGACCAAACCGATCTCGAGCGCTGCAGTACCGCTCCATACCCGGCCCTGGGCAATGGCCTCGACGGAGGCCTTGGGCATGTTACGACCCGTAGCGACGAGGTCGATGAATTCATCGTAACCGTGCTCGATTGACAACTGCAGAATCTTCTTCGCTTGCTCACTTAGCTCGCCAACCACGCTCAAGCCTCGTGCTAGCGGCGCGCTGGAGACGCCATCGGCATTGATACCAATGGCATCTAAACTGCGCGAAACGTTGGGTACCAAACCAAAAATGCCGATGGAACCGGTGATCGTGGTAGGTTCGGCGTAAATGGCATCAGCGTCCGCAGAAATCCAGTAACCCCCCGAGGCCGCTACTGGCCCGAAGGACGCCACCACGGGCTTACCGACCGCCTGTAACGCCGCTAACTCCTCTCGAATCAGCTCTGAGGCGAAGGCACTGCCCCCGGGCGAATCAACGCGCATGACTAAGGCCTTGATTTGATCGTCATCCTTCGCCATGCGGATTTGATCGACAAGCATTTCAGCGTTTGCCACATCTACACCGCCGGCGCCGGATTCGACGATGCCGCCTTGTACTGTGAGAACACCGATCAGTTGATCCTGTGCATCGCTCCCTGCGGAAGGGTCTGAGTGCACGGCTAAGTAGGATTGGAAGCCAATGCCGTTGAGCGCTGTGTCCTGCCAGCCAACGATGTCACCAACCTTTTCGCGAAACGCATTCTTTGTCAGCAGACCATCCACCAACTGACTGTCGAGGGTCGCCAGAGCCCCGTCTCCCCCAGCGTTTTCCAACAGCTGGTCAAAGTCGTTGGCAAACCTCAGCACGCTGTCAACGGCGATGTCGCGGTTTTGCGCAATGGCAGAGGTCATGTCCTGCCAAATGCCATCGAGCAGGCGCTGACTATCCTCGCGCGCAGCATCCGACATATTGTTGCGTGAAAAGGGCTCCACAGCGGATTTATATTCGCCAACGCGAAAGATATGCATGGTGACTTTGAGTTTTTCTAGTAAGTTGGCAAAGTAAAGTCGATCACCGCCAAGACCCGTGAGCATGACGCTGCCCATGGGATGTAGGTAGATCTCATCCGCAAAACTGCTCGCCAGATATTGGGTTTGCCCACTGTATTCGGTGTAGGCCATGACCTGTTTGCCCGCGGCACGAAACGCCGCCAAGCGCTCGCCAATGGCGATGGCGCGGCTGGGTGTCAGGCCGTCAAGCTCATCAAAACTCAACACCAGTAGGGTGATACGCTCATCCTCCGCGGCGAGATCGATGCTCTCCATGAGGTCTTTCACCGCAATCAAACCTGAGTCGGCAGTATTGAAAATCACTTCGCGCCAGTCGCTGGGTGGCGTGATTTCTTCGACCAAGGTGCCAGAGGGCGCAATGATCAATGCGCTGTCCTGTTCAACGGTCGGCATTTCAGGCTGACTAAATAGCGCACCGAGCAGGACAATAAAAAACAGCACGAAGGCTGTGTTTAGGGCGAAGTTCCTCGCCTTGGTCAGCCTGCGTCCCCAGCGAGAGAAAAAGCCGTCTTGGGTTGCTGTATCACTCATTTTTGATTCCAAAATAAATCTTGAAGTTAGCTTAGCGACTCGTCCGCCACATGCCTATAAGTTCAGCCTATAAGTTCAGCACACTACCGCCACGTCATGCAGTGGCCGGTTACACATTCACGATTTTTTGGGGGCAGATGCATAGATCGCCGATACAGTCGGTTTCGGGCTAACATGTGACGATGAGTCAGGCGACGCATCCACAACATGTTCTTTGGACCTTGCAGGAGCTTGAGGCTGTGTTTGCGGGAGGAACTGACGACGAGAGCGGTAGCCTGACTAAGGCGCAGGGCGGCATTCATCGGGTCACCATCGATAGCCGCCTAGTAGAACCCGGCGACTTATTTGTTGCTCTTGCGGGGGATCCGGGTGAGCGCTTTACCCCGAGCCTGCGGACATCGGCTGACGGCCATGATTATGTGGCTGACGCCGCATCCAAGGGTGCGAGCGCTGTCCTAGTCTCGCGACCTCAAAGCACGGCCATCACGCAATTTCGGGTAAAAGACACCTACGATGGTCTGTGGATGCTCGGCGCTGCCGCAAGAGGACGGATCAAGGGGCCTGTGATTGCGGTCACTGGCAGCAGCGGCAAAACTACTGCGAAAACATTTTTGTCCGCAGCGCTTGGGGCCTATGCCCCGCCGGGGAGTTTCAATAATCATATTGGGGTGCCATTGTCCCTCGCGAACGCCAGCCAAGACGCACCCTCATGGGTGTTCGAAATCGGTACCAGTCATCCGGGCGAGATCGAACCACTGACTCGGATGGTTCAGCCAGATTTGGCGATTTTGCTCAATGTGCATAACGCGCATATCGAGAACTTCCCATCACGAGCAGCGCTGATTGAAGAAAAGTCTGCGATATTTTCAACGCTAGAGTCAGACGAGATGCGCGTGGTGCACGATGAACTCAATCTACCGGGATACTGCTTCGGCGAAGGAGCTGCCTCTCATGCCCGTATCACGGCGCTTGAGGGTGACAGGCTGCGCTTGCTGTTGTTTGGCGAAGCGTTCAGCGCTCGGGTACCCGGCGGTGGCGCACATCGAGCACTAACGCTTGCTGCCTGCCTGCTAGCGGCTAAGTTACTGGACGCAGACGTAACGGCGGCGGCAGAGCTTCCCCATGATTTAGTGCCAGCGGGCAGAGGCAATATCCGCAACAAAACCGGCATCGAGATCGTTGACGACAGCTATAACGCCAACCCTGCCAGCATGCAGGCGGCGCTCACCGCATTTGTTGCTGATCCTTGCCACGGTAGGCGGTACGCCGTGCTTGGCGACATGCGGGAGTTAGGTGAGGACAGCGAGGATGCACATCGGCAGCTGCTCAAGACCGTCATTAATGAGCCCGCATTGCATGGTATCGTTGCCGTTGGCGCGGCCATGGGTGATGCCTGTCGGTGGCTGGGCTTAGACGAAAAAAATGCGTTGGCTCAGGGCCGCTGGTTGGCTCACCACGAGAGCGTTAGTCAACAATGGCTGCGTGGTTTGGCGCTTGCGCTATCTGACGGCGATCGCGTACTGGTGAAAGGCTCTAATCGAATGTTTTGGCATGTCGATTTTGTTGAGCAGCTAATCGAACACATACCGGCTTGACTGGCGACACAGAGGGTGGGGCTTTTTAAATCACAGGCTTTGGAATAAAAAGAAACAATGCAGGAAATCAATAACGACAAGCAGCATCTGATTGTTGATCGCCTAGGCCGCCGATTTCGCAACCTGCGCCTTAGCCTGACCGCTGCCTGCAACTATGCCTGCACGTATTGCGTGCCGGACGGAAAACGTCTGCAGGCAGCAGCCTACGAACTCAGTGGCGAGGAGATCGTTCGCGCAACTCGTTTGTTGATCGACACCGCCGGAATCGACAAAGTGCGTATTACCGGCGGTGAACCGTTGTTGTCGCCAAAGTTTCCGGCGACCTTGCAAGGCATCATGGACTTGGGCTTAAGCGATGTGTCGCTGACGACCAATGCCCAATTACTCCCAAGGTATGCCGAGGCGATCATCGACTCGGGTATGCGTCGCATCAATGTCAGTCTGGATACGCTGGATCGGGAGCGCTTTCGAGAGATCGCTCGCTCGGGTGATCTGAACACCGTGCTGCACGGCATTGAACTGATGCAGGCGGGTGGTCTGGCGGTGAAGATCAACATGGTGCCGATGAAGCATGTGAACGACGATCAGATTTTACCGCTGCTTGAATACTCTCTTGAACGCAACATAGAGCTGAGGTTCATTGAGTTGATGAATATGGGACACCTGCAGGCGAGTCCAAGCTACGGGCGTGAGTTTTTCTCCATGGAAGAAATACTCGACCGTATCGCTTCGCGCTACACCTTCAGCCGCACCGACGCGCCGTTCGATTCCACCGCCGTGCGATACGATATTGCTGGCAAGGGTGTTTTTGGCGTCATCGCCAATGAGAGCGAGCCTTTCTGCCGTAACTGCACGAGACTGAGATTATCCTCTAACGGCGCGTTATACGGGTGTTTATCCAGTGCGCGTTCGTCAAATATCCGCGAACTGCTGGCCTTGCCAGACGACCAAGCAAAAGCTGCGCTGCATGAGGTTTTGCTTGGCGCCTTGGCAGATAAACAAAGTGAGAACTTTCAGGGTGAGGTCACCGTGATGAAGTTTATTGGTGGGTGACGAATAGTCTCAAATATGGCGGCCAAGCACGCCTCGTACCCCGTTAGGCTTGCACTACCTGATTCGGCAACCACGTTATGTCCTATATCGACGACCTCTTCGACACCCTCATAAGCCTGCAACAAAACAAGCGACTACCGCCGCTCCATCTATGGCAGCCAGAGCGCGCTGGCGAAATCGATATTCGTATCGATCGTGAAGGGCGCTGGTTTCACGAGGGCACACGCATTGAGCGACAACCCTTAGTCGACTTATTCGCCACGATCCTACGTTTGGAGGCCAATGGTTACTACCTTGTTACCCCGGTGGAGAAGATGAAAATCACGGTCGAAGAGGTGCCCTTTATCGCCGTAGATTTGGATGTGCGTGGCAGTGGCCAAGACAAACAGCTGCTATTTAGCACCAACGTCGGGGATTACATCATTGCCGGTGAGGAACACCCCATACGCATGCAGGGTGAACGACCTTTCATACTGGTGAGGGATGGTCTTGACGCGCGTATTCAACGCTCAGTCTTCTACCGTTTGGTGGAAGAAGGGCAGCCGCAAGGAGATGATTTGTTGGTTTACAGCAATGGCCTTGGCTTTAACCTTGGTTCGATGGTCGCCTAAGCGCAGGTGCCAACCTATACGCAGACACAAAAAAGCCCGGTGATTGCCGGGCTTTTTTTGTGCAGCAGATGACACACCTACATATTAGGGTAATTTGGACCGCCAGCGCCTTCCGGCACAACCCAAGTAATGTTCTGCGACGGATCTTTGATGTCGCAGGTTTTACAGTGCACACAGTTTTGTGCGTTGATTTGGAACCGTGGCCCACTGCTCTCTTCAACAATCTCATACACGCCAGCAGGGCAGTAACGCTGGGCGGGCTCTGCATACATGGGCAAATTGTCCCGTATTGGCACTTCGGCGTCTTTCAATGTGAGGTGACAGGGCTGATCCTCTTCGTGATTGGTATTGGATAGAAAAACCGAGGACAACTTGTCAAACGACAGCACGCCATCGGGCTTGGGATAGTCGATAGGTTTGCACGAGGCGGCTGGCTTTAGGGTCGCATGATCAGGAGTTGGATCGGTTAGCGTCCAGGGCTGATTCCCAGCAAGAAACTGTTCAACGAATGCATACGCTGCACCGCCTCCCGTGCCCAACTTGTGTACTGCCGGGCCGAAGTTCCTGCTTCGATTGAGTTCCTCGTGTAACCAAGAATTTTCAAATCGAGTTTGAAAGCTCGAAGCTTCGGTGCGGCTACGGCCCTCTTTGAGCTCGTCGAATGTCGCCTCGGCCGCCAACATCCCTGATTTCATGGCGGTATGACTGCCTTTTATCTTCAGCACGTTCATGAAGCCCGCATCGCAGCCGGCAAGTAGGGCACCGGGAACCGTTAATTTTGGTAGGGCCTGAATTCCTCCTTTGCAGAGTGCTCTGGCTCCGTATGACACGCGCTCTCCACCCTCTAGAATTTCTGCGTACAAAGGATGAAGTTTCATACGTTGCATCTCGTCGAACGGCGAGAGGTAAGGGTTGCTATAGCTGAGGTCAGTGATTAATCCCAAAGACACTTGGTTGTTTGGTAAGTGATAGAGAAAGGAGCCGCCAGTTGCCCCTGTAAAAAAACCCCCAATTGGCCAGCCAGCGCCATGGATGACTCTGCCGGGCTTGTGTTTTGCAGGATCGATGTTCCAAAGTTCTTTTATGCCGATTCCATAGTGTTGGGTACCACTATCTGCATCGAGGTTGAACTTCCGGATTAGTTGTTTGCCTAAATGGCCTCGGCAACCTTCTGAAAAAATAGTGTACTTACCCAGCAGCTCATAACCCGGAGTGAAGCTACCTTTTTGCTCGCCTTCCTTGCTGATGCCCATGTCGCCGGTGGCCACGCCGCGCACAGCGCCATTTTCGTCGTACAAGACCTCGGCGGCGGCGAATCCTGGAAAAATGTTCACGCCCATGTTTTCTGCCTGCTCGCCAAGCCAACGGCACAGATTCCCTAGACTAATTGCATAATTGCCATCGTTGTGTAGATCTTGAGGGACGATGAAACTGGGCATTTTGATTCTGTTAGTATCGTTGACCAGCAGGTAAGCAAGGTCTTCCGTCACCGGGTTGTCCAATGGCGCACCGCGCTCTTGCCAGTCTGGGAACAGCTCGTTCAGAGCAGTGGGTTCGAAGATCGCACCAGATAGAATGTGCGCGCCGATTTCAGAACCCTTTTCGACCAAGCACACAGATAGCTCTTGGCCACTTTGTTCGCCAAGCTGCATCAGTCGGCAGGCTGCGCCAAGTCCTGCTGGGCCTCCACCGACGATGACGACGTCAAATTCCATGGATTCGCGCTCGATCTGTTGTTCCATTGCTCTTAAATCCCTCTCTCGTTAGAAAAGTACGCTTCGCGTCATACCTTTATTGCTGCGCTGCGATCGAAACTTTGAAGATGGCTTGACCAAGCAGGGCCGCGTCGCGTCATGTCTTGACCTATGCACGGGCCATAGGGACAATGCGTCGCCCTAAATTGCTGGGGACAGCGTGAGCGCGCAGGCGGCAGATTAATCGGTTTGTGTGCTTTCGTCACCCGACTTTGAGCCCGGGTTACAGTTTGAGATCCCAGCAATACCGTGGGAACTTACCCAAGAGCGTGACATGTCACCGCCAGCTAACGGTAGATTTCACGAATGAGTGAGGGTGGCATAAAGGCGGTGCAAACGTGCATCGCTGATAACGCTTGTGTGACGGGGGAGAGCCTTGTCATTACGGCCAACTTAAAGAGGATCCGATTCAATGAAGGTAATTGTACCTGTCAAGCGAGTGGTGGATTACAACGTCAAAGTACGTGTAAAACCAGATAACACCGGCGTTGATCTCAGCAACGTGAAGATGTCGGTAAACCCTTTCTGCGAAATTGGCATTGAAGAAGCCGTGCGCATGAAGGAAGCGGGGGTTGCGGAAGAGGTTATTGCCGTGTCCGTCGGTACCACCTCATCCCAAGAGCAACTGCGAACCTGTTTAGCACTGGGCGCAGATCGAGCCATCTTGGTCGAAACCCAAGCCGATGCTCAGCCTCTCGCCATCGCTCGTGCCTTGGCAGCCGTACAAGAGCGGGAACAGGCTGGCATGGTGATTTTTGGTAAGCAAAGCATTGACGACGATAATGGCCAAACTGGCCAAATGTTCGCGGCGCTCACCGGTATGCCCCAAGCGACTTTCGCCTCTGAGGTTACCGTCGCCGATGGCAAAGCTACGGTAACTCGCGAAATTGATGGCGGCATGCAGACCTTGTCTGTGAACCTGCCTGCAGTGGTCACCACGGACCTGCGTTTGAACGAACCACGCTACGCATCGCTGCCAAACATTATGAAAGCTAAGAAGAAGCCTCTGGACGTACTCACACCAGACGAGCTTGGTGTCGATATGACACCGACGGTTGAAGTGCTCAGGGTTGAAGCACCTGCCGAGCGCGCTGCTGGCATCAAGGTGGAGTCCGTTGAGCAACTGGTCGACAAACTTAAGAACGAAGCGAAGGTGATCTCATGAGCATATTGGTAATTGCAGAACACGATAACAGCGAAAATAAAAGCGCAACGCTGGTAACCATTGCAGCCGCGCAAGCAATCGGCGGCGACATTGATGTATTGGTAGCCGGCAGCGGTGTAGACGGGGTTGCCAGCCAAGTGGCGGCAATCCCCGGCGTGAGCAAGGTGCTGGTGGCTGATAACCCCGCATACGAGCATCAGTTAGCCGAAAATATTGGCGACTTGATTGCTGAAGTAGCCGCACCCTATGGCCATGTGCTTGCACCACATACCGCTAACGGTAAGGGCATCATGCCCCGCGTCGCGGCTAAGCTCGGCGTTGCACAGGTCTCTGACATTGTCTCTGTCGAGAGCCCAGACACTTTCAAGCGTCCTATCTATGCAGGTAATGCCATCGCGACGGTGAAGTCTAACGACGCGGTAAAAGTGGTCACTGTGCGCGGCACGGCCTATGACGCCGTTGCGGCAACCGGCGGCAGTGCCTCTGTAGAAGCGATCAGCAATGTTACCGACGCTGGCGTTTCCAGCTTCGTCTCACAAGAAATTGCCGAGTCAGAGCGTCCAGAATTAACCGCGGCTAGCGTGATCATCTCTGGCGGGCGCGGCATGCAAAATGGCGAGAACTTTGGCTTGCTCGACGGTATTGCAGACAAGCTGGGTGCAGCAATTGGTGCCTCGCGCGCCGCCGTTGATGCGGGATTTGTGCCAAACGATATGCAGGTGGGTCAGACCGGCAAAATCGTCGCACCAGATCTTTACATTGCCGTGGGTATTTCCGGCGCGATTCAGCACTTGGCCGGCATGAAAGACAGCAAGGTCATTGTGGCGATCAATAAAGACGAAGATGCGCCAATCTTTCAGGTGGCCGACTACGGTCTGGTGGCAGACTTATTCACGGCACTGCCGGAGCTGGAAGCGCAGATCTAGCGCAGCCTAAGTCAGCGACGAAAAAGGGCTCTTTAAAAGCCCTTTTTTATGCGCGTAGGAAATCGAAAGGAGCTCTAACGGTGCCGTTTTGCGGTAAACCACGTTACCGGCTTGGCGTGGTTATCAACCTCATCGACGACATCCAAGATCAGGGCGAATAGCGCCATGCGTATAAGCATGCCGTTATCGGTTTGGCGAAAGATCGCCAGATTAGGGTTCTGATTAAGATCATCATCCAGTTCTTGGGCCTGAGCGCGGGAGTCGCGCGGTAGAGGGTGCATGATGACCGTGTTGGGTGCGCAGTTTTGCGTGTAAATGGCCTGATTTAGGCGAAACAGGCCCCGATATCGATCCGCTTCTTGCTGCGAGGGGAAGCGTTCTTCTTGAGTACGGGTTACATACAGAATGTCGACCCCGCGAATACCGTCGGCCATGTCGGTGTATTCGAGTACGTCGTGGCCGGCAGTCTTCAGTAGGCTGATGATTTCTTGCGGCAAGGCAAGCTCGGCAGGAGAGATCAAGTGCAGGCGAATATTGTCATACAAACATAATAGTTTGCACAAAGAATGCACCGCACGGCCAAAGCGTAAGTCGCCAATAAGAGCGATGCTAAGGCCGTCTAATGACTGGCCGTGGGCGGCGATCTCGGTGCGCATGGTATACAAGTCCAAGAGCGCCTGACTGGGGTGTTCGTTGGGTCCGTCGCCGCCATTGATGACCGGAACGCGGCTGGCCTCGGCAAATTTAGCCACGCTGCCTGGCTCCGGATGGCGCATTACGATCACATCGCTGTAACCGGAGAGAACTCGCGCGGTGTCATAGAGCGACTCGCCTTTCGCGAGAGAGGATGTTTTGGCCTCGCTGGTCTCCCGAACTTCGCCACCAAGAAGATTAAATGCCGAACCAAAGGATACGCGCGTGCGCGTGCTGGGCTCGAAAAACATGTTGGAAAGAATGGCGCCCTGAAGTACCCGGGTGATGCGTTGCCGCATGGCATAAGGCTGCATTTTGTCGGCCACTTCAAAAACACGATCTGCGGCAGATCGATCAAATTGGTCAACGGAGATGATGTGAGACCCGACAAAATTCAAGCGCTGGCGTCCTCTCAATTCGTTGAGCGTCGATACTATGGGGCTATGAGTTGCAGTGCCAGTGGAAATAGCCGCAGAGCATTGCATCACGTCGTCAAAGTAGTTGACACGTTCACAGTTTGCTCAAGACATGGTGCAGTTTTTGTAGTCGGCTGAGGTAACATTTGGTTTCCAATATGGGTGTACGTTGATGTCAGAAGTGGGATCTACAGATTTTAATGTGGCGGCTACTCCAAGGGCGCTTGAGGGCCTTGAAGACACTAAGCTGCCGTTTGCTTTTGCGCGTCGTTTTGGTGTCGTCCTAGTGCCAGATCAGTCGCAACAGGTGCTGGAGGTGTGTGCAAAATCTCAGCCTAATCTGTCGACGTTGGCGGAAATTCGTCGACATGTCCGGCGCAAGACCAAGGTGCGCTTGGTTGCTTCAGAAGAGTTTGATGAATTACTCGGCGCCGCCTATGCCACTGATTCCAGCGAAGCCAAACAGATGGTGGAGGATCTAGGTGAGGAAATGGATCTCGCCAGCCTGGCCAGTGCATTGCCTGAGACCGAAGATCTACTCGAGCAGCAAGACGACGCGCCGATTATCCGTCTGATTAACGCGCTGCTCGCCCAAGCGATTCGTGAAAACGCTTCTGATGTGCACATAGAAACCTTTGAACAGGCTCTAGTGGTCAGATTTCGTGTTGACGGTGTGATGCGTGAGGTCGTGCGACCTCGGCGTGAACTCGCCTCACTCTTGATCTCTCGCATCAAGGTCATGGGGCGATTGGATATCGCCGAAAAACGTGTGCCGCAAGATGGTCGTATTTCTCTGCGTATTGGCGGTCGTGAAGTGGATGTTCGAGTGAGCACCATGCCGGCGAACTTTGGCGAACGTGTCGTACTGCGATTATTAGACAAGCAGGCTGGCAGGTTGAAGCTGGAAAAGCTGGGTCTAGCGCCCCACACACTGAGTGCTCTGCAGGGCATTGTGCGTAAGCCCCACGGTATCTTTTTGGTCACAGGCCCCACGGGCTCGGGCAAAACCACGACGCTTTACGGCTCACTTGCTGAGCTTAATGGCAGTGCCATCAATGTGCTTACCGTTGAAGATCCCATCGAGTATTCCCTGCCGGGCATCGGTCAAACTCAGGTCAATAATAAGGCCGATATGACGTTTGCCAGAGGTCTGAGGGCAATTTTGCGTCAAGACCCTGATGTGGTGATGGTCGGTGAAATTCGCGACCTCGAAACCGCGGAAATAGCCGTTCAAGCGAGCCTGACTGGGCATTTGGTCATGTCTACACTGCACACCAATACTGCCGTGGGCGCGGTGACGCGGCTGATTGACATGGGGGTAGAGCCCTTCCTGTTAAGCTCTAGCCTCATTGGCGTTTTAGCGCAACGACTGGTGCGCGTCTTATGTCAGGAGTGCCGCGAACCTCGACCGGCGAACGCGACAGAACTGGCCTTTTTGCAGGAACGCGCTGCGAATATCTACGAAGCGAAAGGGTGCGCGGCATGCTCTCAATCGGGTTTCTCGGGCCGCACTGGCATTTACGAAATGGTTGTCGTGGATGAAACCATGCGTCAGCTGATTCATGACGCAGCGAGCGAACAAGAGCTAGCTCGCTATGCTCGCAGCTTGGCGCCGAGCATCGGTGAGGATGGCAAGCGGAAAATCCTCGCAGGCCAGACCAGTGTTGAAGAAGTCTTGCGAGTTAGCTTGGATGATTGATACGTCCGCCGCTGGTAAAGCCGACTGATGGCAGCCTTCGAATATCAAGCACTCGACACCGCGGGCCGTAGCCGTAAGGGTGTGATCGAAGCAGACAGCGCGCGTCACGCGCGAACGCTGCTGCGCGATCAAAGCTTGGTGCCAACCAAGGTCAGTGTGACCTCAAGCCAAGCGGTAAAGAGCCAGCAAAAGTTCGCGTTCCAAAGGCATCTGGGCCATCTTGACCGTGTGCTGTTTACCCGCCAACTCGCAACCTTGGTAGGGTCTGGCTTACCCATCGAGTCAGCCCTGGCGGCAGTTGCAGAACAAGCAGACAAGCAGCGGGTTAAGGGCCTGATCATGGCCGTGCGCAGCAAGGTGCTTGAGGGCTACAGTTTGGCCGTCAGCCTGAGTGATCACGAGGGCAGTTTTAATGCGCTCTATCGAGCTACCGTCGCTGCGGGAGAGCAATCAGGTTTTTTGGACAAAGTTCTAGAGAATCTAGCGGATTACGAGGAGCGTCAATTTTCGGCTACTCGTAATGTCGAAATGGCCATGATCTATCCTGCTGTGCTGCTGGTTATGGCGGTATTGATCATTTCCGGTCTGATGGTTTATATCGTGCCAGACATGGTCAATGTCATAGTCGATACTGGCCAAGAGTTACCCTGGTTCACCGTTGCCCTTATCGCGATCACGGACTTTATGGCCAGTTATTGGTGGTTATTGTTTGCGGGCATTGCGGGGCTCGTCGCCTTTAGCCGCTGGTTGCTGGCAAAACCAACGCTGCGACTGCGCTGGGACCGTTTGAAATTCGAAATTCCCTTGATTCAGCGCATCACGCGCAGCGCCAACGCATCGCGCTATACCAATACGCTGTCGATTTTGACGCGCTCGGGTGTGCCGTTGGTAGAAGCCATGCACATTGCCAGCGGCGTCGTATCCAATCAGTGGTTGCAGCGTGCACTGCGCGAGGCAACTCAGCGTGTCAGCGAAGGTATTAGTCTGCACATCGCGCTGGCCCGCATTGGGCAAATGCCGCCCATGCTGCTGCATATGGTTGCGGCGGGGGAACAGAGCGGTACGTTAGATGCCATGCTCGGGCGCGTAGCGGATTTTCAGCAAGACGAGTTAGAACGAGTGGTATCCGCCTTGGTGAAGTTATTTGAACCCCTCATGCTGTTGCTGATGGGTGGGGTGGTACTGTTTATAGTCATGGCGATTTTGTTGCCCATGCTCAGCATGAATCAGCTGGTATAACGCAATGGCACGAATCGATTGGAAAGAAACACGGGAGGTTTCGATGACAAATGCTCACGCTCAGCAGCGGGGATTTACACTGATTGAGATATTGGTGGTAATCGTCATCCTCAGTATTTTAGGCGGGTTGGCTGCGCAAACACTGTTGTCGCGGCCTGATGCAGCGCGGGTGCAGGCGGCCCAAACCGATCTGCGCACTTTGTCTGCTGCGCTGGATGTATATCGCCTTGATAACTATCGCTATCCCTCATCAGATCAGGGATTGGAAGCCCTAGTTCAGCGCCCCAGTGGCTCACCGGAAGCCAAGAACTGGAATCCCAGCGGCTATCTGAAAAAACTCCCAGCAGACCCTTGGGGTGCTAGTTATCTATACGAAAATAGGGATGGTCGTATCGAACTGACGAGTCTGGGCGCTGACGGTGCGGAAGGCGGCGAGGGCAATGCCGCGGATATAAGGCTGTCAGATCTCTAGGGCAGCGTCAGATAAACGCTGACACAGCCAACCTGCCATGCCTAACTCAGATAAGAACACTCATGCGGAAGCTGGCTTTACCCTAATCGAACTCTTGGTCGTGGTGTTGATCTTAGGCATTTTGATGGGTACCGCGGTCATATCCATCGACGTAGGAGGCGATCAGCGGGCGCTGCAGGCCTTCGGTCAGCGGCTCGTTCAGCGCATCGAGTTAGCTCGCGATCGGGCCATACAAAATAACCAAGAGTGGGGCATGCACGTAGCAGCAGACGATTACTTTTTCGTGGCCTTTGATGAAGATCAGCGACAGTGGTTTGCCCAACAGCAAGCCCCATTCACCCCGGATAGCCCACCGCGGCCCGTGGTTTTTCAACTCCAAGTCTACGATCAATTTGGCGTCGACCCTGACGAGGGAATGTTCGCGCCCAGTGACGAGCAAAACGATGGCTCAAGAGCCCCCGATTCGTCTAGGTCACCCTTGAAAAGAACCCCAGACTTGGTTTTTTTCTCCAGCGGAGAAACCATGCCATTTGATCTAGAGGTCCTGATAGAGGATGTGCCGTCTCGTAATGCAGACGGCTTTCGAATATCCACCGACGGTTTTCAGCCTCTGCGCCTCGAGATGATTGGCGCACTTGGCTCGGCAGCACGCTGATGCGCGGCTTCACCTTGCTCGAAATGCTTATCGCCATCGCCATTATTGGCGTCATTGGTGCCGCCGTTTCCACAGCGGTGGGAGGCGTTGCTAATCAGACGCGCAGCCTAGAGCAACGCACGGTAGCGAATTGGATTGCCAACAACCAAATGACGCGCATGCGAATGCTACAGCGCCGAGAGCCACAATCACTGGGTGAAGGTAAACAACAAACACGCCTTGTGTTTGCCGACCGCGAGTGGGAAGTCGAAACCCAGATAAAAACCACCGACCATCCTTGGATTCGCAGGGTGGAAGTGTCCGTTTATGAGTCCTCTGATGAAGAGGGTCGACAAGGTCCTTACGGGTATTTATCCGGATTTTTGGGGCAGTACTGATGCACAAAGGACAGCCCGCCAACCGCCACTCTGGATTTACGCTGATAGAAATTTTGGTCGCGCTGTTCATTTTCGCAGTTGTCGGTTTGATCAGCGCGCAATTGCTCGGTCGCACGGTCAACGCCTATGAGGTATTGGACGATCGCGGTCAACGTCTTAGCCAAATCCATCGTGCCATGCTCGTGGTGGAGCGAGACATGCTGCAATTTCGCAATCGACCAATCCGTATGGCACAAGGTGAACCCCTGCCTGCCTTGATGATCGGTGACGAGGGAGCATTGTCGATGACCCGCGGTGGCTGGAGAAATCCTCTGCAGCGGCCGCGATCTGAGCTACAGCGAGTTGGCTATCGCATTCAAGAGGAGAAACTTGTGCGCGCCTATTGGCCTGTGTTGGATCGACGTGGTGATGAAGAGCCAATATCTCAGACCCTGCTCGAGGGGGTTGAAGATCTGGAATTCTTCGCCATAGATCAGAACGGTCAGGAGCACAAATTCTGGCCGCCCAGATCGGCGCAGGGAGCAGGGCAGCTGCAAATAGCTGGCTTGGTGCTGCGAGTTTCCATGGTGCCTGTAGGCATAGTCGAGCGTGTGTGGGAGGTGCCAAATGGCTAGATTTGGTGGGCCGTCCACAGCGCCAGCATCAGGCCAGCGCGGTATTGCCTTAATATCAGTACTGCTTATCACCGCCATACTGATCGGTCTCACGACGCAGATTCTATCCAGCCAGCACCTCGTCATTCAGCAGAATCAAAATACCTTTGAACAGTCCCAAGCCGTGCAATATGTGCTTGGCGCGGAAGAACTAACGCGGCAGGTACTTTACGACGATGCGGTCAACTCAGGCCCCGGCGTCGATCATCTCGATGAGTTCTGGGCACAGCCTGTTTTACCCTTGGATCTTGATGGCATCGGCGTCATGCAGGCCTATGTGCTGGACCTAAACCGATGTTTCAACCTGAACTGGCTAGCGGACGACGAAGACAAAGCTCAATACAAACGGCTACAGCGATTGCTTACCCATTTACAGCTATCGCCTGAACTTGCCGACTTGATTAAGGACTGGGTGGATAGCGATCAGCAGGTTAGCGCCCTTGGCGCAGAGGATTCCGCATACCAGATGCAGACACCGGCCCATTTTGCGGCAAATCAACCCATGCTGGATCTCAGTGAGTTGAACATGCTGATCGATGTAGACCCCCTTGAGGTGCAGGTTTTATCTGGCGAGGTCTGCCTAGTGCCGGATACCCAGAGTAAAATCAACGTCAATACGGCAGCAGCAGAAACGTTGTATGCGCTAGACAATGCCATTTCAATTCAGGATGCACAGGCCATAGCGCAGGCGGCACGGAACTATCAAAATGTCGCCGAATTTGTGCAAAACCATCCTGAGTTTGCCGCTGTTCAGCAGCGACTTTCAGTGACCAGTGAGTATTTTCTGTTGGTTGCAGAAGCACGCCTTAACCGCAGCCGCGTAAGTCTCACCTCTGTGCTGTATCGCGATGCCTCAAATGGGAGAATCACACTGCTGCACCGTGATTTTGGCAAGCGCTTTGGCGTTAAAACAAAACCTGAAACCTCGCAAACAGGCTGAACACATGTTGTTATTTAGTCCTCAAACCGCAACCCACGGATCATCACAAGGCGCTGGCTTGCAGTGGAGTTATTTGTCAGCACAAGGGGCGGTAACCTATGGAGAGGTTAACGCTGAACAGCTGCCAGATTTTGTCGAGCAACATCCTAGCTGGTTCACCACGCCAGACCGCATAGCCCTCGTATTAACCGGTGAGGAAATCGTCCACCTTAACGTCAGCGTGCCCGGTCGGTCGATCAACAGCATTCGTCAGGCCTTACCCTTTGCGGTGGAGGAGTTCATAACCAGCGATGTCGAAGACGTACAAATCGCATATCAATCCATCCATGCAAATCAGCCAGTTCATTGCGCGGTCATCAACACAGCAAGGCTGGACTCCTGGCTGAGCCTGTTCTCTGGTAGCGGTATTACCCTGGGTGCAGTGGTCTCTCAGGCCCAATTGATTCGGCCCGACACAAATGCAGCGGCCTTGCTGTTTGAGGCAGACCAGGTTGTAGTCGTGACCGAGGATCAAGACGCACTGATCGACCGTGACACGGTCCCAGACATTCTCGATACCTTGGATGTGGCGTCGCTGACCTGCATCGGTGGGTCGCTTACAGATCTAGAGCTTGGCCAACTGTCGAGCGCGCCAGCATTAAATGTTGTTGAAACAGCGCCACTGCAGTACCTGCTTGAGCAGTTAAGCCCGACAGGTGGCGGGCTGGTATCTCACCCGAATCTATTGAACTTGCTGCAGGGCAGCTACGCGGTGCGCTATGAAGACTCCAGTCTAGACGCGGCTTGGCGCAGAACACTTGGCATAGCGGCTCTTTGGTTTATTGCGCTTGTCGGTGCGACGGCTTTCCAAGGAATATGGCTAGAAAATCAGTCAAATCAATTAGATACGAAGAATTTTGCAACCTATAAGGAGCTTTTTCCTACCGATAGCGTACCTGTAACGGCAGCGCAGCTGCAGCGCCGTCTTGTCAACAAACTCGATCCGTCTTCGGCGGCGGGTGCCCGTACGTCAATGGTCGATTTAATGCTGCGAACCACCAATGTATTAGGCTCGAACAGCGAGCTACAGTCGCTGAGATTTCGGGCAAAGCAGATGGAACTGACTGCAGACGTACTAATCGATGGGTTTGAAGAGCTAGAGGCGATCAAGGCGCGTAGCCAATCCATGGGAATAACCGTTGAAATCAGTGATGCAACCGCCGAACAGAATCGAGTGCGAGCCCGACTAGTTGGAACCTATTTATGACCAATGTGACAGAAACATTCACTGCCGCCATACGCAGCACGAGCGCCCATCAATGGTATGTCTCTAAAAGCGACAGTGACCGCCGTGTGCTGAAGCTCCTTGCGGCTGTTGCTGGTGTACTTGTCTGTTACATCGGCATTTGGGAGCCCTTGAGTCGTTACGCAGCAGAGCAACAGCTTCAGGCAAATCGTGCACAAACCACCGCAGACTGGTTGGTCACGAATCGAACTGCGTTGGAGGCGAAAGCTTCGTCGTCGAGCGCAGCGGCTACCGGCAACAGCGCTGCAGCGCCGACCATCTCGCAGATCACCAATAGCGCCGCAACGTTCAATTTGACGTTAAGCAGGCTTCAACCAGAGGCCGACGGCAGCGTGAGCGTGGCTCTTGAGCAACAGCCGTTTAATGCGCTCGCTCAATGGCTAGTCGGCATCGAAAATGAGCAGGGTTACACCATTGATCGGGCGAGTATCGATAGAACAAATGAGCAAGGCCTTGTGAATGCCCAGCTTCGAATTCGTTAGCCGGGGAGAGTTGGTGAACTCAGCGAGATATCGGGGCAGATGTTCGGGGGGGTAAGCAATAGGACTGTGCTTCGAGGAAAATAATACTATTTAACATAATATATATTATACGCATTTTAGATTTTAAGGACGAATGCTTTGTTTCCTGAGGCTTTATTCCAAAGGCTTTGTTTCCATAAATACGGCTTCTGCTAACCCAACTGCGCGCTAATTTTTTCCAGCAACCGCGCCAGATCAACCGGCTTGGTGTCGTAATCATCTGCTCCAGCTTCTAGTGCTTGACGCTTATGCTCTTCCATAGCGTTTGCCGACAACGCGATGATCGGAATAGTTTGGGTGGCGACGTCTCTTTTGATGATCCGAGTTGCCTCCCATCCATCCATAACAGGCAAACTCAAATCCATAAGAATAATGTCTGGCGCTTCAGACTTGCTCATGTCCACTCCGACGGCGCCGTTCTCAGCAATCACCACCTCGAATCCCTTTTTCGTCAATCTACGTTTGAGCATATAGACGTTGTCTTCATTGTCCTCAACGTACAGAATTTTGGTCATTGCGCTTCTCCAATGCTTGCGTTTGCAGAAACCAGAGTCGTGATCTCCGCCAAAATCTGGTCATATGACATGCTTGATTTTTGTATGATGTTGTGAACGCCGCCTTCCAATTTTTCTTGCTCAAGCGAGGTTAAATCGGCTGCTGTAACGACGATTATTGGAACATCGGCATAGTCGCTGGAATTTCTAAAGCGCTCTAGGAATTCAAAGCCGTCCATGATCGGCATCATCAAATCAAGCAGAATGGCCGCTGGCGGTGAAGACATTTGTTCCAGCGCGTTGAGTCCTTCTTGACCATTGGCGGTCTCGACGACCTGAAATTCTGATGATCGTAATAATCGACGGAAGTAGGTTCTGGAATTCTCATCATCCTCGATGATCAGTATGGGCCCCTCAGCTTGTTTGCCAGTAAATCTCCTCAACGCGGCAACCAGTTTGTCTTTGTCTACTGGCTTGGATACGTAATCGTTTGCCCCCAGAGCAAAGCCTTGTTTTTGCTCGTCTAGGATTGAAGCCATAACGACTGGAATGTCCATAGTGGATGAATCGGCCTTCAAGGTCCGAAGTACAGACCATCCATCCATTTCCGGCATTAGTATATCCAAGGTGATGACCGCCGGTTGTTCTTTGCGGGCCAACTCGATCCCTGTTTTACCGTCCGCGGCAACGGTCACGCTGAATCCCGCGCTTTCCAGATGATGCTGCATAAGGTCTCTCACAACAGGGTCATCATCGATCACCAGTACG